>Ga0307932_1000279_pt1 | contig 20879 bp, 21 predicted proteins | sample OrgLakmetageno48_FD_201843 | JGI IMG/M metagenome (GOLD analysis project Ga0307932, IMG submission 201843) | Saline water microbial communities from Organic Lake, Antarctica - #48 | ecosystem: Environmental > Aquatic > Non-marine Saline and Alkaline > Saline | place: Antarctica: Organic Lake...
GGCAAGACTACCGTAGCACGTATCATACATCGGTATCTTAACTGCGAAACAGGTAAAGCTTGCGGTAAGTGTGACTCCTGTAGAATGGACCCTCGCTCGCATCCTGATCTTATCAGTATAAACGCAGGCACCGACGGTAAGGTAGACGATATTCGAAAGCTTATCAAAGGTGCCCGAGTTGCGCCGTATTACAACAAGCGCATCATTCTTGTGGACGAAGCTCACAAGCTTACAGGAGCAGCGGCCGAAGCATTACTTGTACCGCTGGAAGAGCCGAGTCGGGATACGATCTGGATTATGTGTACAACTAATCCGGAGAAGATGCTGCCTACTATTGTGAACCGTTGTGTGCGGTTTACTATGAAAGCCGTAGAGCAGGATGATCTGATTAAACGACTAGCCTTCATTTCCGACTCTGAAGGTTCTGCTATAGCCAAGTCAGAAGATGGCAATGAAGCCTTGAGCCTGATTGCTGATTTCTCTAACGGCAGTATGCGACAAGCGGTAGCCCTACTGGAGTCTGTGCTATATGCTGCGGCAGGGGGTGCAGACATTAGTAGCAAGGATGTTCTGTCTTCCTTTATCCAGAACTCCGAAGTTGACCTGGATAAAACAGCGGTTAGCCTAGTTGCTGCCATATTGAATAACGATCTAAAGGCCGCTATTCGTTTTGTTCGACTAGGCGGCAATACTCGCGGCGTTATCAGCAAATCTCGCTGGTTAGTAGACTACCTGATAGGCGCAGAAACAAAGACCGCTAAATATAAGCCTTACTCTGGCCGACTGTTTGAAACGGTAGCCAAGAAGAAGGGTATCGAAATTCGTTTGGACGCCCTGTTGATGTTGCAGTTAACATTGGTCGATACTGAAATGAAGTTGAACAGCACATCCATAGATGAGTCTGTTCTTTTGCAGACTGCTATTGCCAAGTACGCTTTCGATAATGCCGAAGAAGAGGAATAAAAATGGAAGAGCATGGAGTTCCAGCCGTGGGTTCCGTATGGGTACCCGATAGCGTAAGTATCTATACCATCATTTGTGTAGCTAACGTTTCTTCTGAGGTGTCCCGTGTTGATTTCCCCGCAGGGCACACCATAAACGCTAACGACAACGTACCAGTAAACCGCTTTCAAGAATTTCCTGATTTAGTGGCTGTCGTAGACGCGAACGGTAGAGTAACCGCGCTCACGTACGAAGAAATGTATAACGGCGTAAACCAGAATAATCTGGAACCTTGGGTTATCTACAGTGACGAATACGACACAGTGTGGGCCCAACGCCCTGAAGATTTCCATCGCTCACGAAAGCCGCATACTGCATAATAGGAACGCTCCATGATTGACGTAGATTCTTTTATTCTGCGAAACATTGTACATTTCAACGAGGCTAAAGTTCCTGTACGCATGAACAATGGCCTCGTGATAATATCTGGTCTAAACAAAGATAGCAGGATTGCAGACGACCAGAACAACGGCGCAGGTAAGTCACTTCTATGGAGCGCAATTCCCAACTTACGTTATGCCGCCGCACCTTCTAGTACCTTAAAAAATACCAAGAAGGACATGCTGGACAGTACAGAGTCCGAGATAGAACTACGGTTCACTAATAACCAAGGAAAGAAAATAAAGGTTATTCAAAAGCCTACCAAGTGGATCATCTATGAGCCTGATGAGAAGACAGGCAAGTTGATCGATATAAAGGCACGTACTACAGCCATACAGCAAGAAAAGATTGCCGAGCACTTTCCTATTACACAGGATGAGTTCTATGCGTATACCTTCCTGTCCAGTATTCAGGGACAGCGCCTGCACTTTCAAGTAGACAAGCCCGCAGAACGCCTGAAGTTTATCACTTCGATATTTCAATTGGACTCTTACGATAGGCTAAAGAAGTTTTTCACGGGTATGCTATCCCGCATTAAGGATGAGCAGACCAAGTTCGATGTTCTGGAGTCGAAGCTCCTCAACGTAAACTCGCAATTGGTTAGAGTGAACTGGAGCAACGAAGAGGCAGAAGCTTCCAAGAGCTCCAAGAAAGAATTTAAACTGCTCAAGGGAAAGCGAGATAAGTTGGCTCGGTCCGTATCTGATCTTGAACAAATACTCGGTACCCTGAAGTCGTTAAAACGCCTTGTAGAAAAGCGCGATGAATTGCTACAAGATTTTCCTGTAGGTAAGACCGTAGATGATGTTGTCGCACGACTAAGAAAGCGAAAGGCCGTCATACGTATCTACGAAAGCTTCCAGAAACAGCAAGCCGCCTATGACAGAAGCACACAACGTATACGTGCGGCGCTGGACGAATTAGAGATAGATGGATTACCCAGTCAGAAAAAGCTGATCAAGAAGTGGGAGTCTCTGGATACCCAGCGCGTATCCCTATATGAAAAGCTAGCGGATGCTCGCAATCAAGCTGAACGATTGGAGCGATGTTTACGTTCATCCAAGCAGATAGAGCAGAAGATCATTGACCTCGGTTTTCCCTCTTCCGACGATGTAGAAATGAAAGCCAACATAGATGACGATATTTCTATATGCCGCACTACGCTAAAGCTTAAACAGCTACTACACTCCAGCGATGATTCTGTTTGCCCTACATGTATGCAAGGTGTGGATTTGGCCAGCATCACCAAGAACGTGAAGAAGGCAGCTAAACGGCTACAGCAACTCGAAGCCCTGTCCGAGGCGCGTAAGCATAAACTTAGACGCCTCGAAATCTCTGCGGAGATAACCGATATAGGCCTCGTTTCTGAGCCTGCCATTCTCGAAGCGAGATATGAAAAGCTCAAGACCGAATTGCAGACAATCAAAAATCAGATCAAGGTGCACCAGAAGCGCACGGAACTACAGGACAATCTGAATAACATAGAGAGTCCCGAAGCGCCGGATAAGATTCCACCTAAAGGTGCAGACATAGAACAGATAGAAGAAGCCCTGACAGTCTGCCGTGAACTAGGATTAATCAATCACTCTATAGAAAATCTACTGAATGATAATCCTGCACTGGTCGCCGCAGAGGATGGCATAGATAGCCACGTACAAGATGCCAAGTCTAAGCTAGATCAAGTAAACGACAAGCTGATTGAAGTGGACAAGCAGTACCAGAAACTCACACGTTCCAATAGTGAGTATGACCTGCGTTTAGGTGAATACCGAATACTTGCCAAACAGAAGTTGGAGTTTGAGCATGACATTGCTGGCATAAAACCTTTGTTGGAGAAGCGCGATCTGTATAAAGCTCTCGAAAAAGCGTACAGCGCCAAAGGACTAAAGGTAGCTAAGGCGAATGAGATAGCGCGAATGTTGGAAGCTAATATCAACCGATATTCCAACCTCATTTTTGCAGAACCGTTCACATTCAACGTCTACGCCACAGACAAAGGCGTGTTCTGCGATGTTGATAGGGGCAACGGCAAGGTCACAGATGTTCGTCTGCTATCCGGCTCAGAGTCCGACAGTTTCAGACTACTATTCCTTTTATCCCTGATACTTATGGTACCTTCAGAGCGTCGAACCAATTTCGTTGTGTTAGATGAACCTGATAGCCACATGGACGACAGAACCCGGTCGCTATTTGCCGAACGTTTTATTCCGTTTCTACGTGAAGCAGTTCCTCACGTATTTTTGATTACTCCGCTAGACCATCATATCTATCAGGAATGTGAACGTTGGGTTGTCATCAAGGCTAATGGAATTTCTCGCCTAGTTCGTAATGAAGTTACCTCAGGAGAATAACAATGTACCGCGATAAGATTTCCATTGAAAATAATACAGCAGATGAAATTGTCCTACTCGTTAACGATTGGAAGCAAGAAATTGAAATGGCGCGCAGCGTCATGCTTGGAGGCGATGGTGTTTATGATGAGTTCTTCCTATCGCCAGGAGCATTCGCCCGCTTGTTTTACCTAACCGATAGGTTGCTAGATACCGAACTTGGGAGAAATGCCGAAACTGCCTCCAACGGTTGTGTAGGGAAGCTGCTAGGCGTTCGATGCAGGTCGCCAATATTCGAACGTGACGCAACAAGAGACTTGGAAGGACTTGCAGACTTCCAGCTAGAGTACCGCATAGTTGAGGACGGCGCATGAGGGTACTAGGGCTAGCCAATCATTCTCCCGACTTCATTTCTATCCTTCTGAAGAAACACTTCAACGTTAGTCCAGCAGATGTTAGGTTTGTCGGACCTTCTGATATACTGAATAAAAGCTCGTCCAAGAAATTTTTTGTTTTCCTCAGTAGTCGCGCCCTGCGTATAAATCAAGCCACGATTAACAGTAATAAATACCGCACTAAGACGGGCTTTGTTTGTGATTCGCCTATAGCCCTGTATGACTTGGATGGCATTGTACCTCTGGATTATTTTGAATCTGAAAATCTGCATTTGGATGCGTTTGAAATAACCGAAGTGAACAAAGACCGCGTCAACGGTCCAGATACTACAATAGGACACACTCGAAAGAAGTATGCCGAAGTCGTACAAGCGAAGATCGAATCCTTTACTGGCATACTTACCCAGTACATGACGTTCATCTATACCATGCCGAGTTCCTCGCACCAAAAGCCCATAAAGGAATTGGCATGCACGTGGTGGGCAAGCGATGAGACGGAAGATACATTGAGCGAGCGACTTGCCTCTCTAGTGAAGGGAGTTCCGCTGAGTGAAAAACAACAGAAGAGATTTTTCGACCTCCTATTGTCGCCGTCTGCTTTGATATACAAGGCCGCCTTAAGCGAAGTCAAAGACCTAGAGTCCTACGACGGAGAAGAGTTCACTTCTATTGCGGCTAAGTACGGAGTTTCTGCGTACGAAATGCGTTACATATTATCTATCCGGAAAATGGTGGCTAATCGCTAACTGTAAATATAAGAGACTAAACATTATACTCTGGAATATACTATGAGCGCATTAGAAGGTATTGCTACCTCCGACTGGCACTTCTGTGGTCTGGCAAAACATTTTCCCGATCACATACAACGGCAGATATTTGAGCTGGATAAAATTTACCAGTATGCGATTGCCAACGGTGTGCAACACGTATTTGTACCTGGGGATATTAGCGATACGCCTCACATGCCTTATGAAGTCTACATCGCTTTGGTGCTTTTCCTAAAGAAGTATGACGGTCTTATTCACACGCATTATATACCGGGCAACCACGATTTTTCCGACGTTAAGAAAACCAGCATGGACCTCCTTAACGTACTGTATCAAAATGATTTCTTCCAGACCTTCCATCTGTATATGTCTCCGACTACTGTAGAGATAGACGATTGCACAGTAAACTTTCTGCCTTACCCATGTATGGAAGCTCCTGTGGCCGACCACCATAGTCTCAACTTCTCGCACATAACCTATAACGGCGCACTTGGTGATAACGGTAGAAAGCTTCGCGTAAAAGATGAGTTTATACAGAATCCGGGTGACTTTAACATAAGTGGCCACATACACCAGTATCAACATCTGAAATCTAAGCGGGCACTGTATTGCGGTAATCCTTTCCAAAAGAACTTCGGCGAAGCATTACCAAAAGGCTTCGTACACTTCAAAGCCCGCAGCCGCAAAGATAAGCTAGAATTTAAGCACAAGTTTGTTAACAACAAACCTGACTTCCAGCTACTAAATGCGGTCATCGAATCGCGAGAAGATTTTGCAAAGCTGTCTGACTCTGACGCTTTCAGATATAAGTTATGGATAGCGCCGGGCATCCAGATTCCCAAAGACCTACGCGTAAAGTTCCCCAACATAACCGGCGGTATATTTGATTCCAGCTCCAAAGAAAAAGCAGAGGATCAAGAAGCTGCCAATGCCATACTGACTAACACGCAATCGAACAGTGTTGATCTAATGTACGGTCTAAAGGACTATCTCAAAGGTGCTGGGTTTAAGAAGAGTCAATACAATGAGGCCAAGTCTATCGTAAAGCAAGCAGCTAACGAACTTGGCCTTGATATGTCTGTCTAATCACACAACCAAGTAAGGAACTGCCATGAGCAATAAAATTTCTATTAGTGAAGGCTTTAACGAGAAAGTAACGCAAAAAGTACGCGATGTTTTTCTGGACTTGTTGCCCGAAGACGCATTCACTGATCTAGTCAACAAGGAAGTCAGTGCCTTCTTTGAAGAAAGTGCCGAGTTTACCATTACTAAAGGCAACAATGGTGGATACAACCGACCCTCTACTCCTGACACTATAGGCGGCAAAGTATCTCCGTTCCGTCTGATTGTGTGGGAAGCAGTTAACAAGATGGTGCGCGATAAGATTCAGGCACATTTGCACTCAGACAAATTTCGCACTGATGTTACCTACAATGAATTTGGTCAGCAACAGGTAGAAGAGTTGAACGAGTTTATGGATGCCAAGCTAGAGCACTTCGCCATGGGTATGGCCAAGAACATGTTTAAAGATTTGTTTGCTTCTGCCATAGAACAATCAAAAATGACTACTATGAATGAAGTGAACAACGCCTTGGCTCAACGGGGCATTTAATATACACTAACTAAATATCAGTTGGCTTCCAAAATAATTGGAATACCTGCAAATGATTTCAACAATCATAATTTACTCATGCTACCGGAGCGAAGAGCGACCCGGGCGCAAGCTCAACGCTTCGGCAACGTTGCAAAAGTATCTCAAATCATCTGGAGGCTCCACACCATGGCTATTAAGAGAAAAGCCACTAATGCGGTTAAGAACCCGCTGCAAAAGCAAAAGCGCAAGCCTAAGAAGGACATGAGCCCCGAAGCTCAGAAAGGTCGGCGCGAAGCCAAGAAGTCTCGCAAGGCTAACAAGTCTAAGTTGAAGACGCAGGAAGCGAAGCGCGAATCGACGATGACGGACAAAGAGAAACGCCTAAAGAAAGAGCGTTCCTATGTTAACGGTTTACGTCGTAAAGGCTACGATGAAAGTACCGTTACGTCCAAGCTGAAAGAATACCGCATCAAGCAAAAAGGCGGTGTTACTTCGGCCAAGAAGAATAGCAACAAGAAGAAAGAACTTCTTGGTAAGCTAGGCGATAAGCGCAAAGTTGTTATGGACAAGCTTAAGGCACTGCGGTCAGACCATAAATCAGCACGCGCTAAGAATGCCTCTTTGGAATCGCCGAAGCGCAAAGCAGCCAATATTAAGCTGCGTACTGCGTACGATAAAAAGAAAGGACAACTGCGCACCGCAAAAGACAAGCTGGCAGAACAACGCAAGGCAATTGTTGCGAAGTACAAGCCGGCACCTAAGGGACCGAAGCCGACGCCCAAGCCGCCGAAGACCGGACCGAAACCACCTGCTGCTGGTGACAAGAAGCCCACAGGCAAGAAGCCACCAAAGACACCGAAAGTTGGTGACAAGAAGCCCACAGGCAAGAAGCCACCAAAGACACCGAAGGCACCGAAAGCGCCAAAGGCACCGAAAGCGCCAAAGGCACCGAAAGCGCCAAAGGCACCGAAAGCGCCAAAGGCACCGAAAGCGCCAAAGGCACCGACAGGCAAGAAGGGGCCTAAGGCACCTAAGGCACCGAAAGCGCCAAAGGCACCTAAGGCGCCTAAGGGCAAAGCTGCTCCTAAGGCACCAGCCGAAAAGAAAGTTACTCGCCGTCGCGGTAAGAAGGCGTAGTAAAGTCGTTAGCAATTTATAAGCGACAACAAAAACGCGCAGTGGGTTAGCTCCTGCTGTGCGTTTTTTCGTTTCTACGGGGTTTTTATATGAGCTACAATCTTAAACAGATTGATAAAAGTAAAAATATGGAAGACCTAAGAGCGGCACGTTCCTATAACGACCTTGTATTTGTTATAAGCCGCATCAAAGCCGCAACTTCCAGTATACATACTCGACTGGCGCGCAATCTAATCAAGTCTAATACAGAGTCCGTTGAAATCCGCATGACGGACGATAATGGATTCCTCAAAGATAAGAAAATGTTTACCCAGCCGCAAGCCGATCTTAATAACATTATAAGCTTTTCTTTCGAGTTACAGTTCGCACGGTCACTCTCGGGCATAGTGTCTAGTGATGTTAAGCTGAATAAATTCCGTACAATTTGCGAGTCTATGGATCGCGAATTGGTACAAGCCCAAAATCTAGCGTACAAGTATCTTGACCAGATAGCAACTAAGATAGAACCTACACAATTACCTAAGTATACCAAGATCGTAGAAAAACTTCTGTCTAGTACGTTGGCTTTCTATAAGCAAAACTCTTTTGTTATTCCCGACGCCAGAGACAAAATATCTTTTGTGCGTTACTTGGTACTACATAATGTCCGCACGCCGAATGAATACGTGCTGCCCAACTTCATTGTGGCCCTACACGCGAATAACAATCTGGATAATACCTTTTCTTTCGCTGTTTCTTTCCCGCACCGTGTTGGGGACGATTCCCGTAAACTGCTGTTCTCTGACAACAACTCTTTACTCGCGTTTGTTCGGGACGCAATAGCCAATTCTTTCGGAGTTAAAGATATTGGAGAATTAGGCGAGGCGCCCCGCAGATACATAGAGACTATGGAAAATGTTCTTTCTACCTACGTACACAAGGGTGCGCTTTTCATAGAGTTAGAGTCAGGCGTTACGGGATCAGATATTAATTCCTTACTGACTAGATTGCTCAAGGTTGCGCACGTTGCTCTAGGCGTCCAAGATACGAAGTCTGATATTATCCATAGTGTGACTGTAGGATCAAAGGGTAACAAGATCGTTAAGTTAGCTCTATCCAATCGTAATTTCTACGATAATGGTGCTATATCGGCTCTTCGTAACATGTTAGCTATCGACCCAAAAACCTACAAGGCTATTCGAGCCATAACAATGGACTAAATCATGATCAACTACCTAGGCTCAAAACTAAAAAACATTCTGAAGTATATTAAAACTGCTTCGGACTCCGCGGTGTTGCGCCTGTTCAACTCCAGGAAGAAGCACTATACCGATCTGCTTGCCAGTATGCGATCCTTTGAAGACGCTGTGCTATCCGCCAGCTACGAAGATGGCATCGATGTTGGTGGCGGTAAATTGCCAAGCAGCCTGAAAGATGGCAAGGTGCGCGGCAAGAAAACAGACGCCGTGCGATTTAAAGATGGCCACGCTCTCGACATAATAGATTTCCATGTGCCGAAAAGCAAGCTCGCAATAGCCAAAAGTATCAAGGAGTTTGCTCAAGCCGAAGAGGCTATTGAAGAACTGGATAGCATGATTACCCGGTTTGCTTATATGGAAACAAAAGCTACCAAGAAATATGTAAAAGAAATGGCGGCATTTAGAAAAGCTTTGGCCGCAGAGCGTGAAAAACTGTTAGACACCATAGAAGAAATGACGGACAAGCATACTCCGAGTCAGATGACTAAGCTTGCAGCCGAGCTTACCACCTTCGTTAACGCACAGTTACCTGCGGATTCGTACTCCGAGGCAGGCTGGGATATGTATATATCTTCCCACAATGCAATGGTCGCCAAGAAGAGCGCAGATGCTCCGGTAGAATTTACCTACTACATGTACATCGAAGACCTATCGAACGAAGAGTTTAAGACCGACACCTTGATACTGGTACTTACTGGCATTGTAGACACTCTAAAGGCCAAAGGTTCCGAGGCTTCACAATACGTCATGACTTTCCACCTGACAGCATTACCTAAGTTTTTATCTCCTGGAAGCTTTAAGCCCGGGAAGAGACTTAGTGGTTCTACGTTCAAGGCCGTAGTGGCAGATATGAAGCGCGAAGGCATCAAGCTTATCGGTCTTCAGAGTGTTATGCCGCACCTTGGTCGCCGTAAGCTAAGGGTGACCCAACAACAGTTGCGAAATACTGGACTGTTGGACGTTGTAGGCGTTGAAGACGTTGACGTTGAAGGCTCTGAAATCGTGGTCTATATATCTTCTATGCAAAAGGAAGTTATAGAGAAAGAATTGTGGCCTGAGATTATTGTGCTCGTCCGCAAGGCTATTCGCGCGCCTAGAAAGACAGCTTTTGTCTACTCTGTCGAAGATGACGGTGCAGGAAAAATTCTGCGCATAGCGAACGTAAATAACGCGGCGGATATTTGATAATAAACGTACGGTGACTATTATGTTTATACACCAAAAATCGTTCACTACGTTTCGGGTGACAGAGTGGCCCTCTTCGCAGGCTAGCCATTACAGATTGTTCAATACACCCAAGTTACGTTACGATCTATCAGTCCTGGTAGATTTTTTGGCTCGTGCGATCTTCGACACCAATAAAGCGTTCGTCAGATACTCGACCTTCTCTCTCGTAAACGCCGTTAGTCCTTTGGCTAACCTAAGTTTTGGATACGCGCCTCCTCCAAGCGATAAGCTAAAGCGGTTTCATCCTCTGACGTTTACCTTTGCGTTTACAATGCGCGATCAGTATCCCATTGAAATCAATCCTATGTTTTCGATGCGTCCGCAGAAACACGCTCACATCTGGGGTAATTCGCTGTTGGGTAATTCTGACTATCTTACGATCAATGTACCGAAGCGTATCATGCAGGAAGTGGGATTGAACGTTCCTAACCTGCGTGAAATGGAATGGCTTTACATGGCTATCGGCGCTTGGTCAAAAGGGTTCGCTCGCCGCAATAAGTTCTACACGCATAAAGACCTTTTCTTGGCTTCCCCCCTTGATCCAGTTACGGCCTACAGTATTCTGTATCACGCAAAGCTGCAAAAGTTGTTTAAGCGTACTAACTATAACGAGTGGGGGTACAGCAAGGATATGTGGCAGTTAGCACCAAACTTCCTCAGTCCACGTGCGGCCAACGATGACTTTCTGGATTATTATTGCCGTTATCTGGCACATGATTTTTACGGTAAGTATAGAACGAATAACATCGAAGAAATTGAACGCCTGGCCGAAGAGTATTTAAAGCCAGGTGTTCTGGACATTATTTCGCAGTTAAGTACAGAGGATACGATTGCTGTTGAGCCACAGTTCGAGCAAGCAAACAGTCGCAGCTTTCGTACCGTGCAGGTTATGTTGAACGGTAATCTAAACCTACTGCGCTCACAAACAGATATACAGGGGGCTATCCGCAGTCTCCTGTCTGGTCGATTTAGGGGAACCGTATGAGTAACGTCATTACAATTATCGAAGGCCAGACGGAAACGCTGGTAGAACAATTCATTGACGAGTACGATGAACCGTTGGAACTGGCTAACACTGAAGCCGGTCCATTTGTGCGTATTCTTGATGATCAGAAAGATATTGTGGTTGAGCAGTGGGCGGTACCTGATGCTAACGGGCAGCCCGGTGATTGGTCCGTAGACATTTCTATTCCTAATATCGGTCTATCCGAGCGAAAGCAATTCACTGCTCTCTGGACTTTCAAGACGGATGAAGGTGATATTCACCGATCTAGGCAAGCACTGTTTATTGAACCTGACAGCGAGCACCGTGATGTTGATGTGCTGGTGGTTGTAGGCCGCGATAAGATCATGCAGGTATCTTTGCCCATCAACTACACCGCGCCTATTCCGGATACACCAGCAGACATAAAGAATAAGATACCTGCAAAGCCAGGTAAGCCCGGGGACTCTTTGCGCTTCAGCCTGTTCCGCAATAACCTTGCGCTCTACGGCGAAGACGGGCTGTACGCGGAAGACGCAAACTCAGGTATCAAGCTTTCTACTCATATCGGTAAGACGGTTGCTACACTGCCTGCTGTAGTTGGTAAAGCCAAGCTAGAGCCGATCATGCTAATGGTAGATCACATGCAACAAGGCATGTTAGTACCCACAACGATGACGTTCAAGGTGTGGCCTATTACTCCGCAGATTCTGGTGGCCGCTTCGCAGTTAGAAGACTATATCAACAAGGCGCGTATTCAGAATGTCATACCTGAATTGGACTATACGCAGACTGACCTGATCCAGTATCTCAACCGCGGACTGGCCTTGTTCAATTCGTTTTTGCCGCATACTACAAACTTTACAGGCACGAATATGCAGGGCATCATAATGGATGCTTGGCTACAGTGTAGTGCCTATTATGCTCTCGGTGCACAACTACAGGCGGAAGGTGCGCTAGCGTTCGATTTCTCTGGTCAGTCCGTTAGTCTCAATATAGACCGCACTCCAGCCATAGAATCGGCACTAGGACGCATAGAATCAGCACTGGAGCAGAACGTAAAACCTTTGAAGCGTTTGTTAGCGAAAGCTGGTGTATTAGATGGAGACGGCTCACAGGGCGGTATGATGATCAACGGTGCAAGCCACATCGGCACATTGGGCGTTATAAATGCGGCCACTACACGATTGCCTCACGCTGGTGGACGTGGAGCATGGCGTCAACCGTTCCATTGATACTGTGCATTTGGGCTTGACTTGTGTTATACTTGTTATAATAGACAAAGAGCAAATGTCGCACTATGTAATGCAGTTACGGCAATAGATAACGTTGGTAGCCACATTCTCACCTAGAAACAGGAATATTAATATGAAAAACAAGACACTAACCGTAGAAGCAGCGGCTGCTAAAGACCCGACTAAGTACCTGTGGTTTAAACTGAATAAAGCTAAAGCCAAGTTTAACATGCACCACAAAACCCACGATCTTGAACTAGAGCGTGACGGAAAGTTTGGCCTGAAGCTATTCAAGGATAAATACTTTCTTCTTCCTGGCGCCGACCTCACTACGCAATTCGCTTTGAGTGAAGCCGAAGCAAAGAAGCTGGTTAAAAGTTCTACGCCGTTTCGAGGTCAAGTAGCAAAAAAGAAGGTGAGTGCGGGTTCATGGGAAGAGCTTCAGCCTAAAGCAAAGAAAGTTAAAGAACCTAAGGCCCCTAAAGAACCTAAAGAACAGGAGCAGCTTATCGACGGTGCAAGCCTTCGCGACACTCCTGGAAGAAAAGCGCTAGACGCAAACACCTTGCCCAAGGAGCTACTAACTCCTAGCGCATACAAAAGTTCTTGGTATGGTAGAGTTTTGAAGAAGGGCCGCAACCATGCGTCTGACTATATATCTGTTGGATTTGCGATGGCCAAAGGAAAGTATGCTTTGATCGTTGTTACCCGAGATGTCGGTAAAGACTCTTATAGTTCCTTTCCAGAAAGCAAACTAACTACGTCAATGCTAGCCGGATATGAGCAAGCCGGATATGAGCAAGTAGATTTTGACACGTTCCTTAAAATCCGCAAACTTGCTTATAGTGCTTATCATTCGAATGAGGATGGTCGCAAAGAGAGGGTTGAAAAACAAGCGAACGTTATAATTGATATGAAACTACGCGTAGGCCAGCAGGTCAGCATACAGTTTGATAACGCTAGAGTGCAGCGGGAAATTCTCGGTATAGATGTGCCAGGGGGCCGCATTCAGATTAGAGGCGGGGGCCGAGCGAGCCGTTGGGTTCGAGCCGACATGGTTGTTGAAATTGTAAAATAAACAGACAGGAGGCCGCATCGTGGTCAAGACAAACACCCAGTTCATCAGAGCGGCCGCTGCTAAAGCAGTTGATACCTCACGTAGAAGTCGGAGCAGAATAACAAAGTCCGACTCTATAGCAGAGGAGCGCAAGATAGCCCAAGATTGGTTAAATAGTTCTAAATTCACCGTAAGTAAAGTTCTTGCCGTTCGCGCTACGGGAGGCTTCGTTATAACCTTGATCGGAGGTGTCCGCTTGCACCACGATGCTAAAACATTGCAGTGGTATGCTTCACGAAATACCGAAAGCGGTAGCGTGGAAACTAGCAAGTCGGTTAAAGTTGTACGTGCGCTGAAGACTACAATAGATGGCTTTATAAAGCAAAACAAGGTAGAGGATAAAAAGCTTTCTGAAATCAAACGTATCGGTAAAGACAAAGGCAATAAAAAGAGTATTACTGGGGACGTTGTGCGTTGGCTAAAAACCTGGGATTTTACCGTAGACAGTGTAGACGATGCGACGCGAAGTACCAACCTGTCTATTAATATAAAGGGTGGTCTATCGCTAGTCCAAGAAAATGCTTCCAAGTTATGGCATGTTACTCGCAAATCACAGCACGGTAAAGTCTACACGGATGACAAGCCAAATGCCGATTACGAGAAGAAGAAAGACACTTTGATAAAGTTTATGGACGATAATAACAACAAGCGCAAAAGATCGGGTAGCCGCTCTGTGGTCGTTCAAGGTATTGCTCGCGATCAACGAGACTCTAACTTGGGAAAACCCCTGAGCCCTGAGAATGTACCTACGGGATTGAGCGATTCTGATTTCTATAAGCGATCAGCTTACGGTAGAATAGTGCGATCCAGTAAGTTGCGACCAGCCACTTCCGCAACTATAGTGGGCTTTGCAATGCATGAAGGCAAGTATATGACCGTTCTTGTGCCTCGTGATTTCTCCAAGCAGGTAGAGAAACGACCTAGCTATATATTCTTACCTGAAGCCGATATTCTCAAAACTAATTTTGATACAGCCCCTCAAGTTATTTACGCCGAATTTCTCAAGTTAAGAGAAGAGGCTTATATCGCGTATAACTCGACAGGCGACACTAAACCAGAAACCGAGCGTATCGAAATCGGCGATTTGAAACCCGGGCAGATGGCATTGATTCAGTTCGGAGGTAAAAGCCTTGAAAGAAAAATCTTAGACGTGGATGAAGTTAAATCTAGTATAGCTGTTCGCGGTTTTAATAACCGCAATATACTGGTACCAATTGCCCGAATACTAAACGTTTCTTAATCTAAAGGATAATACAATGATCGTTGAGCCAAACACGCTAGCAGTAGAGGCCGCCGCAGCCAAAGACCCCACCAAGTATATGTGGTTTAAGTTTACAGGCAAACGTGCTTCTGCCAAATTGGAAGACGGCACAAAACTGCCGATCTCCGAAGGCGAACGCTACGGAGTAAAAGTTAGTAAGGATACTATTTTCATCCTGCTTGAATCTGATATGACGCGCAACCTGAAAATGGCCTACGTTAGTTCCGTTCCATTACTGAAAAATTCAGTACCATACAAGGGTAAAGTTAACAAGATTAAAGTGGAACCCGGCAGCAAAGCTTTAGTAGATTCCAAACTATCCAGATCCACCAACGTCCGGCTGAAAGTAATGCTAGACGAAAGTGATCTCAAAAAACGCGCACGAAAATCCCGTGTTTCCGTACAGTACGCAGGCAAGATCAAAGATAAGCATCTTTATACTATAGGCGGCCCGCCTAATGAATCCGCAGCTATGGTCAACGTGCTGAAGGGTATGGCTAAAGGGGAGATTGTTCCTAAAAAAGCAGCCTCAGGTAAACCCGAGATCACCCCATCTCCAAAACCAGGATGGGACGCCCTAGTTTTAAACGAGGATGTTGAGGAAACACTTATGTTTCATCTAAACAGCCTGGCTAATTTGGGGAAGTTTACCCGACGCAAGCTCAAGGTTGCGCGTGAGTATATTCGGAGCAACCGCAGAATAATTAAAAGAATGGCTAAAACTATGAATACCACTGAACTTGCGAAATTTGTACGCAACGCGATCGGATAATCGGAACCTTTTTGTGTGGCAATTACAGCACACGTTAATCCTGCGTAGTATCATAATTTAAGTTTGCTATAGCAAGCACCCAATCCTAGGAGTTGAATATGAGCACATTAAGCCATTCCCGTTCAGTAGTTGACAGCATGGTTACTTCCATGCGTAAAGACCGCAAGCCGCGTATAAATATTGTAGACGTACAGCGGTTGGAAAATGAAGGTTTTGCCCGTGTGACTGCATCTGTTACACACACTACTGAAAGCCGCGCTAACCCCAGCCTAGCTCTGGCCGCCCTTGGTGAAGCCATGGGCCTGCGTATGCGCACCGTAGAAGGATCATTCCACATTATCGCATCTAACTCAGTTGGCGATACGGTTACTGGCATTATCACTTCAAACCCGGACACTCTGGCATACGACGAAGTGACTGCTAGTTCTTTCAAAGCCGTTGCAGGCAATATGTTCATGGATGAAGATGAGCAGTTGTGGGCACTGCGCAAGACCGAAGCGGGCGATCTGCTGGTTAAGAGCCGCGGCAAAGAAGATGCGGACGTTATCGCCGATCTTATGTCCTCACTGTCCAGTTCTGATGTAGGTACTCTGGCGTTTGAATCTGTAGCCAGCGCACGTCGCGATGCGGGTGTTCGTCTAGGACTCCAAGGCGGTGATTTCATTACCTACGTCAATCCGAATACCGAAACCGTTGAGTTTGGCGCTATCGTCGCTTGCGCTTTTGACGAACAAGATCGTGATTTGGGTAAGCTTGCCGTACTGTCCAGCGCTGGGGATTCCGAGCCTGTTATGATTGATCGCGGTATGACTCTCGGCCAGTTCAACGATGTTGATTTCAACGATGACGGCCTGATAGATGAAAATCAAGTAGAAGCCAGTGCCAAATCATTGGACTCTATCGCTGCTTACTACCAGAAAGTATTTCAGCGCGATCCTGCGTACTTTGAAAAGTTTATGGAACGTTGGATGAATCACTCTTTCGGCTAAACTTGAATATATGTGGGTGGGTTATTCTGTAGCTCACCCTATTTTTGTTACCCTAACTAAACTCTAAAGGTATACCATGAAAATTCAAATCAGCACCAGCGCAGCAACCCAAGAGTCTTGGGATAAGATGAATAATGCAAAGCGCAGAGCTTATCTAGCCAAGCATCCAAACTCTAAGTATGGCAAGAAAGCAGGGGCTGCACCAAAAGCTGGCGGGGAAAATCCTAAGAAAACCTCCATAAAGAACCTCATAGAAGAGAAAAAAGAAGAACTAGAGGACTTGGAAAAGAAGATGGGCCAAGCCAAAGAAAAGATTTCAAGCTGCGAAAGTACGTTGGCGAAGTCCAAAAAAGCGTTAAAAGCAGCCCGTGTCGATGCTCTCGAAGACGAGGACGATGACGATTTTCTTGCCGACGCACAAGAGGCAGTACATGACTATTCCGAAGACGTGCGAGTAGCGATGGGCGAAATGAAGGATTTGCAGAGTGAAATGAAAATGACAAAGTCCATTATCTCGAAGTTCAGTAAGCAACTGAAAGGCCTCAAGTAAACAGGTAAGGTGATAGCTATGGTCCGTAACAATAAAGGAATAACAGAGGTTGACGTTTCTGGTGGCTACACCAACGAGCGTGGCCGCCGAGTTAACACTGATATTCCTGCAGAGGAGCGTGGCCGAATATCAGCAGGCAAGTCCAATGCACGTAAACGCCTAAAGCAGCGAGAAGCGCAAGCGCACCAAGCTAAGGCCGACCGCGCGGAGGAAGATGAACAGAAGAAAGGCGCGAAGACAAAGAAGCGGAGAAACAAGGACGATGACCCGCTTAGTCTTGATCCAAAGAAAGCTAAGAACCTAAAGAAAAAGAAAGATGCCAAGATCAAAGACGATCTGAATAAAGCACATAAGCCTAAAGCTGCCGTTGAAACCACGGACGATAAGAAGAAAAAGAAACGTAAGAAGAAAACAGTAGGTGAGTTACTTGCTGCAGGCGAGACGGAGCGCGCGCGGAAGAAAATGAATAAGCTTTCCGCCAATGCCCTGACCTTAGTAAGCTCCGAAGATGGGGGCACTTTAATGCCCCCTGCTGCGGCCAATTCTGAAGCTGAATTTCTGAATGAATACCATCATATATATGGAACGCTCGGCTCTATTATCCGAAAGCTAGAAGAGCGAATGACCCATAAGGATTCCGACGTACAAGGCAAAGACGTTTACGCACTAATGACCATGTATAGTCAAATGCGTGAAACCATTGCCGATCTCCGATCCATAAAGGATATGAATGAGCAGGCAGAAGAGGTGGCACAACAAGTCTTTGATCCCGCTACTAAGAGTGCAGGGGAGTCACTTGTTACCCTATATTTTAAAATCACTACACTGGTACGCCATCACGTACAAGACCCCGCCGCTGTAGAAGCTATTCTGGAAAAGCTGAAGATAGACGTTGGCGAACAGGCGAACAACCTTCAAGGCCAGTTCGAAGTGGCTCGTTCTCGCATAGCTGAAGTTATGAATGGCGGTTGATCCAACAACGCTCACAGTAGGACTAAAAATGATTATCACAATGAACGTGTCCCAGTCAGCAAAAGCTATCAAGCGTGATCCTACTAAATATAAGTGGTATCAAATGGCTAAGGGAAAAGCGAAATTTGAAAGTGCCAACGATGAGTTCGAATTGGAACTTAAACGCGGCGAGAAGTTCGGACTTAAAATGTATAGAGGTTCTTACTTTCTACTGGACGAGAGCGATCTCACGATTCAATTTAAGTTGAGCAAGCCCGAAGGTGAGTCCCTTAAGGAGGCATCTAAACCGTTTGCAGGTAAAATAGCGGGCAAGAAAGTAGAAGGCGGAGACGGTGCTCTAGCTACGCGCCCCAAGAAATCTCCTAAAGAAGTCGGAAAAGAGAAAGTGACCGATCCTATAGCGACAGCCGTTGATCTTGAAAAAGCTTTGAAAGCCGCTAATTTGAACGTGAAGTCCATAAAGTCCCAAGGAGACTCGGTTAAAATCGTGAACAGTGTTGGGAACGATATTCATATACGCATTGTCCCAGCTAAAGACTCCGACTTCCGTATAGAAGTAGAGCAATTTACGGGAAAGAACAGTATGGGCACCAACGTACTTCCTTCTTATGGCTCTGTTAAGGGTGCTGTCGAATCGTTTTTACGCCAGTATAAATATTCGGTATGATTTACGCTTGTGTAGGTGACACCAATGGCTAAGCGAGTACGTATTGGTCCACCAAAAGTTGGTCCAAAGATGGTAGCCAAGATCAGACGCACCCGTACGCAAGCTTACGGCACACGCGCTGAATGGACTGCTGTCGCATCATCTGTAAAGCAGCGTGATGGGCATAGATGCCGCAGATGTTCTGGAACAAAGTTTTTACAGGTAGACCACATCATTCCAACGTCCAAAGGAGGGCGAACTACCATGTCCAATCTTTGGACGTTGTGTGATATATGCCATAGCAAGCGGCCTGGACACAAGCAGGCTAAGCATCTAATCCTGCACAAGCGGAATGAAGCAAACAAGAGGCAATCATGAAACTCACCGTATCTAGCAAGCTCAGTGCGTTGCTTGGTGCTTTGGGTGTTCCCGTACGCGGTGAATTGAAATCTTCTTTTCCAACTTGCGTGTCTGCTGCCTACTTGCCTGTGTGGGACGAATTTATAAAGACCCAAACTGTCAAAGACATACAAAAGAAATACGAAAAAGCCTTGAGCCGTTATTATGTGTGCGCGGGATTCGTCTCCTACATTTACGGCATAGACCGTAGAGCAATATCGAAGCCTGTCGACCTATTGAGTTCTGTTGGCCTGTACAACCCCAGCGACCGATTTAGAACTATCGCAAACTATCTTGGAACGAACAGGCTTATATCAGGACTGAAACTCAGTAACTCGGATCACCGTCATAGTATAAGCGTAGAGGAATCTAATTTCCTGAATGCGTTTCTGAATCCAACAACTTCAGGCATCCTAGAATATAAGGTACAAGGCCGCGCACCTCTCGATAAGTACCTAGGTATCTTAACCCCCGCTCTGTTTAAAAAACTGCCGGACGAACTCCTGCGCGAAGTGAAAGGCAAGAAGCGAAATATACTTCGGCCCCATGCCCAAGCCGACGCGAATACTGGTTGGGTATCTTTGTTGAATAAAGACGGGTTGACGATCGATCTGGCACGGGCGCAGTTCGGCACCGTTCTTTTTCGCTACAGCTTTTCCGAAGATGTTATACTGTTTCATGGCGGAGCTTCCCCTGAAAAACTCGAAGTAGCAATCAAGCGCGTACAAGAGCGGGCTATAATTGTTCCTTAATAGTGTAAACATTTAAACAACATGACCTTAACTGAAGGCAATCCTATGTCACAGCACCTAAAAGATGCTATCGCCAGCGTTTACGGTAAGTCCGAACTGGCAGATGCTATAATCAAACGCAGGTTTGGTAACTTCGTAACGGAAACCGAAGAAGCCCAAAATCTGACAGTTGAAGCTTCCAGTGAGTTGGAAGAGCTAACACCCGACGAGTTAGATGATGTTCTGGAAGACGTCATGGCCTACACGTTCCTAGATACGGGTAAAGGGGCCACTAAGAAGTTGATGGGCGTTGTTGTTATGCTGACAGAGCGTATAGCCAAGCTCGAGGATAACATAGATCGTATTGAAAATGAGCTACCCGAGACGGATTCTACCGATGAAGAGGATATGGAATCGCAAATGGCAGCTTTTCGAAAAACTCTGGCGGGGTCTAGGGCAGGCGATCTTCATCTATTTTACAACGAAACGACCTTTAAGAACCTAAAGGCAGACACAAGGTATCGATTAGCTAAAGAGCTGGTAGAGTATACAGACTCTATCGGAAAACAGCCCATGACCTTGTGGTCCCTTTTAACAAACACACGCGGAGTAATGTAAGATGAGTAAACTATCGTTCGAAGAAGGTTTGCGCCGCTTGCATGACCTTTTGGCCGCACAGTCGCACAACGAAGCGCAGGCCTCTAGCGAGGAAGACGCTCAAGACTCGCCTAACGGTCCCCATATTGTGCCTAAGTTAGAGGGCGCAGATAACTCCATATTTAGTATGTTATCTGCATCCGACGGGAAAAAAGATGAGTCCATCATATCTTCTCAGCTTGTTACGGTCCGTCTGGATGAGGAAGAGTACGACGACTACGTTAAGTTCTTCTATCCTAAATCACCATCCTCGTTTCTACCAATTATCGAGGAGTTGTCCAAGTTAGCTTCCCGCACTAGCGGCTTTTTCTCTTTGTTGCGGTATTGCCTCGCCAACGCGAGAAGATTATCGATTATGGATTTGGAGGGTCAGGCTAGCACTGTAAATAGCGCTGCGGGACGTATCTTTGACCAAGTAACCAAGAGCGATAATGCCGAGCGTGTAGGTAATTATCTAACCACGATGAACGGCGGCAACAGCCATACGATTGAGAAGT
>Ga0307932_1000281_pt1 | contig 20870 bp, 15 predicted proteins | sample OrgLakmetageno48_FD_201843 | JGI IMG/M metagenome (GOLD analysis project Ga0307932, IMG submission 201843) | Saline water microbial communities from Organic Lake, Antarctica - #48 | ecosystem: Environmental > Aquatic > Non-marine Saline and Alkaline > Saline | place: Antarctica: Organic Lake...
GTGGCGTTGTATCAGTAGATCTCCGCACCAAGTCATACAGGTCGATCTCAGGCTCTGGTTCTGACTCTGGTTCAGCCAGCCGATCCGGTTCAGGAATAGGCTTAAGAGCTTCGGGCGGTGCCTGGCGTCGAGACAGTTCGGCTTCATATCGTTCTTTCGCTAATTCGCTTTTTAGCGATACCTTCATCTCTTCTTTGTACAGCGCTAAGGCGATGGCAAGCTGGAAGTCATCGGACCCGTTTACGGTTACTGACTCCCAGCCCTTGGCTTTGATCATCTCGACCGTCGCTGCGACTGCATCTGGCTCGTGCTTGCTGAGGGTGATCTTGTCGCCATGATCCACGATCTGAGATCCCGATTTCATCGTTAACGCACGAGAATTAATGTCCACCCACTTGAGGGTTTTCAATAGCTCAGGCGGAAAATCCGCGTTCCAGGTTTCTTTAAGCAGCTTTCCTTTGAACATATCACCGAAAGTCATGGCCATGCCGGTGCTATAGCGAGCAACTTCCCGCTCTGCGACAGCAGCAATAGTCGTTGAGTGATCAGCCTGAACAATAGTGCCAGTAGTAGTAGTCAGGGCAGGCGCTGGTTCATTACGGATCGCTTCGGTCTCCGAATCTATTTCGGCCAGCTGCTGCTCAAGGCTTTTGGCTTCTACTTGATGTTTGCGCAGCTCATCAAGCTCAAACTGACGCTCTAAATTGATCTTTCCGATTACCCGGTTGTGATCACCGACTCGGGTCTGTAGACCATCCCTTTCCATGGCGCTGGCAGCGGGGCCAATGTGTGAAGTAGGCAGGCGATCAATGCCCTGGTCTTTTAAAGATCGGTGATCAATCCGCTCTTCAAATCCAGCCTGCTCCAGAGCATCGTTAGCTATATCAGCCCAGGCTTTACGCGCTGCAACTAGCTCGGCCTTCCGGCCAGGCAGGCCGTGCGCTTTGCGCTTTTTGTCAGACCATTCCCTCTGGATCTTTATGTCAGACATCGTGCCCTGACCATCGACAGATCTTGTAGTTGTCAGAAAGTGACCATGACCGTTAACACCCTCTCCGGAATGAATTGCGAAATCGACCGCACAGCTCTGATTTTTATTGAGCCAACGCGCAAATTCGCGGGCCAACTCGATTTGATCAGCTTCACTCAATTCATTGGGAAGAGCGATCTCATACTCTCGAGCGGTAGTCGCATCATGTCGAATTTCGACGGCTTCAGCCAAATTCCAGAGTGATGCTCTCGGACCGTCGAAACCGACGATTTCAGCGTGCACGAGGTCAGTCGCGGCGATGTAGGAAAAGGTCATGCCTTGGCGCTCATCGCGGAGCGTCGATCTGCTTCTATAAGCAGCGGCAGCTACAGACGATCGACCCTTCGATCGCTGTACCGGTTTTGCTGAAAAATGGTAGATCGCCATATGGCACCTCTGCTGTTTTTATCTTTGTTTCCGGGCTTGTCCCGGAAACCGCACGACTCTGCCAAGAGTCCTAAGTGCGCCCTTCGCTTTTTCTTTCGTCCGCTGAAGCAGACGAAAGACGAGGGATGGTTGGACTCAATCTGAGATCACGCCTCATTTGTTATGATATCAAAAACGATCAAAACTCAAGGGTTGATAGACAATGACTAAGAAGACACCACAACAGCGAATTGCTGAACTCGATGAAAAAAAGGCGAGGGTCGAAGAAAAACTCAAATCAGAACGCGCATCAATCACGCAAGCGAAACGCCGCGAGCAAGCAAAAATTTTGAATCAAAGGCGAAAAGACGAGACTCGGAAAAAGATCCTGATCGGAGCAGCTGTACAGCAACTCGTTGAGCAAGGTCGATGGGAAGACGTACAGGTAAAACGAATGATGAGTTCGTTTCTGGACAAAGACCAGGACCGAGTACTTTTTGATCTACCAGGAAAAAAGACCGAGCGAATTTAAAGCTATCTTGAGATTAGTGTAGGTGAGGGTCGAACACGATAACCTACAGACGGACTGAAAGGGTCCGCGCCCAAGGGCGCGATGAACCAGGGCTCGGTTTTGCATCGAGCGAACTTTGGCTCAGCTCATCCCCATTCTTTTTTATTGTTGAACATAACGGCCTCCATTGATTCGACAGCCTGTGCTATCACTGTAGCACGCGATCAGCGACTGACTGCGTGCTACAGCTGTTTGCTATTCTGATTTACCATCCTTTTCTTTAGCCTTTTTCAAAGCTTCGAGTCGGCCAGCAAGCTTGTCGCGCTCGCTGCGCACGACAACCAGATCCTGGTCTTTGCCCTTTATTACGTCGTTAGCCTTATCAAGCTCAGACTGTTTCGCGGTAGACTCCTTCGATAACGATTTTGACTCGGATTTCAACTCAATTATTTGCTCTTTATGGTCAGCTATTTCAGCCTGCTTGGACTCCAGCTCCTGAGAGAGCTTGTCGCGATTCGTCGAGACACCATCAAAGTCTGTCGCTGCTCTGTCGAGATTAGATTTCGCATTCGACAGCTGAATGATCAAAGACTCAATCTTTTCACGCATCTTATCGTTTTCACTTTCAATCGCAAACGCTTTTGAGCGCTCATTAGATGCCGTCTCACGCAGGTCCGATCGCTGCTCTTTGAGCCCGGAGATTTCAACAATAAAGCCCCCACTGTCTTTCTCTAAATCGACAATTTTTTGAGCCTGAGACTCTACCGTTTTATTGCGTTCGGCCAAGTCATCGGTGAGCGCTTCAACTTGATCTTCCAGTTGCGTTATCTGATCAAGCTGTCCGTCGAGATCACTTTGCATCTCCGCTTTTTGCACCTCGAAACCAGACAACTCTGCATCCACAGTTTCGCGGATGTGCTTGCTGATCGTCGATGCCCAAATTGATTCAAACTTCGTAGTCAGCTCACTTACTGACTCCTGAAACCAACCCGGCATTTTTGGAGCAGGAACAACATTTCGATCCGAGTATATTTCTTTCGCCTCGCTGAGAAGTCGCGAGTGTCGATCAAAGCGACCGCCAAAATGCTCTTTCAACTCGCCAGGTTTGATATCACTAAGTTTTTTTCCGGAGTCCATGAGTCCTGCAATGTAGTCCAGAATCTCTTGGTCCGACGAATTTGGGGGTCTAGCCATAGTAGCACCTATATAGTATATTAGTAAGTAAGTAAGTAAATAAATAAATTACTTACTTACTTACTTACTTACTTACTTACTTACTTACAATTATACATACATACACGGTAAAGTCAATCTTTATTTGTATTAAATACTACAAAACTACTTGTACTTTTGTAGTTTTGTAGTATTGTAGTATAAAATTAAAAGGAGAAATTCATGATTGTGACTGTTTGCTCAGAAAAAGGCGGGGTCGGAAAGTCCACAATAGCCGCTCACGCCGCTGTACGGCTTGCTCAAACCGGTAAGGCCACGCTGCTCATTGATGCTGACCCGCAGGGAACAAGTTACTACTGGTCTGCTCAGCGTAAGCAGCATCGTCCTGATGCTGTCCAGGTCGATTGTGAGCAAGTCAGCGGTAATCTGATCGATGCCGTCACGGATTACTCAACTCGGTATCAGCATATCGTTATCGACTGCGGCGGAACGGACAGTGCAGCTCTGAGATCGTCTTTGATGATCGCGCATAGGGCGATCATCCCAACGCAAGTCTCTAGACGTGACTTGATGACCGTCAGTCACATGGGATCACTAATTGAAGAAGCCAACAAACGTCGTAAGAAGCCTCTCATCACTCGCGTTGTATTCAACCGAGCAAACCCCTTGCCGTCGTTTTGGGTGCGAATAGACGAAGCCAGGAAAGCGCTGGAGAGTAAAGGAATCCAAGTCGCTGACGCTGTCATAAAACAGCGCGTTGCTTACGATGACAGCGAATACCAAGGCGGAACTGTGTACGAGTTTGACGATGAAAAAGCCAAAGCCGAAATAGAATCCGTCCTGATGGCAGTGCTTAAAAAGGAACCAACGCAATGACAATGAGAGAGAGACACCTGGCTGACGCTATGGACGTTCCAAACAATGTCGAAGACTTCATCGGCGGTGCAGAGAAACGGGCTAAAAAGCACTCTAAAAAGGCTTCCAGCGACGACACCGTTACCTCAATGCGACTGAAGAAAAACACACACAGGCGCTTAAAAAGAGCTTCAGTCGATCTCGATCAAAAGATTGGTGACATTGTTGATCATGCAGTTAACGAGTACCTGGATAGACTTGAAAAAAGCGAAACATCTGGAAGGATTGATGACGATGGTGACGGTCTTTGAATAGGATAATTCATCAATAATGGAACTATGACACTAGAGAATACTGGTATTCACAAGACCTCTATTAGTCATTACCAATTACGCAAGACACATGTCTAAAAATTCTAGAAACGTATTTTTAGTAATCCGTAATTTTCTGTTTGCAGGTTTTGCTTTCTAGATAGCACAGATGAAAAATAGAAAACCAAAATGACTAATCTAAAAAAGTAGACCGGAATATCCCACAAGGGGGTCCCCCCACACCCTAGTTAAACGAGCAGACCTGTCTCACAGTGTCGGAATCTGGTTTTCCTCTGCATGTTTCTGGGCTTTTTCCCGCCGATAATAGGTAGCACGCGACACGCCCTCAGACTCCCAAGGCTTCTTCCTTTCGACGGACATTGCCTCATAGTCGGATCTGGGGATCATGCCAGATGCGCGGCGCTTTTCTTCGTCACGCTGCCTACGGCGTCTATCTTTCTCTGCTTTGCTTATAATGGTACTCAGGCTGCGCTCTTCATCTGAGGTTATTTCAAAAAGATCGATGAGGGTTCGAGTTTTAGGGGTGTAAAGCGGTGTCCACTGCTCATCACGAAAGTTGACTGTCTCGCCGCGATCTCTAGCTTCAGCTTTTCTCAGCAGTGTAGTTAAGCGAGAATCATCAAACGACCAGGTTGGATCGATCTCGAAAATCATCGCTCGAAGCTCTTTATCAAGTTTGGTGTGATGGGTCGCTACGCCCGAAAGCAGCATGAAGTTCAAAAGATAAACCAGCATTTGTGTCCGCTGCCCGTCCTTGATCGTTCCGCGCATGCGACATAGTTTTAAGAGATCTTGATAACGGCTCCAATTGAGCGATCCAAACCCCTTCTGGTGTAAGTTGCCGGACTGCTCTCTGTTATTAGAAACGAGAACCAGTTGCTTGGCTTTCTTTTCACGTTTTTCCTGCTCGCGTAGCTTTCTGACTTTTTCCCCACGCTCCTTCCGTAACTCAGCCAGTTCGGATTGAGTAAAAGGCAGAACAGCGTTAGCAAACTGATCAAAATCGACCGGATTGGGATCAAGCCTCAGCATCTGAACCAAGGTACGGTTGTACGAATGCAGAGTGCCCGCCAGTCGCAGCACACGAGATCCATCCTGTGCGTTGGGATCTGCGCCCAGATGGGACAGAAGGTCAATTAAATGAGCCTGCACAGCTTTCCACCTGGGCAGCGCCCCAGCTGGTAACTTTTCTTTGTACGTCCATTTGATCTGCAAGCCTCGCCCAGATTCAACGACAATATTTGGAAACGGTAATTGAGCGTCTTGGAGAACCGAAAATATGCGCTGTGTGACTTGATCTGGGGTCAAGCGTGCAAGCGAAGCGACGTTGTAGAAATCGATATCAACGAAGCTCGTGCACAACCTAAGAAGATTCGTAAGCCTTCGGTTAGGTCGTCGAAATTCGTTTTGCCCAATCCAAACATCTAAGCTGCCGCTCCATTCTTGGGATGCACGCTGTAGATCGCTAATGAAGTAGGACGTCTGTCGCTTTTCTTTGAAGGTTTTGCCTTGCTTATCGACCAAAGTGCGACCAGTTGCAAAAAGCACCGAAAAAAAACCACGGTCTTCAGGCGAGTGATAATTTAAGGCTTCTTCGTAGCCCAGGTCGAGGTTTAATTTTGAGGGTTGCACTTCATTCTCCAGCTCCTTGCCTTGTTATTTTTAAAGGCACTCGAGGACCGGAGAGTTGAGATATAGCGTCAAAGCGCTATAATAGAATTCTCCGGTCTCGCTCTCCGCCCGTCAAAGCAAAGAATTCCGAGACCGATGGTGACCTAAAGCCGGCAAGCTTTAAGCACCCGACGAACCCCGCGAAAGCGGGGTTTTGTCGTTTTGATGATTTAATAAGTTTACACTATCTTTCTTCTAAATCGCAACTCATTGACTTAAAAGTAATTTTTATAAGCAAACCCGCAATTTTTGTCAAGAAAAAAACCGCTACTGCACAACGACTTTTGCCGCTCTGAAGCCCACACACTTACGCACGCACTGAACGCATCGTCTAAAAAATTGAAAATCCAAATCTGCCCTGAGCCATAATAGCGCTTGCGATTTGGCGCGATTGCTTTGCGCACACCATTTCGTCTTTAAAATTCGCAAAGTGCGTATTCCAGACCAAGGTTGCCACTGATTACAGACGAAGCCTGCGCTAAAATGGATAATGAAGCGTCAGGCGGTGACTACCGACAAAACGTCCGGCATCGTCAATGATGCCGACGACTGGGGCTCTGAGACTATGGGAGCCCCTTGTACCCGCTTAAGCTGTTCCTGCGAGTGATTACGGTCAGCTCGAAATCCCAGGAAATTGTTAAAGATTTACCAAAACTGGATTTTAGAGTATGGAATCAAAATGGTTGTTGACGATCTTTCGTCCAAAGATAAAGTCCAAAGCGTCCCACACAATATTTTCTAAGTATCCCGAATATTCAAAAATTTCAGAGCGGCCATCAACATCTAGCTCGCAAGAGTTATAGCCGCGATCTAGCACCTTTTCGATTATAAATTGTTCTGACTTAAAGACTTCGTATAAAATATCAGACGCATAAAATATGACTTTGTAACTTTTTGAAATCAGTTTAAGTCGATCATCTATATTTTTAGTTGTATAACCTATTTTTAATAACTTTTTACCTTGCATGTAAATGATTGCAAAATATAACGTGGCAGGCAGTTTCCGCAACTTTTCAGATTTTTCTAAACGACCAAAAGTTATAAGTCCCGTATTCTTGGAATCGCGATGTGCAATAGCGTCTTCGATAGAGAGTCCCATTTTAGAGAGTCGCTCGATGCGTTTTTGATTTACATCAAAAACATATGCTATTTCTTCAAAACCTTCAAATTTATGGCCGTAGCAAAAAAACTTTTTCTTCTCGCAGTATAGATTAGGCTTTGTATTTATGGGAAGGTATCTAATTTTGTATCGCCGGTCTAGCATGAAGTCAATATTCAATGCTTGCTTATGACTAGCTCCTTTCTTTATTCTTCGCCAATAAGTCCCTTGTTTAACACTGGCCTGACGGCATTGCTGCGCTATCGTTAAAGATCGCTTGCGGGGTTTGAATATTTTAATGGATTTTGGTGGGCTTAAATATTTATCCACCGATATTTCTTCATGATTCTCTAGTCTTTCCATTCGCTTATAGAGTATTTTCCTATTTATCTCTGTAATTCTCGACATTTCCGCTATAGAACCTACATCAAAATTACAAATGGGACCATCTTCAGTAATTATTTTGTGGATTTTTTTTGTGCACATTTTAAATTACACCTTTTTAAAAATAATATTATTCAGCGCAGAATAGTCTGCTTTTCATATCTCACCCTGATTTCAACATTATTAAACACTGTCTATGAATGTGTCTATTCATATTTTTATATAAAGTTGGCATAGATTATGGTTAAAATATTTCATATGTTAAATTATATTAGAATTTAACATATTTTTAATTTTAATAAAAAGAAATCTATCAATAAATATTATTATTTACAAGTTTCAAATGATTGTTTTTGGTTTATTTTTATTATTTATTATTTGTTTCGTATATTAAGTAAAAAATTGCTTAATTCAATTTACTATTTATTCAATGTACAAAATCTAATGCTCAAATAAACTACTAAAGCTATAAATATGCAATCGCTTATAATAAAAGATTCTATTCAGGCTATGGACAGGTCAAACCAATTTGTCGAGTCACAGCCATTTTTAGTGCGTTTAGAATTAGGGGTATTGTCCCAATGTCATCAACTTAAGCCCCAAAAGTCCGGAATGGCCTGCTGAGCCAGCGTCGATAATGAGCCGTAAGGCAGCCTGTTGTTGAAGTGACAGGCTGTTAAAGCCAGATTCTAACCCGGTAACGGGCTCCAGAGAGTGTGTCTGGGCGTGGCAAAGCGGTTTCAGCACTATTCAGGGCGAGCGCCATCCGACTGGTGGCTGGCACAGTCTGTCAGGAAATCTTGTTAAACGCCGTCGGGGGGATGGTGTCACTGTCTCATGGACTAAGCACGGCTAGTCATTGCCACGGGCCAATGACCCGCGCCGAATTCTTCAACGCCAAGCTGACAGACCAGCCGGTAACAGATGCGTTAACCGTGCGACTGACTAACCACCTACAGGCAAAGCCAGAGCCTAAAGGCAAGAACCTTGCTCAGTGAATTGCCTTGCACTTGCAGGGTTAAAAGAATGCACCGGGACGATGTTTTCCCTTCTGTGCATCGTCCCGGTTGGGCGGAGTTGAGGGGGTAATCTCCAGCATGAAAAAGTCCTCTTAAACTCGCTCAGCTGCCCCAGGGAAGAAAATAATACTCGTCATTGTCAGTTATCGCCTGGAAAGAGTAGATTTTCCGATTGGCCCCTAGAAGGGATGAGTACTCTTTTATTCTTCCGTTAAAACAAACTAGCTGTTCACTATCCTTGAATGTATATCCATCTACATATTTTTTTTCTGTTCGAATGAATATGGGCTGTGCTCTATACGAATCTTGATAGTTGGGCATTAGCAAGACCCCACCTCTGGTTGATTGCAGCACCTTAAATCCCCCTAAATCGTAAATGCTCTCATCACTGGGCACTTTACCGCTGTAAGGTGTCGAGCGTGACAAGGCAAAATTGTTACCCCAGAAATTAAAACTTGTCGCACTTTCGCAACCTGATCGCTTGGCGGATGTTAAATAGCTTTTCGATTCGCGACCCAAACCAAACTGACCAACAGTATGCTTCGCAGACTTCAAGGCATCCTGAGTGTCACCTAGCCAGTTGTAATATGATTCGAAGCTGGGATTATCAGAGTAAAATTTCCGTCTAACCATTGCCTGTCCAGCCACGTCGTTTGAGCAATCTCTAGGGATAATGCCCAAGCTTTTACAGTAATTGAGCAACTGGAATGTATACATGCCTAAATCGCTAGCCAAGCTGAAGCTTGATCGATTGATTTCTAAATCGATAAAATCTTTGCTGTTTGTTATCACTAATAGCGTTTCTGAAATTCCGTCGTATGTTTCGCGAAGTATTTTCATCGACTTATCGTAATTTTCTAACTTAATATTTACATTTTCTGGGGAAACTCGCTCTGACAAGAGCTTGAGATCTAATAACTCACCCTTGCTTAACCATTCAGTAGAAGGGTTTTGACTGGAAGATTTTTTTCGATGGAGAGGAAATCCTTTGCTGAACAGTTCGGATAATTCGGCGCTTTTTTGCACTGCCCAGTCATCTAATTTTACCGCTGTTTTTTCAGTCTCCGTAGGAGGGTACAGTGCGACTTTGACGCTATCACGGATATTTTCGACGCTATCACGGATGTTTTCGACACTAGCACAACTAGTCAAAAATAAAGCACTTATCAATATCAAGTATTTCATAGGTTTCACTTCGGTATATTGCTAAATTTTTTATACGTTTTTGACGCCGAAGTCCGGGCGAGTTGAGGGGTCCATTGAGACTTTTTCCCGCATTCGCGGCAATTACCTGGTGTCATGCTACGTACTCCAGTTGGTTAATTTCTGGTAATAAGCATGATGGATAGATGTGTGAGGAGTCAAACAGAGATGGGTAATCTGAAGATTAGTGCCGGTTTCTCCCGTAAGCGCCAATGAATCAGAAAACCCGCTTATTGGGCCTTCCACTTTGCACTTTTCGAGTACTGCAATCCGTATAAGCTATCGCATGGCAGCAATAAAAAGTTCAAACTCGATACATCGCTTATTCCGAAAGAGCGTCTACCGTTTCATGAATGGATCATTTCATCTCGCGATAACATTCACGCACACTCTGATCTCACGGTCATGGATGCTGAACTCCATGTTCATGAATTTATGGGACAGCGATATACGCTCATCCCACAGAGCTTAATACATGGCACCGAAGAACTCTCGAATCTTCAGGAAATCATTGGTCTTATCGAGGCTACACTCGATAATATGTACACCCAAGAAAAGGTGCTTAAGAATGCACTTACGCCTTAAAAATACGCGTCACGCCGCTTCGCTCTGTAAAGGTCACCGGTGCGCTCCGCGTTATAGATGGAGTTGTCGATGACAGAGAAGGTTAAACTCGTCAAGCTCAGTACTGAGCAAATTGCACTGGCGAAAAAGGCAAACGGTGAAAAAAAGAAGATCACTCACGCTGTCGTGTGTGGGAACTACGGTCAGCTATTTGGCACAGAGAAACAGTGCCGGAAGTATTTCTCTGCGTGGAGTCATATTTTTCCTCATTTATTTTCTGGCGGTGAAGAGGTCGATCATTTTGAGTTCGAATCTGTTGAGACAACGGCGGAGTTGGTGATGATGCTGGTCAATGCTCACGATCCACTAAAAAAAGCGGAAAGCACGCAAAAAATTACCAATATGCCTCAACCAGTGAAGCAGAGACCCACTAAGAGAAAAGGTTTCTGGGCCAAACTGTTCGATATGTAATTTATAACAATTCGCGCCAGTACGCGACCGCCGGACGTCCCTGACGGACCACTGCTGCGCTCCGCGCTATGGGTAGGAATCGTGAGGAATACAGCGATCAAAATTTTGAGGGGTCTTGAGGAAAACGGAGAGCTCTCCTTGGAGGATATTTCCAAGCTCATACCCAGTAAATTCGGCGATCATCGAGATTATTATGTTTTTGCTTCCCTGGTGGCTACTGGGTATGTCGACGATGAAAGTCTCCCCGATCCGAATGATTCATATGCTAGAAACAAGAAGGAAAGTCTCCTAGCTCGAGAATACTACGCGTGCTGCGGTGCTGAAATAACAGCATCCTTCAGAAACCTATCATGGACAAAAGCCGGGGGAGGAAACTTGAAAGATCAACCCTTCACATTGACTGGGAAGGGTAGTCTTTTTTTATCTGAGTACCGATCCAAACGTTTTGAAAGATTGTTTTCGTTGGGTACGGGTATTTTCGTTGGGATAATCGTTGCAGTGGTTGGGGCCTACGTTCGGGCCGAGTTGAGCTCTTTATAACAATTCGCGGCTCACGGGTGCCCAATACGCCGATTCGCTCCGCAAAGGCCACCGGTACGCTCTGCATTATGAATAAGGAAGGTGCAACATCATGAATAGAACTGAAGATTCGATGAAGAAGTTGGAGGAGGCTCGGCGTCGTTATGAAAAGTTCAAAGAGCTTTTTCGAGAGTTCCAGCGGAACCTTGATCTTCTTCGTGGCGACAGATTTCCGCTCAGGTATGTAGATGTTGACCATGATGATGGTGAGCGCAGCAATCTGAATTTTCTGGGTCGGAATTATTGTATTGAATTCACGATGGTGTGCGTGGATGGCGCACTTAAAGGAAGGATAGCTTTTTACCGGCCTATTGAAAATCAGACCAGCAATCAATTAAAGAGTGCAACATTCAATGGTCAAGGTGAATTGGATATTGAGCCTGCTCCAGGCGAAGACCCGCTATACATCGATAAAAATTCTTCGTGTTCGGCTCTAGTGCTCGAGTGGATAAAGTCCGAAATTTATTCATAACAAAACATTCAACCGGACACCAGAGTTGTAACATTTTTGGCTGACTTATCCCTAGTGGACGGCAATGTTTGTAAAGCACGATAAACTGTCATTCGTGATACGCCTAGGTCTCTGGCAATCTGGGCCTTAGTGCTTCCGCTTGCCATCCGTTTGCAGATTTCGGCTTCGTCGATCATTTTTGGGCGGCCTTTATAAATTCCTTTTCGCTTTGCGGCCTCAATGCCGGCAAGTTGCCTCTCCTTTATAAAAGTCAATTCCATGTCCGCGACCATACCCAAGGCCGTGATCATCATGCGGCCCATTGCACCTTTCGTCGTGATATCTGGCTCAAGAATTCTCAACGAAGCGCCCCGAGCATCCAGCTCATGAACCAAATTTAGGACGTCACGGGTAGAGCGACCCAGCCGGTCAAGTCGATGAACGACAAGCTCATCATCGCGGCGCAAAAACTCAAGCACAGTCTCCAGCTCGGTTCGTCCATCGCGCGAAGCGCCAGACACCGTCTCAGATCGAATGACTTCGCAGCCTGCGTCGGTCAGTTTTCCGACTTGAATGTCGAGATCCTGACTTGCACTGCTAACGCGTGCATATCCGATAAGGGGCATAGTTTTTGTCACATTAGGGTGGTTAGAAAAAAGATACTGTCACAAAAATAAGTTTATACCCAATAGTGACACTTTTTCGTGTCACATCAAACCATCCCCTAAGGGTGTACTCTATTGTGACACTTTATGCGACCAAAGTTGAACGGGCATTAATAGTAGAACTGAATGTGGTGGATCGTCACCACTAAATAGACGCTTGAGCATGCTGACTACTGATATTCTGTGCAATCACTTCTGAAAATGACAACACGCCGGCTTTCCCCATAAAATTACCCGACTTCGGCTTGTTTTATGTCCAACAATCACGTACAACAATCTATGATAAGAAAAGGCTCCTTTTATGATCATAGGTTATGCGCGCGTCAGCACCCAAGACCAAAACCCCGAACTCCAAGTGGACGCCCTGGAGAAAGCCGGGGCCGAACAGGTCTTCCAGGAAAAATTTACCGGAACGTTACGTGAGCGACCCGAGCTGTCGCAGTGCCTCCATATGCTCCGGCCGGGTGATGTCCTGGTCGTTTGGAAGCTGGATCGCCTCGCTCGATCTTTGAAGGACCTGGTAGAAATAGTTCAGGACCTACACGATCGCGGTATCGGCTTTAAATCTCTGACGGAATCCATTGACACTACCAGCTCAGGTGGACGCTTGGTTTTTCATATTTTCGGTGCCCTGGCAGAGTTTGAGCGTGACCTGATAAGGGAGCGGACGATGGCTGGATTACAGGCTGCCCGAGCTCGTGGGCGAATGGGTGGAAGAAAGCCTGTTATGACCGGCTCAGATGTGAAAAAAGCGGCGGCTATGCTGTCCGATCCGATGATGACCAAAACAGAAGTTGCCCTGCACTTCCACGTCAGCCGGACAACGTTGAACACTTCACTTAAGCGTGAAGGGTACGCTATGTAAAGCGCGGGAAATTATCCATGGTTTGGTAAGTTTGGTTTGGCATAGCGCATTCGTTAATTAGAGAACGACCCTGCTCGAATATAACCACTCACATCTATTCCAAGGTCTAAAAGCAAAGCTAGTGGTTGCTGCCACTGCGGTCATCAATGGCTTTTCAGTGGCGACAAGAGATAGCAGCACTTTTTAGGCCGCGGGTGTAACAGCAATCAACCCGTGGAAAACATAAGCAAGTTTGGCCAATTAATAGCAAAACCAAAAGAATTAGGAGCCGTTAGTGTCACGACTGACCGATTTGATTGCCAAGGCAAAAGCCAAAGACGCGGCGTTAGGGGCCGAGCTGGATCGAGAGTTAAAAATGCTGTCGTCACGGTTGCCCTTCGGGCTGAACTTCGAGCGTCATAGCCCGGAAGCGGTTGAGTTGCCGCTGCGACCGATTCGGAAGGGTGACAAGGTACGAATATTGCCGGAGCGTGGTTCCACTAAAAAGGGTGATCAGCGGCTGTGGCAGGTGAAGAGCATCCAAAGAGCCAAGAAGTCGGCTGTTTTGGAGTTACTAGGTGTCGAAGAGAGCGAAACACAAACCGTGACGGAGGATGACCTGGTGGTGGTGGTCGAGTTCCGCGACATCATCTATCCAGGTATGGTCAGTACCGGCAAGATACTGCGCGGCGGCGAAAAGCCATGCCATTCGGTCATTAATGGTGAGAATTACCACGCCCTCACCGCACTGACGTACACTCATCGCGGCAAGGTTGATGCAATATACATCGATCCGCCCTATAACACTGGCGCGAAAGATTGGAAATACAATAACGACTACATCGAAAGCGATGACGTTTACCGCCACAGTAAATGGCTAGCAATGGTGGAACGTCGCTTACTAGTTGCAAAGGAGCTTCTAAACCCAGCGGACTCCGTGCTAATCGTTACGATTGATGAAAAAGAATACTTGCGACTTGGTTTGCTATTGGAGCAGATCTTCCCAGAAACTAACGCTCAAATGGTTTCTTCAGTAATAAATCCGTTTGGAGTGGCCCGGGCCGGTCAATTCGCACGCGTAGATGAATATATTTTTATTTTGAATTTCGGTGCCTCAACCCCCGCACAAACAATTATTCAGACATTGCGAGTTGGTGAAGATTTGAATGGTGGCGACGGCCCTGAAGGTGTGGACTCTCAGATCGATAATAGCGTCGCGCGCAATGATACCACCTATTGGTTTTCGTTCATGCGCGCCGGAAGTAACTCCTCTCGGAGTCATTCACCAGGCTGTTTTTACCCTTTATTCATTTCAAAGGCAGACGGCACGATCCATTCAGTTGGTCGTCCTCTTACTAAAGGTAAAAACAAAGAAAATATTACACCCCCTGATGGCACATATGCCGCGTGGCCAATAAATGAAGCTGGTGAAGAGGCTGTTTGGCAGGCCAGTGCCGAGAATGCTGCCAGACTGCTGGAATCTGGATACCTACGCAGCGGGCGCTTTAACAAGAAGTTAAGTCGGCACAGTGTTACATATTTGCGAGAGGGTACAGTTCAAGCTCTAGCGGGAGGCCAGCTCATCCTAGTAGGTGGCCAAATAACTCGCGTGGTTGAACAAACTCGCAATCACGTCGGCAGGTCGACGTGGAATATTCGTTCACACAATGCAACAAGCCAAGGAACAAAGCTGCTCGGCCGAATACTTCCTCGCCGAAAGTTCCCCTACCCCAAGTCATTATACGCGGTGGAAGACACTCTTCGCTTTTTCGTACTCAATAAGCCCGAGGCTGTCATCCTTGACTTCTTTTCCGGCTCTGGCACCACAGCCCATGCGGTTATGCGATTAAACCGTCAGGACGGAGGTCACCGCCAATGTATCAGCGTGACGAACAACGAAGTCGCTGCCGATGAACAAAGGAAGTTGCGCGAAGCGGGCTTTCGCCCTGGCGACAACGAATGGGAAAAAATCGGTATCTGCGATTACATCACCAAACCCCGCGTTGCCGCCGCGATTACCGGTAAGACACCCGACGGCGAACCGGTCAAGGGAGACTACAAGTTTACTGATGAATTCCCTATGGCCGAAGGCTTCGAGGAAAACGCCGAGTTTTTCACCCTAACGTATGAAACCCCGTTATCGGTCAGCCACAACCTGGCGTTTAGCCGAGTTGCACCGCTGCTATGGTTGCGCGCTGGAGCGCGAGGCAGTCGTATTGATAAGTTGCCAGCTGATGGATGGGCGGTAGCCGATACCTATGCACTGCTAAACAACGTGGATGCAGCTACACCCTTTATCAAGGCACTGGCTAAGGTGGATGGAATACGCATTGCCTATATCGTTACCGACGATGACCGACGCTTCCAAGCGATTGCCAAGCGGCTGCCCTATGGCATCGAACCAGTGCGCTTGTACGAGTCTTATCTCACCAATTTCAGCTTTACCAACGGAGAATAACGGATGAAGTTCACGCTCAAAGATTATCAGCGCGACGCCGTCCGCGACTCCTTGAAAAACCTGGGCAAGGCTCGCCGCCTTTGGCATAGTGAAGCCGACAGGACGGCATTTTCACTCACTGCGGTAACAGGCGCAGGTAAGACTGTGATGGCTGCGGCCACGTTCGAAGCGCTGTTTCATAGTGACGATGAGTTCAGCTTTGATGCCGACCCCGGAGCAGTGGTGATCTGGTTCAGCGATGACCCGTCGCTGAATGAGCAGACACGCTTTCGCTTCATCGAGGCAAGTGACCGCATCAACTACACTGACCTAGTGGTGGTAGAAAATACCTTCAACAGGCCAAAGTTCCAGGCCGGGAAAATCTACTTTCTCAATACCCAAAAACTCAGCAAGAACAGCCTACTGGTGCGTGGCCATGATCCTGAGGAAATGGCGACAAAGGTGGATGGAACTTTTCCCGATATGCGGCCTGATCTGCGTGCATACACCATTTGGGACACCATACAGAACACCATTGAAGATCCGGACTTGACGCTCTATCTAGTACTGGATGAGGCGCACCGAGGTATGGGTGCACAGACGGCGGCTAGCCAGAACGCCAAAAGCACTATCGTCCAAAGGCTGATCAATGGCGTGGGCAGCGTCCCCGGCATCCCAGCGGTATGGGGAATCTCGGCCACGGTGGAGCGATTCAACAAGGCGATTGAGTCAGCAGGCAAGCACATCAAGCTACCCAATGTGGAAGTTGATGTCTCCAAGGTTCAAGAGTCTGGCCTTATCAAAGACACCATCCTGTTGGATATACCAGATAATGTCGGTGACTTCGATACCGTTCTGGTGCGTCGAGCGACTGACAAATTGAAAGAATCCACCGCTGCTTGGGCAGCTTACTCTAAGCAGCAGCAGGAAGCCCATGTTGTCGTCCCGCTGATGGTTTTGCAGGTTCCCAACACGCCTGATCCAGATGAAATCGGGCGGGCTCTGGATACCATTTTTGAACGTTATCCCGAGCTGCCTTCTGCCAGTGTGGCGCATGTTTTTGGCGATCACACTACCCAACGGTTCGGCAACCGGGACGTGCCCTACATCGAGCCTCAGCGAGTCGAAGAGTCAACCTGGGTGCGGGTGCTGATTGCCAAGGATGCCATTAGCACCGGCTGGGATTGTCCGCGAGCCGAGGTCATGGTTTCTTTCCGTGCAGCCAAAGACAAGACCCACATTACGCAGTTGTTGGGCCGTCTGGTGCGTTCGCCACTGGCTCGCCGTATCCCTGGTAATGATCGCCTGAATGCGGTGGACTGCTTGCTGCCAAAATTCAATCGCAAGGCTGTGGAGCAGGTAGTCGATGAGTTGACGACCGGCAGCGAGGCGGCAACGCCAGGTCGAGTCTTGATCGACTACGTCGAAGTGGAGCCGAACCCCGCTGTGTCGCCTGCCGTGTGGGAAGCATTCGAGGCGGTACCATCACAAACACGTCCGCAGCGAGGTGCTAAGCCTGCGGTCAGATTGACTGCGCTGGCCCATGAATTGGTATCCGACGATATTCTCCCTGGTGCAGGCAGGCTAGCACATGTAGAAATGCATGCAGTTCTGGATAAGTTTCAGGCAGGCAACGAAGCCAAGATCAAGGCCAAGCGGCAGTCTGTCCTGGTTGTGGACGGCAAGACCGTGAAAGCGGATATGCTTGGCCAGGGTCGCAGCCTAGAACAGTTCTGGGAAGATGCCGACGTGGTTGTAATCGACGACGCCTACCGCCGTGCGGCGCGAATCTTCAGCCCGGCGATTGCCCATTCGTATGTTGACCACCTGGCCAGTCTGGAAGCCAACCGGGATGATGATCCAGAAGCATTCCTGGAAGCTATTGTTGAATCTCGCGTAACCATTGCTGGCTTGGGCCTAGTTATGGAAGCACAGGCTTCTTTCGACGCTGAGGCGGACAAACTGGCGAAGACCTGGTTGTCCAAGTATCAGGTACAGATCAAGGCGCTAAGCGATGATCGAAGGGAATCCTATCGGCAGATTATCGAAATGAGTACGGAACCGCAGGACGCGGGCTTGCTGAAGCCCGAGGCCCGTTATGAGGCGACCAAGGCAAAAGAAAACGGAAAAGTTAGAGTCTTCCCTGTCTGGGAAAGTCACTTGCTGTGCGACCATGCGGGCAAGTACCCGTCTGACATGAATGATTGGGAGCGTAACGTTGTAGAGAGTGAATCGGCTAGAACAGGGTTCTTGTCCTGGTACCGCAATCCTCAGCAGCCAGGACAGTCATCGTTGGGTATTGCATATGAGAATGCTGACCAGTACAAAATCCTGCGTCCAGATTTCATGTTCTTTGCCGAGCAGGATGGGCAAGTTGTCGCTGACATTGTTGACCCGCACGGGCTTCATTTGGCCGATGCTTTGCCCAAGCTGCAAGGGCTAGCTATTTATGCAGGGAAGCACGCCGGTGCATACCGCCGTATTGAATCAGTGGCAGAAGTGAAGGGTAAACTTAGAGTGCTTGACCTGACCAAGTCTGAAGTACGACGAGCCATAACTGCTGCTACAGAGGCAACTGGATTATTTAGTAGCCCATTGGCTGACGACTACTAAAATCATCCTATGGGAAACGTAGGTAAAAAGGGTAAATTGCCTCGGAAGAGAAAGTAACGAAGCCGGCACAGGGACGTGCCTCTGGGCCCACTTAAATCTCTAGCGACCCCTCAAAGATCTTACTGCGCATAATCTGCGGTTATCAGAACTATGCGGGTATACATGTCGGCAGGGGTCCCGAGCAAGGCGTGATGGCCGGACGCTTACTGCCCTGTACTTTATAATCAGAAATCATGAATTCAGCATAAAACCAAAGGGTTATAGATACCTTACCTGTGTCCTACCACCCCAAAAATAGGCTCCGTTGAACAGCGTGCTGCGCCTTACTTCTCAAGTGACGGTTGGGTTCTAAGAATCAGTAAGTTACGAATACTTTCCTGTGTCCTACCACTCCCAAAACTGGTTTCGTTACATAGTATGCTGCACCATGCCGGTTCTCTCTTAATCGCCAATATTTTATAAATACCCTTCCTGTGTCCTATAGCCCCTCTGCATACCATACAGCCTTCGGCAAGGAGCCATTATGAAGCAGGGAAGACAGCCCCGCCTGTGCGACCAGATCCGATATGTGAATTTATTATGTCATCGCAGAGTGATAGAGCAGGTCAAAAGCCGCTCGTTCGTACGTTGCAGCTAGCGTTCCGGTTATCGTGTCCGGCGCGCAGCGCCGGAGAACTTCGGTTGCATCGCACACCCCAGCCATACCGATTAAATGGGTGGTATCCCGTAGCGTCGTACCCGCCCACGACCAGGCGTTGACATTGGTGAGACAATGTATGTGCCGGTCGGCAAAAATACGTCCGTGTACGGGAATGTTTAGTGCTGTAATCCCGGTCACGTATGGATTAGCTGATTTCATTTTCGCAAGTGCCCGCAACACTCTTCCGGCCTCCGGGAAATCGTCGCCGTCTGCAATCCTCCTGCTTATTTTTGCGGACTCAGCAGCATGTGCCTCTTGACGCTCTTTTTTGGTTGGAGGTCTTCCCACATCAGTAACCATTAAAAAGGTGATATTTGAGGTGCTTGCGCACTCGCTCGATGCCGCCATCGAGCATGACATCGAGCGCTGAGCGATTATCAAACGCTGCGTTGGTCTTTTTGATCCAGCTATCGGCTTGGTCTCGATTTTCAAAGATTCGGTGGAGCGAGCCATGGATGCTAATCACCTGGGGCGCTGCATCCGGTTGATCGAACAGCTGCGCTCTTTCGTCAGCGCTCAAGCACCAATCGTCAACGATTTGGTGAGCTTTTTGGCGGTCGGTGTCATTGATCATAGCGTTCAGTTTAGCACCTTGTCACCACCGTGACAGAGCGGTGACATTAGGTGTAGGGGGCTTATATCCAGCGTCTGAATACCACTTTCGACGCGAGCGGTCGGGGGGCCGCGTGCAATTAAGGTCAGTGCCGGGACCGGGGAGATCTGACACATGACTCATAAGCTGCGCGGATCGCAAGTCTTCGTCGGAATACCCTTCGACAATCGCTTGCTGCTTCAGGGTTTCCTGAAATATTTTCCCAAGTTCCGCAGGACTGTTATCACCATCGAGTTCGGCCCATATTTTTGACGCGTAATCGACCAGCACTTTCGCATCGCGCTTAACGTATCGCGCTGCTTTGATCGGATCTTTTTGCATCGCAACGAGCACGCGATCTTCAAGAGCTCGAAGATCAACCTGGGGGCTTTCAGCTTTCATTGGTGCAAGCTCAGGTTTCGGCTCTGGTACTGATTCAGGCTGTGGCCCAAGTTGCTGAATAGCAGGTTTGTTCCGCCCTTGCATTTTTTCGCTAAATAGCCTTTTAGCGTTTTCGCTATTCAGCTCTGGCTCGATTCCAGCATCTTGAAGAGCCTGAGCAGCGCGAAGCTGGAAGTCTTCAGAGCCATTGATCTGAACCAACTTCCAGCCCTTTGATTTAGCCATCGCGATTGCGGCTGCAATGGCATCGTCAGAGCCTTTACTAAGGCTTACCGAATCACCACGATCAACAATCTGCTCACCAGTTTTGAGGATAAGCGCCATGTCATCGACATCGACCCAGCGAAGATTCTTCAAGATTGCCGGATCGATATCAGTCTGCCAAAGATCCTGGAACAGTTTGGATTTAAACTGCTCCCCAAAGGTTTTCGCCATTCCAGTCGAAAACTTGGCCGATTCGCGGTCGGCAACAGCTGCAATAGATGGTGAGCTTTCGACCTGAACAATGGTGCCAGTAATAGTCGGGGCGGGCGCTGGCTCGTTACGGATCGCTTCGATCTCCAAATCGATGTCGGCAAGCTGCTGCGTGAGACTTTCCACTTGGGACTCTCGATTACGAAGGTCATCAAGCTCGTACTGACGCTGAAGATTAATACCTATGATCATTCGGTTGTGATCACCGACTCGAGTCTGTAGACCATCCCTTTCCATAGTGCTGGCAGCGGGGCCAATGTGTGAAGTAGGCAGGCGATCAGTGCCCTGGTCTTTCAAAGATCGGTGATCAATCCGCTCTTCAAATCCAGCCTGCTTCAGAGCATCGTTAGCTATATCAGCCCAGGCTTTACGCGCTGCAACTAGCTCGGCCTTCCGGCCAGGCAGGCCGTGCGCTTTGCGCTTTTTGTCAGACCA
>Ga0307932_1000286_pt1 | contig 20529 bp, 12 predicted proteins | sample OrgLakmetageno48_FD_201843 | JGI IMG/M metagenome (GOLD analysis project Ga0307932, IMG submission 201843) | Saline water microbial communities from Organic Lake, Antarctica - #48 | ecosystem: Environmental > Aquatic > Non-marine Saline and Alkaline > Saline | place: Antarctica: Organic Lake...
CTGAGCTTTAACGACAGCTCACTGGAGCCGGACCTTGCGCAGCAGTTCGTGCTGGGTATGGAAGGCTCGTTTCGGTTAGTCATACGCGCAAACCAGCCCTTGGCCGAAGCCCTGTTCAACCGCCCCATTGGCCGGGAGCAGAGCCTGGAGCGGAGCAACAACAGCCCGAGCCATTACATCGTCACCACTTATATAGAAGACAGCCCGCAGCTACGCCGATGGTTGTCGCGGCGAATAGAAACGGAGCTTGAAATTCTGGAGCCCGCGGGCTTTCTGAAGCAAAGCTGAGCAGGCGCGGGTTGTAAAACACGATCTTCAGTGCATTTACTGTTCAAACATGGAATTGCAATTTGTTGCGACACTAAATGTCGCAAACATCCGCTATTATCGTTTTGTCCTTTAAAATCTAGCAATGAATTCTGCCAAGGAAAACCTATGAACCGCCTTAAAAAAGAAGAAGCCCGCGCGTACCAAAAAGCACGCGAGGGTTTGAGCGAAGCTGACATCAAACGGGTAAACGAAGAAGCTGCTCGTAACCAGCAAATTTCACAGCTTGCGCGCACCCTGCATTTTGAACTGTTTCCGGAGGAATCTGATAACCAGCTTGATTCAATTTCCGACGCCGCCGACCGCCGGCGAGGTATTAACCCAATGAGCGCTGAATACACGGCAAAAGTGAATGCGCGTCGTGAGGAACTTGGGGCAAGCCCACTTGGACCAAACGGAATGCCAACCAACAATGACAGCTGGGATGCGGCGTATCGTGAAGCTCGGAAACGGGCAGCAGGGTCAGATTCGATCTGAAGCTACTGAACTTGGATGAAACACAGGCCTGAAGCCACTGGCAAAGACATTCGCCACGGAGCGCGGAGTCAAAACATCAAATGTTCCCCCTAGTCTTCCCTTTCCACGACTGAATAGCCCTTAAAACTCCATTTCACCAATTTCTGATCACACACTGCATAACTCGCATTGCCGATCTGAAACATGGTTCTGTGAGATGAACCCGCCAGGGGCTGTCGTCAAGTGACTTTTTGATCACCGTCAATCCGCTCAGCATGAAGAACGCCATCCATTTGAGGAGCCCGAACAACGGAATCACCCTCCTGGTTGTTGGCATGACTCCAAGCATCACGAAATTCGTTATAACGAGTACGCCTGCACTCTGCGCAGGGCCGGTGTCCTGCTGCAAAAGCAGTCACCTCATCAAAAAAGAAAAGCTCCGTGTAAAGACCGGGGGACATCAGTTCTCGCTGTCTGCCTTTGAACTCCAAGAGGCAGGTAATCCAGGCTTTGTTTTTAAACCGGTGCTGCACGTCTTTTTTTGAATTGTACAGCACGCCTCTGTTGCCCATGAGAGTGCTTCTGGAAGGATTGCTTTCAATATTACCCATTGGGCTCACTCGGTTTTTTAATGGCATTAAATGCAGATTTCCTTAGTTGGGTCAGCTCTTGGCAGCGATTACTATCAGCAATGACTACCGAGTCCTGGTAGCGGCTACATAGTTTTCAAATCTAGGAACCTTCCCCGGTAAGGATGACACCCAGGAACCTCTAACGGAGGCCTCTTCAAAACCCTCTAGGTTGCCGCATTCTCAAATAGCCAATAAAACGCTTTATCTTTAAGTTCGCGAATCACCAGTTTGGTGAGGCTCTCTAACTCTGCGCAGCCTGCAGCAATCGCAATCGAGTTCAGCTGTTTAAGATCGCGAGCAGCGAATGCCCGCCATCAGTACTCCACAATCGCCTTAAGCAAAGCATCTCGGGCATCAGAGTAGAACTGGATATCGATCTTAGTTGCCATGTCATCAGAGAGGTCAAACAATTGCCGCCGGCAGGTCACTGGCATTAACAGGGCTGCTGCGCCCTTCTCCACTGCGATTTCGGCAATGGATACTGGATTATGCACTGGCTCCACAGAGCCACCTAGGTTGATCTCACCCACAATGATCAAGCCGCCGCGAACACTTTTCTTGAGCAAAGCGGTGCTCAGTCCAACCAGTGATGCCATGCCCAGCTTGGCGCCAGACCTAGAGGCATCAAAGGCACGCAACTGAACAGTAAACTCATGTTGTCGGGGATCTTTATCACCAACCAGTTGAGCTGCCCGGGCATAGAGGTTCTGTTCGGCATAGCCAATACTTTCCTTGAAAGCGGCTGGCACCGGCTTGTTGAGTACCTTCACGCCAGAGCCGGGACCTTCGTTTATTTCGATCCGATACAAGCCCGGGTGCTCCTCACTCCCCCCCGGTGAAATACTCCACACCTGGCCGGGTTCGAGCGGATCGTCACCAATACTGTTTTCACTGTGCAGTTCGGGTGTGGATACAAACTTCTCCACACCGTCTTCCCCCATAACGTAGCTGAAGTGAGTGTTCCGGAACTCAGCTGCACCAATACGTTTTTGCTGCTCTTTCACCCGGCGACGGGCTTCCATAGCAATGCGCACGGCCCACTCAATATCCTCATCCGGAATTTGCCCTTCGCCCGGATACATCAACTTCAGAAGACCACTGATGGTCTTGTTCACCGCATTGATGTCACGTCCGGACAAAGCACCACCGAAGAAGACACGGTTCTGAATCATACCGACCCGGCTCTGGTTGCGCAGCTGGCTCCAACACTCTGAAAGAAAATCACTCACGAGACCGAAATGGTCGGCCAACAGCTCATTAGTGATCTTGGGCACGTCCCAACCTGGCAAAAATGCATGGATACGGTCCATAAAGGCAGTGTCATCACGCATCTCCGGTGGCATAGGACCAAACAAATGGCCTACCCGCTGTTGATGCTCCACATCCACGTCGAAGTTACCGACCATCACAATACTGCCATCAGCACGGATACTTCCTGTGCCCCGGCTGAATTCTCCAGATTCCATATATCCCTTCATGATGTTTACGCCATCTTTCTGGTCGAAAGAGATGCCTGACACTTCATCGAAGCAAACCACATCATACTGGCAGACCAGCCCTCGCCGAGCCTTGGCCGTATTCTCCACGAACATCTTTGCCACTGTCGCTTTGCCACCGGAAATCAAATGCGCATAGGGCGAAATTTGCTGGAACAAGTGGCTTTTCCCGGTACCCCGAGGGCCAAGCTCCACCAAGTTATAGTTGCGCTCCACAAAAGGCACCATCCGCAGAATGAGGGCGTCCATCTGCCGGTCAGAAATGCTGCTTGCCTCTATACCCACAGAGCGCAGCAAAAACGCTTTCCATTCATCGGTAGTGAAAGCATTACGTGCCTCAACCAATGTATCCAAAACGTCCCTTTTGGATAGCTGAATTTCCCTCAGCGACTCGACTCCGAACGGCCTACCACTACTTTCCTGGGCGATGGCAGCATCGTAGTTCAGGGTAATCTCAGCGTAGAAGCCACCCACCAGCATCCGTTCATGCTGATTCACCAGCTCTGGTGAAATGCGAACATCTGTCAAGCGTAGGCTTGGCAGCGAGGCGAGATAGCTATCGGTTTTAGTGTCCACGCGAGCGGTGATCAAGTCGATGATCTTGACCTCACCATTTTCCCGGGCTCGGGATTTGAACAGCTCTTCTTCGCCTGCTTTTACCGTGCGCGATTTAAGCTGCCGCTGAACAATTTCCAAACCTTCATCAATCTCTTCCTGGTCGGTACTGGCGCAATAGCGCCCGAGCAAAAACTCCACAACATAAGTAGGCACAGGGAACTGTCGGCTAAAAGTTCGTACCAGATCTTTACGCACCAGATACCCATCGAGAACGCTTACCGCTTTTTTGTCGATATCATCCAGTTTCATCAAACTCCTCCCCCACCAATCCTTGTGTCGGTTTGGGCTACCAGAGCCCCATTTTCATCCAATAGAACCACCACTGCGTTTTGTCCTTCCAAATCCTCGTCCTCAATCACCACCGATGCGCTACCGCTTTCTTTCAATAGCTTAGTGCTTAGCACTACACTACTGAATGACTCACCAGCCCGGGTACGTACGTCCAGCTTCAGGCCTTTGAATTCCCTATCTACAACGACTGTGCAGCGCAGTCCTTTCCAGACCACATCAGTGAATTCAATTCCCGCCTGAGGCGATACGCCACCGGTTACAACCAACTGCAATGTCAGGCACTCCTGCAAACTTAAACCACCGTGGGCGTATTCCTCACCTTTCTTAAAGCAGCTAATGCCATCAGCCAGTGCGAAATAATGGCTCGGGTTCCAATACCAAGGGAACAGTCGCTCTTGGGTCTCTGCACCGGGTTTTAGAGCAGCGCAGCGGCCCCATTTGCTGTCTGCCAGCACACTGGGCAGCTCGATTTTCGGCAAGCCCCCGGGCAGCATCAGCCAGCCATGGTCGGTCACAACCCGAATCCGCTTCCAGCCGGCAGCCAATAACTCGGCAATCCGGTTCTGAACCTCCTGCAGCAGGCTGTTCAAGTGCTTGGCCAGCTTCCAGCCGCGGTCATGGCCTTCGTGGTCAATATCACCGAATTCACACCAGGAAAAGCCCTGACCATCACCACTGTCGGTTCGATCCAGTACACTCCAGCCGGCCTCTTTCAGAAGCTTCTTAAGGTGATACCCCCCTTTCAGGGATTGTCCTGTTTCAGCCACCGCTGGTTCAAAATCCGAACTGCTGTCTTCTCCATGAATCTTATCTCGAACCGGGGAAACAGCCACCTTTCCGGTAGCGGTTACGCTGGGCAATGCCGTCCAGGTCGGCGATTCAGCAACCTCCATTCCAGCGGCTTCCAGTTGCTCGGCCAGCCGCTTACCGGTATCAAAGCGCAAACCATCAACGAAAAGCACACAGTCACCCGACGAGGCTGGGAAAGCCGGCGCATTCTTGCAGGAACCGCCCGGGTAACTCGCACCATCCACAATGTTCTGTAAGTAACGTGCAGATTCCTCCATCCAGGGCAGGTAAACCGATCGAATTGCTGTGGTGACCGCCTGAAGGTCAGCCGAGTTATTCACTTCGGCCAACGCTCGCACCACCCCATCATCCACTTTCCAGCCGGTGCTGGCATATCCATCGGCCAGATCGGTAACGGTTCCGGCGGCCAGTGCATTTTGGGCATGGCTGGCCATTAATGACAGCTGTTCCACTGCAAGCGCTAGATGAGCCTCACCCAGCTCTGCCCATACTAGCGAGCGCCGGCCGCGGTGAACTTGATCAAGCTCCTTGAGCTGCACGCGGGCTTTGTGGGCCGGCACATTGCCTAGAGCTAACAAATCCCAACGCAGCTGCTCTTCCTGGGTCTGGTTCCACTGGGGCCAGCCACCAGCTGCGGATTCATCGGCGAACAGGTCAAAGGTTGGCGGTTTGCATTTACGAATCTGGTCCGGAATATGAGGGTAACGCTTGGGTGCTTCACAGAAACGCTGCCATACGGCCTGCCACGGCCCATCATGGTTTGCCAGCCTGGTACAACCGGCCAAAACACCCTCCTGTTGAGGATTGAAGGCCAGTTGCGACTGACACACCGCAACAAAGGCCTGCCATTCGTTTTCTCCCCGGGCGGACTGGAAAGTCTCGCCTTGATCCAACCAAAGCAGCAGATCCCGAATAAGGTCACCCCCGGTCAGCAAGGTGTTGAAGTAATCTTTATCTAGACGCTTCCCCCGGAGCAACTCCACGCCTTCATCCAGCAAGCGATACAGAGCCAGTTGCATGGCGTGCCGGGTTTCGCTGTCCTGCGCCACGTCGAGGCCAAGGCCACCCTGATCAGATTTAAGGTAAGCCAATATTGTCCAGTCCTTGGCATTTACCTGGGACCAGATAACGCCCCGGTATTGGAGCTCAGCCAGAGGTTTGAGCAAATCCGGGCAGTCTTCCACCGCTCTCAAGTCCTGGCGACTGATGCCAGGCAGGTAGAGAATCGGAATCTTTGTCTCAGGAAGTTTCAGGTCGTTTGCAAAGCCCGAAATGGCATAGCGCAGCCAGATAGCCGGCCCGGTGCGCTTCTCAGGGGCGTAGTCACCCAGCACCATCAGTTCGGGCAGCTCGGCTTGCAGCACAGGAATCACCGCCTCCCATTGGCGGTCACGGTCTGGCCATAGGATACAGGCGGGGGCGACCTGGATCTCCGGGTTGAAGATGCCCGCAGACCGGACGGCCTCGACAAGGCGTTCCGCGATCTTAAGCATCAGGCGCCGGTTCCTTGTATAAAATAGTCTTCAGGTAATCATCTGTTGCTTCAAAAACAGGCTCGGTATTGTTGGTCTTACGCATCAGCGGGATCACTTTTTTACGAACCCCCATGCCTCGAGAGTCCACGTACCCATAATCTCTCAGGATGTCCATAATCATAGGGTTACGTGGTGAGCGCTGACCGTCGACCATCTTTTTCACAGTCATGGAATTGTGAAGTTTCCCCGGACTGATTACTTCTAGCCTGTCCGAATAGACAGTGACCTCAATATCAACGGACTTCGTCCAATCACGATGTGCTAGAGCGTTTAACACGACTTCTCGGATCGCTTCTTTTGGGTAGTGCTGCCGTTTACCTCTTCGCAGTCCCTCATCGATGTCGTCGTCTTCTTGACTGATAAACGGGTCAATTTGGCGGGCGAAAATCTCTATTAACCCTTCGTCTATCATTTCCCTCTCGCCTGAGTCAGCAGTTCTCCACCTAGCAACGAGAGGGCCGTCCAATGCCGTATCTATTTTTGCACGGTACTCTTTGTCGCTACCTTTAAAAGCGGCAAGCCTAATACCAGCCTGACGGAGGTAGCGGCGCGGATTTATACCGAAACAAATCAGCCCTCCGACTGAACAAACCTTCCTTCCACTCGCATCTTCCGCCATCAATCCCAAACCAACCAAACGATCAATCCACTGATCTTTTGCATCATTCGAAGGAATGTCGGGATCTTCTATAACGTCTTGGAGGTAAAACCTGATTCGCTCCAAATCGAGATTTGAAAAGCTACTACCAGGAACAGGCATTACCTCGACATGGAGAAGCCCTCCGCTTTCAAAGAGACGCGCCTGCTGTTCCCGACTGGCGATCTCCGATCGATCGCCCATGCGAATATAGGTATCTTCACGATTGTTATGCCTTACCACGTAAGGCTTTGAGATCCCTCGACCTATTGTAACAACCGCGACGCGAACACCCGGCTCCACTTCAATTTCTTCATAATATGGAATGATCTGAGGGTGAACCTTGTCCCGAAACGCATTCAGGATCCACTCTTGGGTGGCCTCTCTCTGCAAACCAGAAATTATCCTGTCATCTTCTACTCCCAACAAGATGCGTCCACCCTCAAAGTTAGCGAAAGCAACAATTTCTTTCGCCAGTTGCTCGGGACGCACGTCATCGCGTTTGAACTCAACCCCTGAGTTTTCTCCGTTGGATATAATTTCAAGCAGCTCTGATTTCAGCATGATTGGTTAAAACCCGTATTTATACTTGCGTTGATTAAAAGCGTCCCTTCCGCCTTCAAGGATCACCGCGGCCTTTTCCTTGATGCTTTCAACATCAATAGCCCCTTGGTATTCAGGTGGCATCGTTGCTTGATCATCGACTGCTTCTAAGACTCCAATCCACTCGGCATCTCCAAATACTGGAATATTGGCGTTATGAGTCGCGAATATGAATTGACGGGAAATCTTGGCTGACCGCAACTCAGTAACGATACGATCTGCGATAAAAGCATTATCTAAGTTGTCTTCCGGCTGATCCATTACCAGCGGGTCTTTGTTCTGCAGTAAAAGGAGGTGAAGAATAGCCGTGCATTGTTGTCCCGTTGATAACCTGTCGAGAGAGCGGTAATTCTCAGCTTCGCCATGCGCTGTGTTTAACTCTATGGAGACACGGTCAGGCAACTCGATTTCTTCCAGGCGGAGTAATTTCTCCTGGGAAAGTCGAGCCATCGTCCCAGCTACGCTCTGGGTTATTCCCCATCCTGCGCTTTGCAGCGCCTCAGATCCCTCACGGATACGTTGAGCCAGCCTAACTGGAGAGAAGTCCTCCGCATTCAGAATCCACCTAAGGCGCCCCACCGCAACATTCTCCATGTTGCAAGCCAGTAGAAAATCAACCACGGGCTGTCGTTCCGATTCCGGATCTACAGTCAGTCTCATTTTTCCTCGAAGCTTTCGACTTAGTGTTTTCAAGGCTCGTTCAAGGCGGGCCGCGCGTTCCGAACGAATTTCCGAAAGGTCATTTAGTATCGATTGACGCTGTTTTGAAAGTTCCGTAAGGAGCTTTTTACTGTTTTCGATCAAGGCTTTTTTTGGTCGGATACGTTCAACATCCTTTAGCAAAGTCTGAAACTCGATTCCAACCTGCCTGCCTGTTTTTCCTTCTGTCGCCGGGAGCTCTCTAAAAATCTTTTCGAGGTTTTCATCCTCTTTTGCTATCGCTTCCCGGACACCGCCCACCAAGCCTGCCATTGCTTGGCGTTCCACCTCATAGAACGTATCCCATTGTTTGAGCAGCCCTTTAGCTTTTTCTTTAAACTCCCCAAGTTTTTGACGAATAGATGTAAGATCGGTCTTGTGTGGCAACGCTTCTATTGCGTTGTCTCCTAAGAATACTAGGTCGGGGAGATTATCGTTTATCGACCCAAAAGCTTGGTTTAAATTTGAAAATTCCTCCTCTTCTACTCGTTGCAGTAGCCGCTTCTCCGTTTCCAAAAGAGGAACTATTTTTAGCTTTTCTTCAATTCCTAGGCTTTTGAACTGATTTATTCTTTCTTCCAACTTGGGAATGCGAGCTACCTCATCCTCTAAATCTGCAACCGAGCTTTGGGCCTCTAGCAACTTTTCCCGATTTTCTTTGAGCCTGTTTACAGCTCCCTTAATTTTTTTCTCATCATCTTTTTCGCTATTGCTCAGGAAACGTGTAAGCAACAGACTCTGGCTCGCTGGGTCCTGGGCTATTTCATAAATTTCGTTCTGTCCATACATTTCCATTCCGGGCAAAAGCTCTTTCGGAGTAAAACTGGATGGATTTCCCTCTTCATCAACTACGACTGGATCTTCACCATACCGCCGAGCCACTTTAAATCGTCGCCCATTCATTTGAGATGAACGAATAATAACTTCCACCCTGGCTTTGGATCGGCCAAGATTCTCCTTTATTATCTCGGAATGTTGTTTTTTAGCGGTCTGTCCAATGGGGGCTACGTCCAGAACAAACCTCAGGCTTTCCAGCAGCGTTGTCTTGCCTGCGCCTCTGCCACCAATAACCGCGTTTAAGTGCTCCGAAAAATCTATTTCAATCCCATCTAGATAACCTCCAGTTATCTTTAGCTTTTCAATTCGGGAAAAGTATTTCTCGGAACGATCACTGTTTAAACGCACTCGTGAGTCGGGATCTTTAAATGCCAGCTTAAAAGACTCAAACGACGGACAGGTCATCCTGATCAGACATGAAGCCCGTGGATTAGCAAGGTCATCCGGACGCGCAACGTCCTTAGCGTTAATGGTAGCGACAGCTGCTTCACGCCGATAGTTTGGATCCTTATTCAAAAGAATCTGACGATAACCGTGACTCTGATCATTTTTCAGGTCCTCTAGCGCACCTGGAATCTGGGCAGCCTTTAAAAGGGGGTCTTGCCATACGTGCACAAGGTTCTGGCGAAGTACCCCACTCGCATCAGTACAATGAGCTGCATAGACGAAACCGTTGAGATCCTCGACGCGCCTAAGAATTTCTTGTCCGCCATAGCGGGACGGACGAACACCATCCGATGGATCGGACAAGCCCAGTTCTCCAAGATAACGATTGAGCTGTATGGTCGTTGTATTTTCTGGAAATAAACAGACGAAATGAGCTTTTTCGGTAGAAGCAATCTCAAATCCGGGAAAGACTATAATGTCATGCTCATTCATTAGGCTGCGAATTGAATCAACAGCGTCAACATTGCCATGATCAGCGATCCCAATGACCTTGATTTCATTGTCCAGCGCGACATCTAGCAGTTTCCGGTTGTACTCATCCTCCGACATGTCATGTTCGGCACCGCGATATTGAATATACCCGGCAGGATTTACTTGCAATGCACACTTCCAGAATTGGGCTTTGGTGAAGATTTTTGCGGTCATTGGAGATACTCCTGTCTTGCCGCCTCTTTCTCTGCGCGTGTGAGGTTATGCTCATTAATCCGCTCACCACCAAATGCGTGGAACCAAGGGGCGGATTCCACATCCTTGCCGCGGTCTTTGGTCCATTTAATGTTGGGTTTGTCGCGCAGGATGCCGGCGTCTTTCTTTTTTACATCCGCTACAGCCGTAAAAGGGCGAATATTTAAACGAACGCCGTCATTGAGGTCTGGGGTCCAGCCGATGGGTTGTTGTTCAATGGGCTTCCAGCGCACGAAGATGTCGTAGGGGGCTTCGCCTCCGAGGATCTGTTCCAGCTTTTTCTTCAAGGCTTCAGCGGCGGCGAGGCGTTCTTCGGCGCCGTCGATGCCGTTGTTCATATCCTGCTTCTGGCGACTGATCCAGTCACCCAGATAAGTGTAGATCAAAGTTTCCATATTCTTGCGGTCCAGCTTGTGGTAATTCACCAAGGCCGAGAAGCCGTCTGGCAAGCCGTCCCAGATCTGCCAGACGAAGGGGCGGTGCTGGAAGAGCTTGCAGTGCTGGGTGAAGAACTTGTCGCGCAGCCAAGTTTCCAGAGTTTTGCCGGCGTGGTCGACCTGTTTGAGGAGTTCGGTCAATACATCAGTGGACCAAGCCCCGCCGTAGGCGGCAGCCAGCAGGTTGAGCAGGCGGTCGGCGGCGGAGGCTCCACCGCGCACCGGAGGAATGCAGACAATGCCGTCTTCATCGGCGAACGGCAGCAGCGCCTCGCAACACTTTACCCAGGCGCGCTGCTCGTCGGCCAGCTCCATGTCTTCATCCAGTTCGGCTGGCCAGCGGTAGCCGAGTAGGCGGGCTGCAGCGACTTGCAGTACGGTATCGTCGGTTCGAAGGTAACCTTGCGCAGTCCATTTTTGCTCTTCGTCCCAGACAACCGAACCGCAGGGGTAGCCGTGGAAGATCCATTGGGTAGGGTTGCCGGTGTAGGGTTTGGGAAGACCGTGGGGATGCGTTTTTTCGGCAACTTTAATCCAATGATCGTAATCGAAAGGAATCTTTACCAGGTTCGCGCTCGTGACTTTTAAGCTCTGATCAAGATCTCTGACAAGCTTATTGAACTCAGGGCTGCTACAGAAGCACCAAATTGCACTCCTATATATCAAGCTTTTAGGTAATATGACGGCGCAATTGCTGTCAAAGTGTTCACCAACGCTCAAACTAGCAGGTAAATCACGCATTTGAGAAACTTTTACTGCAGGCTCTCCCCAAGCCGCATTCCCACGTTGCCAGCCATCTTTGGCCGCACCATGCGCCGCTAAATTATTTTGAAAATCTCTTAGCTGTCCAACGCCGTTTTGCCAGTATAGGCGCAGAGTACAGCCAGAATAATGATTTGTTTCACTTGGCGAAGTACCATGGAGCACCCACCCGTCTTGATGCACAGTTTCCCAGAAAAATTGAATAAATCTGTTCGTATCACCTGTACCTAGTCCTCGATATGAGGATGAAGAATTCATTAATAAGTCGAACCCCTCACCTTGTACTATCTGGACTGCGGCATCCGGATTCTCCAACTGCTTCGCCTGGTCCACACTCTTAACTTCCGACGTCAACAATTGCGCAGCTTTTTCCGCCGCTGTACGCGGCTCGGAAACATCCGCACCACGTAGCTGATTGGTTTGTTCCGCCTCACCAAACAGTCCGCCAAATGTCTGAGCGTGATTGCCTCGGCTTAGGTTAATCAGAATGGCCTTGACCACTTCGCCACTGATGGTTTCAAAAGCACCAGGCCCCAACCATGCAATCAAATGCCAGGTGTCGTTATTCAGCAATTTCTCGCGGAATTTCTTGTAACTGCTCAGAAACAGCCAGTTCTGCGGCAACACAATGCTGGAGGTACCACCCGGAGCACACAGCTCCAGGCAGCGATCGAGAAAGACTGTGGCAAGGTCGTTCTTGGCTTCGGGGTAGTGTCGCTCGCAGAAGTTCCGCAACTGGTCGCTTTGTTTACCCCGCGACAGGTAAGGCACATTCGTTATGACCCACTGATACTGGTCAGACAACAGGGTAGCCGCCTTTGCCAGCCCCTGTGCTACCACGGCGGCTTCCTGTTGGCTTTCGTCCTGTTTCGATTTCTCTGTTTCAAGCGCCTGATTCAGGGTGGCAGACAATTCATCCCACTTCACCAGTTTGGCTGCATCAGATTTGGCAGGGTTAAGCAGGCTGCCCAGCACCGGCGCGTCCTTGAATGTATCGTGCATCCAATCCAGCGCAATGGTGAGGTTATGTTTGCCAAGACCAAGCTGTTTCCATTCTTCTTTGGCCACACTGACGGACAAGCCGGTACAGGCTAGTTGTAACTCCGGCAGGAGGCGGTAGCCCCCAGCGCTCGGATAGTTCCAAGCGGTCAAGGCCAACGCAAAAGCGGCCAGTTCTACACAACGCTGATCCAGTTCGAGGCCATGAATGTTCTCTCGCAGCACAGCATCCACGGCGTCCCGAGCGGACAAGTCATCACGCTCCATTCGCATAGGTACCAGCATCAGGAGTGCGGCCACCAGAAAATGGCCAGAACCGCAGCAGGGGTCTAACGTTTTTAGGTCAGCTAGGTTTTCCGGCCAGGCATCGAAGGTGCCGGAGGCTGGGGTCCAGGTCTCATCGCCCTCCTGTCCTTGGCCGTCTCCCGCTGGGGGAGGGGGGACTTTAACGAACCGCAGGTATTCTAGCGGTACGCCAGGAATTGCTGCCTTCTGGCGGAGTTCCTCTTCGCTTTGGGCGTTTTTCAGATCATCTTCCGTCAGCTTGCGGGCTGCCCACCAAGCGCCAAGGCTGTTATCAAGCAGAAAGCTGACCATATAGGGTTCGGTGAACAGTTGGGTAACGGCGGGCAGTTCCCGGGCACCGATCTTTACTTCCGATTTATTGATGCGCTCTTTGTTGTTTGCCTGCCAGAATTGGTACACCCAGCCTAGGCTGTCGGAGGCAGTGAAGGTTTCCTGTGGCAAATCAGAGACTAATTGCTCCAAGGGTTTCTGGTGCTCTGGCGGCAGTGTGAGCTGGAACACCGGGGAATCCAGCCGGAAAATTTGCGGTAGCATCTGGGCAGCATAGCGGGCGGCCAGTTCCCAGCCGTTGGCAGCGCCTTCGTCGGCTGCCAAGTCTTCGCATTCTTCCAAGGTAATGGCGACCGGCTCGTCTGGGTCGGGATACATGAGCAGGTTGTTTTCAGCCAGGAATCGGGCAAACAACATGCGGTGCCAATGCTCGTAGCCCACCTCTTCCACCAGGCGGTCCATGCTCTGAACTTTACCTCCGTTGAGAGAGTCGCCCAACTGACGGCCATGGGCGCGCAGGCGACGGCGCAGTTCACGGTCAGTGTCGCTCAAGTGCGCGGCCGCTGCGGGGTCGGCTACCCCCAGCTGGCCCAACGCTGCGTGAGCACCCTTTTCAGCGGTGTCGCGGGCGTTTTTAACGGCGCGTTCCAGTTGGTTTCTCAGAGTTTTGTCCAGTGGCTGCATGTTTCGTCCATCCAATCAATCTTTGGTGCGGATCAAGCGATAGAGTGAGCATTGAACTGACCCAATGCTCACTTCAATACCTGCCATTCTCAGCTAGAAACAGGTGAAAACTGTCGGTCGTTTATTTAACGGAAATCGGGCCTTTACCGAGAGCCGTTTTGAGTTGGTCCTTTACTTCTTCAGACCAGGCATCGATTTCACCTTCCGTTTTCAAAGTGCGGCGAGGTACTGACACAAACTGGATTTCCGGTTCACACAGTTCGGCAGCCGAAACCGCTACGTTATCGAAGCGGCTGGAAAGTGCAGCTACCTGGTCCGCAAACCCTGCCAGTGAGCATTGGTCCAGTGTGTTCAGCACTTCTTCAGTAGACTGCACGGTTACCTTTGGCTGGTCGGCCAGTGTCAGCTTTTGCTCTGACAGCAGCTGATTGCGCTGCTCCGGTTCCAGTTCTTGCCAGTTGCCATCGGTATCTAACCGTTTCATTCCCTGGTCGTGCCGAGTCTGATATGCCTGGTTCAGTTTGTTCAATGCTTCACGCAGGCTCTGAGTAAGGCTGGTGATCAGAGGCGCAATGGGGTCCGGGTCGGCCAGTAATTGCCGTTGCTGCTCAATGGTTTTTACCTGAGCGCGAAATACATCGGCGTCGCCCAGCCCTGCTGCATGGTTAACTAAAGGTTTAAGTACCATCCAGTCCGGCAAACGTTGCTGGATTCGCTGGGCCAGTGATGTCCAGTTATCAATGCACTCGATGAGCTCTTCCCGGCGATTGTACAAAGATAACAATTGCTCATTACCGGAGGTGAGACGAATTTCATCCAGAAACTGAGTTTCCGGGCGTTCGGGCTTGGGTGCGTCACCACCGGCTTTTTCGGCCAGTTCGGATACCCTCTGCAAGAACAGTGCACCATGAGCCAGTTCTTCACCCTGTTTGGTTGAGAGGCCCGCTTTTTGCAATAATTTTCGAATTTGAATGCGCTGCGGCGTTGTAACATTGGCCGATTCAACCTTGAACATGGTTTTGCCAATGCTCTTGCGATCCAGGCTGGACGGCTCCAGGGATTGGCCACGCTCATCCTGCGCACGAATCAGCCCAACAACCAGCAGTACCTGAAGGCCGCCATCGATAGCATCGCGGGACCAGCCATAACGTGAAGACTCAAACTGAGTACGAATGTCTGCACCTTTTTTGCCACCGGCTATGAAGCCCATAATGGTCTTACATACCGGGTTTTTGGCGGGCTCGCCATCATCGCCAACGGCCTTGAGAGCGTCCGGCGCTCCTTTTTGCGCTTTTTCGTAGGCTTTTTGCCAACCGCTATGGTCGGCAATGTGGAAATTCGGGTAGAGACGCTGCAGCGCATTGTTCGCCGATTCCAGGATCATGTCTTGCAGGTTGTTGCCAAGAATCTCGTTACCACCCCCCTGGAACACACGGGCACCTGCGAAGGCATCGGTTAAAAGTTCCCGGATTTTTCCTTCTGCCGTTTGTTTAGTAGTCTCCATGGCAGCTTTAGCTTCTGTGCCTTCCGGAGTATTGGACGTTCCGCGTTTCTCCAGGGTGGCACTAGCCGCTTTATATTCAATCAGGTGGTGACGCAGATCATCCGCCGACCGCTTTGGGATAAACACAAAGATGGTAGGCGACTGGTTACCTGCCTGCCGGGCATCCGCGCGCACAGAGTTTTCATCACTGCTCCAACCATCACGTACCCATACACAAATGCGCTCGCTCGCATCATCCGGCAACTGAGCATCAAGGACTGGGTGTATGTCTCGGGTGACCTTCGAGTCGCCCTGAGCCAGGGAAAGCTTGTGGGCCACTTCGCGGAACATGCGGCGAATGCGATCGTCCCGATCCGCATGGATACGGTGAGCTTCGTTGGAAAGCGCGGCCCGCTGGCTGAGGAATTCATCGGTCCAGGCAGAGCTTTCTTCAGTCTGAATACGATATTCGTCGCCAACTTTCATTAGCAGTTCGCAGTTATCCAGGAGCCCCGGAAGCTTACTTCGAAGGCTGCCGCTGCCGCTGGCCAAGTCCTCGACAAGCAGGTCTGCCAGGGAATCCACATTGGCACGAATCCCGATCTCATCGTTCTGACTGCTTAGTTTATTAATCAGGAACACCAGGCCACAAGCACGGGCCATAAGCTTTTCGTCACTCGACCCATTAATCCATAGCATGGTCTTCTGATAGACTTTTTTCGGCAGCATTCGATGCTGCTGAAGTTCTTCTGCGGAATAAAAGTAAATGTAATCCGCCGGAATAACGTTCCCAAGCTCCGCATCTAAGTTGGTTTTAATAGCCTTGTAGGCGATTCTCAATTGATTTCGGAGCTGGCTATCCGTTCCAGTGGGATCCAGTGAGCGCAGGGTATTTTCCCAAAAACGACGACGTACGGGGAGAATCGGATAGTCTTGGGGGAAATACTTCAAATCATCTTGCCGGTGGCCAATGGTGGTATCCGTCAGATGTCTTGATATCTCACCAAGATTTGTCTGCATAACACTATCGATGAGGGCCTTGGCTTCTGGTTTTTTAGCTAAGATAACCTGGCGGACAACAGCATCTACGTCAGCGTCAGACAGCTCTACCCTGATGGTAAAACGGCCCTCAAGTTTTTTAAGGTTGCTGGTTCCGCTTACTGCTGTCTGGCCGGTACCAATGAACAGCAATTTACCACCGAAGTTTTTGCAGCACGCCTCTACCACTTCCTGGACCGCTATAGAACGTTGGCTTTCTTCACCAATAAATTGCTGAATTTCGTCCAGAACGATCAAAGTCAGAGGGAATTTTCCATCTCGGGTCAAAGCCTGGCGAATGGCCTTGAGCATGTCATCACTCGATATATCCTGCACATTTGGGTACTGGTTATTAAGCGCCTCCATACAAGCGGCTGCTGAGGCAAATAGCTTTGGTTTTACTTCTACCAGAGCTTGCGGCAATCCCTCAGCCACATGGAAATTGTTCAGCTCTTCGTCCCAGTTGAATCCTTTAGATTCAACATGCTGACGAACTTGATCCAGAATACCCTCATGCTTCAGCCACATAACAAACCGGGAGACGGGATATTGTTCGGGCAATCCGACAGATTTAAAAATTATTCTTAACAATGCGAGACGAACACTACCTTCAGCACCAGAACCGAGTGTTCCTGAGGATGCGTGCAAGCCCCCGTGCCTCTTTCCTTGGGTGCCAAGTTCAGCCAGATGATCCCTCACGCCCTGGGGCAACCTGGCGATTCCGCGTGCAGTGGCGCCATCTTCAAACGCGGCATCAATCCACAACGCTCGAAGCATTTTGACCAGGTGTGACTTACCAGAACCAAAAAAACCACTGACCCAAACCGCTGGCTGTTGTGGTTGGTCAATATTTTTCAGGTAAGTCTCAAGAATATGCGACGTACCTTTTTCGTACTGCCCGTCACAAACGAAGGTCTCCAGTTCATAACGAAGAACAACCAGTGACTCACTTGTCGAATCGTCATTAACATTGGCAACCCCTTCATTGACCAGCTTTACAGTGGTCGGATCTTTCTGGTAAACGTCACGATTTTTCATTAACAACCTCTGGTTCAGTAATCCTTGTCTGCGGTTATCGGCAGTGCGAGATAGTTCCACCCGTCGTAACCATCCAACAGCCGATAGTTGTTGTTCTCATAGCTGCCAGGAAACAAGACCAGCAGACGCCCTGGCACCTTTGGGGCAAGCTTGTCTACTACGTCCTTGACCTTGAGGAAGCCAAACAGGGAGGCAACGCCTTGGATAGTCACTACAGCATTTTCATTAACACCGTTTTCGTCCAAGAACAGCTCGAACTCGCTCACGATGTAATCTAGGTACTTGGGCAAAACAGTTGAGAGCAGGTGAGGCTTCTTGAAATAGCTCTTCGCGTAACGCTGCGTGCTTAGCCAGCCCGCAAAACTATTAGTTAGATCAAAGAGTGCCCAATCATGATCCGCTTGCCGGGTAACAATTTCGAATTCGTCTACCTTAGCTCTGAGCCAACGCTCTTCGTTTTCGTTATACACACAGAAAATAACTCGCTGAGCGGCAGCAACATCATCCCTCCAGGGGACGGAAATGTGCCGACTATACGACTGTATCAAGCGCCTAACTCTGCTCACGCAACCACTCCTGTTCTTCTTGATTGATGAGTTTGGGGAACAGAACCTCGATCACATCGCCCACCCTCTTATAGTTGATCCAGCCCTTGCGGGAAGCTTGTTCTGCCAGTTCAATGACTTTATCTTTGGGACAATCGAGCAGCTTTGCGTACTCGGTAACGAACAATATCTGGCCTCTGGCGCCGGATAAATAGCCAAGCAGTAGGGCGAAGGCAGTGCTGCCTGCCGTTGGCTTGGCCTGGCTACGCACTTTTTTCTTTCGCCCGCTCAAATGGCCGGATTTGGTCCAGCTGGAATTAATGTTTTGAGCCGTTGATTTCAACGTAGCTTTGCTAAAGCGCCCTGGTTCGAGACTGTCTAACAACCCTTCAACCGAGTCTCGTGTGATGATAGATTCCTCTGGCGCCTTGAGAATCATCGGGGCACTGGTGCGAAAAATCGAATCTCTTGCGTAAGTAGCCAGTAACGACAGCATAGGCTGGCCTTCGTCATCCCGGTGCCAGAAATAAAGTAAAGATCGAAACAGCACATGTGCCGTATCCAACGAATAGAGTTCTGCCAAGTGCCTGTAAGTCAGCCGGCGGGTTTTCCCCGAACGCTTGCCCAGGCAATTCTCTTCTTCAATCGCGCACAAATAGTCGGCCTTTGTGGCACCAGGACGATCGACATAGCCCAGCAGGCCTGTCAGTTCATCAAGCATAAGCGTGCGCGAGCTATGGGCACCTCCACGCGCTGAGCGGAAGCCGAAGCGGGCCAGGTGATTAAGTTCTTTTGTCATGACCACCACTACTGCGACCTGCACCGCCTTGACGAACCCAATCATCCACTTCGTCCTTCTTAAACTTCCAGAAGCGCCCTACACGGTGAGCCGGCATTGTCTGCTTTTCGATCCAGCGATAAACAGTGTCGTTACTGACACCCAAGTATTTGCCAATTTCCTCAACCGATAACCAGCGGTCGTCTATCTCGGCCATGTATATGCTCCTCGCCAGCGGGTGTTGTCATGTTTTATGGGTCACCATGGGCCAAAAGGGGAAATGATCCAAAGTGAAGCTACCAACATATAGCGGAAGTAGCAGGGTCACAACCGTTTAGATCGGGATAGAGCCTCTTTGGCAGGCAACGAGAGGGTGACAACCGAGGAGGCAGTGTAGTGATCAAATTTAGCCGGACACTGAATCTTGCATACGTCAAACTCGGTTATAAACTTCGTGACGCGACCACTTCTGTGGGGTGGCACAGCGACCTGATCGCTTTTTCAACCATCGGCTAACTGTATGACTAGCCACCAGTTGCCATTTTACGATTAAGTTAACCCAACTCTTCCTGATGTTCATTACGCTAGCGGTGCAGTTCAGCTGACTTTTCTCTTACGCGCCGAGCGGCAGCATCAAGAGATTTCAGCTACTTCAGATCGAGTATCAGTTTATGCCGCGGCATTTCAATCTGAACCTCCAGTTGGACCTTCTACCCAGATAAATTTTTTCGCTGAGAGATTGGACTCACCTGCAAATCTATAAGCACAAAGCTTTCCCCCATGCTCTCCCGCCACACTATAGTCCAGACACGCAATATGCTCATTTAATGGCGCAGGCTTTCCTGTCATCCAGTAGTGGCCAACAAACACAGGCTTTTTCCCGTCGTAACCAGGAAGGATGTGTGCCGCAACCGGGACATGGGGAATCTTTTCAATTTCTGAACCAGGCACCATAGCAAGATCGCGGTAGGTCAGTTTTTCTGTTCGCCACCATTGAGCGCGTATATTTGTACGCTTATTTTTCTCTTTATCTAGAAAATAGTGCCCCGGTGGCAAGGTAATTTCGAGACCTTTAAGCAGGGTTTCAATCGTGTTGTAGGCTTCGCTGCCTTTGCGGCTGCTAGCTTCCCATGCTTCCGGCAAAAGGCAGTTTTTGTCATTCGTTAACGAACCAACGGTTTTCAGATATTTTGGGTGCCAACAGGCATGCACCACCCGAAGTTCCGGCAGGTCGAGATATACCGGCAGAGTTTTAAACCATTTAATCATGCTTTTGTGCAGATCACTGCCCTCACCTACCTGGTCCAGAAACGCTTGGTGCTGATCCTGGTTCTTGTCGTCATGGGAGCGCAGAAACTCACCAGGACATTTCGGGTCTGGAGTGGCCCAGGCAACGGCGTTGAACTCATGATTACCCATCACTGCCAACGCTTTTTTGTTTTTGACCATGTTGCGGGCAATGTTCACGGTTTCTACCTGCTCTGGCCCACGATCCACAAAATCGCCCAGAAAAATCACCGTGCGCTCAGGGTGCTGCCAAACGCCATCAATTTCTTGGTAGTCCATTTTGGTAAGCAGTGCTTTCAGCTCGGTGGCATAGCCGTGAATATCGCCGATAAGGTCATACATAGTCATTCCTCCATGAAGTGTTATGTTTTTAGTTCGCTTACCCTGCCAGCTCTCCGACCAGATTGATAATGGCAATAAGCGGACAGCTCCGGCTTATTTGTCTTTATGAAAGGGCTTTGTTCATGGCTTCAATTACCGGACTTGCTGCCTGATTACTCACCGACCCCGCATTTTTGGCAATAACTTCGCCGTCCGGTGCCAGCCAATAACTGCGATTGGGCGCATAAAAAAACCAGTAACGCTTGATCGTCCCCCAGATCAGCAGCTCGCCTTCCGTTTCTCGCATATGTTCCTGTACCAGCTCTTGCGCTTGCACCAGTTGCTGCTCCGGGGTGAGCCTTAAAATCCACCTGGGGAACCTTAGATAACGCCGACTTTCAAGAAACGCCAACACAAACACACGTTGGTTTTCACGTTTAAAATCGGTATCTACCCACAGATAAGGCTTGAATGAAGCGCGGTCATCGTCGGTTTGGCGTTTGATACGA
>Ga0307932_1000287_pt1 | contig 20496 bp, 20 predicted proteins | sample OrgLakmetageno48_FD_201843 | JGI IMG/M metagenome (GOLD analysis project Ga0307932, IMG submission 201843) | Saline water microbial communities from Organic Lake, Antarctica - #48 | ecosystem: Environmental > Aquatic > Non-marine Saline and Alkaline > Saline | place: Antarctica: Organic Lake...
ACAAATACCGCGATGAGCTGTTATGGCAAGAGTATGCCCGGCATCTTTACGCACGCATCGGAACAAAACTGTTTGAGAACCTAAGGTTTGAACAAACCTGGGACGCCCCCGGTGACGGTTGGCCAGAAGGAATGGCGTGCGTTGATTTTGCGGTTGATGAACTAAACCAAGATGGTTGGCTAGTGAACCAAACCAGAATGTGGCTGGCTTCGCACTGGAGCGTGCGCAATAACAAAGGCTGGCTTCACGGCCAAGAACGCATGCACCGAGAACTCATTGACGGCTCCCGGGCTGCAAACTTGCTCGGGTGGCAATGGACCGTGGGTTCCGGCAACGGTAAACCCTATGGCTTTGCCCGCTGGCAGGTTCAAAAGCGTGCACAAGGGTTATGCGGTTCTTGCGCTCTGAAGTCAGCGTGCCCGATAGAGAATTTTCCAGCCGATAGGCAGCTGGAATCTCTGCCGGTAGATCCGCTACTTAGTTTTGACCCAACACCCGAGGTGACAACTGGACCGCTTAGCCCAATCGAAAACCAGAAGCCAGATGTGGTCCTACTCACCATTGAATCTCTCGGTGATAATGACCCCGCGATGGACTCGAACCCAGATCTTCCGGTGGCCTTTGTTTTCAATGAGCTGGCGCTTGAAAAATTACAGCTTTCTTCTAAGCGCATTTATTTTTACCTTGAGACGCTCCGGGATTTAGCAAGCAGGCGAAATTTATCGGTTTATCTTGGCGACCCGGTTGAATTTGCCAAGGTAAATAAGGTTGCGATTACCCATGCACCCGTGCCAAGTTTTGAGAAATTTCAAAACCTCGCCGAAATCCACCCTTACCCCTGGCTAAAGTTTCCCCACTCTGGTTCGGTGAAGTCATTCAGTGCCTGGCGGGGCAAGTTGCGCTAAACAATCCGAAGTAATTTCGTTAGTAACACTTATTGAGAAACCGTTACTAACTGTTTTAACGATCACGACCTAGTCGGGAGTGATTGCGAGCGGAGAGCAAAATCTAGCTGTGCGCTTCCCAATTAACGCGGCGGGGAAAGATGCTCAGATTCGGGTAGTTGAAAAGATGGGCGTTATAGCCACTCAGAGAGGTCGCGCGGATCTGCAACCCGTGAGTCGACTTTCCCGTTACCGATAGTCGATTATTCTTTCGAGCTGCCGATGGGATTCGCAGCCGACCGTTTCGATGCCACCAAGGCCCGTGGACTTTCCAGCACCTGATTAGTGTCGGACACCATTGCCAAAGATTTTCAACGTGTTTGATTTCTAGTCATACTTGCAATTTCCGACGCTAGAGCGCTCGAAACCTTAGCCGGCCGAATAAAAAGTAGCTTTCGGCGAAGCTCTAATTTGATTAGTTATTGAGCCGTGCCATGAGCCTCACAGGCCAAAACTAAAAGCTAATTGATTCCATATCGGCCAGTCATTGGGTCAATAAAGATGTCGGGTTCGGCCGGTGGAAAGTGTGAGAAAAGTGCGAACGCGGTGATAATCAGCACCACAAAAATCAAGGATAAAACTATCCCAAGAGTTGAAGGCTTAAAGTTTTTTAGGATCTGCACGAATACATATTGGGCAATTGTGATTGTTAGAAAGAAAGCAATGATGTCCAAAGCCAATAGGTTTTCGCCGGTGAAATTTTTATAAATGAAAACGACTGAAATCATCGTTATTGGAATCAAATAAAGCGACACGGCCATTGCCGAAAAGTAGGAACGGATTCTGAATCCACCCGAAATTAATAAAACCAGCTGAAGAACCGATACCGGCCAGAAGGCTATCTTGATGTGCTCCCAATAGCTTTCGTTCACAGCCGAAAAAATAGCCACAATTGGGTTTTTTTCCAGACCACTCATAGCTGAAGTGAAGAAGTGAACCGACTAGTCCCAGTGGAATTATCATCCACGGGGAGATTTTTGAAATCTTAGCTAGTGTCATTCTCTGAGTGTACGCTCCAAGGAATTACCTACCTTCTAAATTATTGCCCGCGCGATGCACCTGAAGGGACTCAATCCCAACTTATTGATTCCACTGCCAAGAAGTGCTCGAATCCGCTTCGTGGTTACACCGTCGTTTCGCCTCAGAAACTGAGGGAGGCCCTCGCCGAACACCGCAACTTGCGCGCGAGATTCTCGCTCTATTGAAACTCCAGGATGGCAATCCCACGGTCGCAGCTGAGATCCTCCAGCGAGCGTTGACCGTAAGCATCGAAGACCTGCCGGTAATGATCCGCAAGGCATTCGATCTGATTCGCACCATCATCCCACTGTCGAAAATTGAGCAGACGCTAATCGCGGCGACACAGAAATCATGGGCTGGCGAACTCCAGAAGCACGGTTTGCGCTCACAAGAACAGCGCCCGCGGCTCTGAAAGAATTTCGATGATGGTAAGGAATCGCTCGTAAAATTTGGCAAAGCTGCGGGCAATGCTCCCGATTCAACGGAATTTATTTTCGCTCTACTGGGACTTATTTAGAGCATTGAGCATATTTGTAAGGGCCTGACTTTCCAAAACATCCAGCTAGATTGAAGCCTTGTTTGAGCGGTATCCCTTCGAGGAGGGTGGCGCCAATGCCGCGATGTCAATAAAGCGCCTCGCATGAGCAATGGACGTTAGTTATAAGGTTTGACTTGTTAGGGTTCTAGCCCCGGAAATTGATCCTTGAATTCCAAGACCTGATTCCTAACCTTGAAGCCTTCAGCGAAGTGCCTTTACAGCTGACATCAACTCAGCAACCCTCGTCGAGTCCGCCTCGTTTTCAAACACCCCATCTTTTTTGAAAAACGTACCTACCACCGCGGCATCAGCCACACTCAATTGCTCAGCGGCATTTTCAGCCCGCATCCCCGTGTTCACAATTACTGGCACGTTCCCAGCCGCGTTCTTCACTTTTGAGAGCACTTGATTGTCGGTTGAAGAGCCTGCTGTCAGACCGGATACACACAAAGCGTCAGGCAGAGTAGCAAAAACAGTGGTTTTGGTCACTTCTCCGATGTCTCTATGCGCCAGATATGTTGCAGATTCCGGAACAATGTTGAATAACAGCTTGACATCTCCCGCCCCGATCCTCGAGCGGTGGCGGGCAGCTTGCCCAACATTGGTGTTCCACAGACCAAAATCGCTGGCATAAACACCGGTGAAGATTTCTCGAACAAACTTTGCTCCCGACGCTGCTGCCAGGTCAATTGATGCCACACCGTCCCACAAGACATTCACTCCAAAGGGAACTTGGATTTCCCTCGATAGCTGCCCAATCACACTCGCCATCGCTATGGCAGTGATCGGTTCCGTCTTGGTCAAATACGGAAGACTGAACTCGTTTGAAAACATCACACCATCGACCCCGCCGGACTGAAGGGCTTCGAGCTCTCGGGCCGCTCGTGATATAACCGCAGCCATACCGGCCCTTTGATCGAACCCTGGGTCACCAGGAAGAGCCGAAAGATGAAGCATCGCAATAACAGGTTTCTTGACGCCGAACATGTCGTCTAGCCAGGTGGTCATGGTCTGCTCCTTCGAGGTTTCGGCCCGCATGTTTCACACGGTCCGTTAAATAGTCACACATATAATGCCGATTTACGTAATCTTTACACAATCGTAATGCGTTTGGTGTGATTTTTTCAAATGATTCGGCTAGTTTGTCCTCATGGACGTTCAAGAGCGCAGAAAATTTGTCGCCGAACAGGTCGAAACGCTTGGTGAGGTGGAGTTTGCTCTGCTCGCCGAAGCTTGCGAGGTCTCAGAAATGACCATCCGTCGAGACATAGAGACGCTAGAACAAGCCGGAGCGCTGAGGCGTGTGTTGGGCGGAGCCATTTCCATCGGTGGAACAGCGCAAGAGCCCCCTTTCCAATTACGTGCGTCTGTTGCGGCGGAAGAAAAAGAACTTATCGCCCATGCCGTCGTGGATTTGCTCTCTTCCGGGGAGACGGTCGTTTTGGACAGTGGGAGCACCGTGCTGAGCGTTGCGCGGGAAATCCGTCGTCGAGCAATCACTTTGACCGTAGTTACACCTAGCGTCCTTGTCGCACTTGAGCTCTCCGATTCTGACGCAATCAATGTCCACCTTCTCGGCGGCTTGCTTCGCTCGGGCGAACTAAGCCTCATCGGTCCCGACACTGTCGAGCAACTCAATCAATTCAATTGCGACACTGCGGTGCTCGGGGTTGCTGGCATAGATCTTGCAGGGGGCATATCTGACTATCACCGTGACGAAGCGTATGTGAAAAAAGCTGCGATACGTGCTGCTAGAAGAACGATTGTCGCGGCCGATCACTCGAAACTTGGCCGCTCGTCGTTAATCAAAATCGCGGGACTTGAGGAGATCTCGGTCATCGTCACCGATGGCAGCCCTCGTCACCCAACTCTTGTAGAAGCTCAGTCACGAGGAGTCTCAGTCACCGCAGTGCAGTCAAAAGAAGAAGTATCTCAATGACACAATTCACGATTGGAATAGACATTGGAACCACGGGAACCAAGTCCATACTTCTTGAGGTAGGACGAGGGGTCGTAGCCACGGCGAATGCTGAAACCACCTTGCACTCACCACAGGCTGGCTGGGCTGAGGCCGATCCCGCGCAATGGCTTAGCAACGTTTATTCCAGCGTTCGCGAGTTAATGGAAACCAGCGGGTGTGACCCCCGGCAGGTTTTAGGCATATCCACCACCGGGATGGTTCCTGCAGTCGTGCTTATAGACGAAACGGGTTCTCCGCTTTATCGTGCGGTGCTCCAAAACGATGCCCGAGCAACTGTTGAAATAGCCGCCGTTGCAGCAGAGTTAGGCAGCCAGGACATCGTGGAAGAAACCGGATCACCGCTTAGCCAGCAGTCGCTTGCTCCGACGCTTCGTTGGTTTCAAAAGCATGAGCCGGACATTTGGTCCCGGACCAAAAGAGTACTCGGCAGTTACGACTGGGTCCTGATGGCGCTCGGGGCAGAGGCCCACGTGGAAAGAAACTGGGCGCTCGAGTCCGGGCTCTTCCACATAGACGGTCGTATTCACGAGGACGTACTCGCCGCCGCAAGGATCCAGCCTTCGTTGCTGCCGACGGTAGTCTCTGCCGGAGAAGTCGTAGGAGCCCTAAGTGCTAAGAGTGTTGAGGCGATGGGCCTCTTGCCGGGAACCCCGCTCGTCGTAGGTGGAGCCGATCACGTCCTATCGGCCTATAGCGCAGGGGTCTCTCGCGAGGGTGACTGGCTCGTGAAGCTGGGCGGAGCGGGAGACATTCTCGTCGCCGCGACTAAGCCCTTGGTAGACAAGCGCCTTTACCTTGATGCCCACCCTATTGAGGGGACGTGGCTTCCAAACGGGTGCATGGCAACCAGCGGTAGCCTGCTCCGCTGGTTTCAAGAACTCACCCAGATTGACGATCTCGCCCGGATGGACGATGAAGCCGAGGCCTGCCTGCCTGCGGAGATCCTATGCTTGCCCTACTTTTTAGGGGAAAAGAGCCCCCTACACGACCCTGATTTGCGAGGCATGTTCTTTGGAATGCACCTGGGCACGACTCGAGCAGAGATGTATCGATCGGTGCTAGAGGCTATTGCGTTTGGCTTCCGCCACCATGTTGAAGTGCTCAAGGAGCGTGGAATTCGATTTGATCGAGCGATGGTCACCAACGGCGGAAGTAAGTCAACGCTCTGGAAGCAGATCCACGCCGACGTCCTAGGTGTTGAACTACATCCAGTTATCGATCACCCCGGGGCATCCCTTGGGGCAGCAGTGATCGCTGGTGTGGGAGTGGGGGTAGTTGACTCACTCGCATCCATTAACGAATACGTTCGCCTCGGAGACGCTATCCAGCCGAACTTGAACAAAACCGCCATCTACAACGTGGCCTATGCGCAGTGGCGAGAGCTTGCAACTGTCACCACACCCATTGCACATCAGCTATCAGAAAGGACGAGGCGATGACAAAGACTGCAGTAGTAACCGGAGGAGGGTCCGGTATCGGGCGCGCCATTTGCCAAGAACTCGCGGCGCTTGATTGGCGAGTTATTGTCACCGACATCCGACTCGACGCGGCTGAGGAAACCAAGGTTCTGCTAGCTGGGGATGGGCATGAAGCCCATGGTTTTGACGTGACAGATCACACCGCTGCACACCTGCTTGCCACCGACATATCATCGCGCCATGGACTGGACGCCTGGGTGAATAATGCCGGGGTATCTCGAATGCGTCGGTTTGTGGAAATTACTGAATCTGAATATGACCTCACTTTGTCCGTCAACCTCAAGGGAGTCTTCGTCTGCGGCCAAGCCGCTGCCAAGGCGATGATCAAGCAAGGCCGAGGTGGGAAAATTGTGAACACCGCGTCAATGGCGGGCAAGCAAGGTGGAGTTCCATTTCTGGCCGACTATGTCGCCTCTAAATTCGGTGTGATTGGTCTCACTCAAGCGATGGCATTTGAACTTTCTCAATATCAAATCAACGTCAATTCAGTCTGCCCCGGGTTTGTGGCCACTCCCATGCAAGACCGGGAACTGGCATGGGAAGCGGAACTCAAAGACAGCACCGTGGAGGAGGTACGCGCCTCATGGATAGCGGACACTCCCCTAGGTCGACTGCAAGAGCCAGAGGATGTCGCCGGGACGGTTGGATTTCTACTATCCGATAAGGCCTCCTTTGTAACAGGTGAGGCACTGTCGGTTAACGGCGGATCCTTCATGGACTAGTGCCCAACCGGGGCAGCTAGACAAAAACAAAGCAGAAAGAAAAGGAAATGCTCTTGAAAAAAAATCTAATGAAAGTGCTCGCTGTAGCTGGCAGCACGATGCTAATTGCTTCAGGCTGCGCTACTGGCACAGGTGTCCAAGAAGAATCCTCGGGGACCGGTGAAGTTGCCCAGGAAACTGCTGCCACCGTTCGTATTTTGATGGAAGCAGTGCCGGACACAGACATTGTTCAGTCCCTGATTTCCGAGTTCAACGTTGAGTACCCGAATATCACTGTTGAAATCGAAACATTGGGCTTCGACCAGATGCGAGACAGATTAATTGCATCCTTCCAATCCTCGGCATCGACTTACGACCTCATCGTGGCCGACAACCCTTGGATGGATGACTTTGCTCCGGCTGGGTTCCTGGAAGCACTGGATGAGCGCATTGCGAACACCCCCGATTTTGACCACGACGACTTCTTTGCCCCACTGAGAGAAATTGCTGATGTTGATGGTGTGACGTATGGCGTACCGTTTTACAATTACGCGCTCGGTTATCTCTACAACCAGAAGAGTCTGGAACAAGCAGGTGTCACGGTTCCTACCACCCTCGAGGAACTTGTCGAGACGTCAAAGGCCCTAACTACAAATGGTCAAACAGGACTAGCTATGCAACCCCAGCGCGGCTACAAAATTTTTGAGGAGTGGGCCAACTTCCTTTTCGCCGCGGGCGGATCGATATATAACGAAGATGGAACCGGCGCCCTAGATAGCCCTGAGGCTGAGGCTGCGTTAGAGGCATACATTGACCTCCACAACAACGCCGCACCTGAAAATAGCTTGAACTGGGCTTTTGACGAGGCATTTAGGTCTGTGTCAACAGGCCAGTCTGCGGCAATGGTCAGCTACAACTGGAACTTGCCAGCATTGAACTCGCCAGATTCGGGCGACTTCGCTGGGAGCTTCAAGCTCGCGCCTATGCCGGGAGGCAAGCAAGTGCTGGGCTCATGGAGCTGGGCCATTCCATCCAATTCTGCCGCGCCGGATGCCGCTTGGGCATTTGTATCATGGCTGACATCTAAGCAAATCGATGTCGAGCGCATGATTGCCGGCGGTGCTGCGGTGCGTCAGAGCTCACTTCAAAACAAAACGCTCATTGCAGAAGGGTTCGGGGCCGACTACTACGAGGCAATTGCGGCCATTCTCTCGAACGCAGCTCCTTTGTCCGAGGGCGCTAGTGGCGAGGAAATGATTCAAGCCGTAGGAACTGAACTGAGCAAAGCAGTCTCTGGTACGAAGAGCGTTAAGGATGCTCTTGCTGACGCCAATGCTGCAATTAACGAGATTCAAGGCTAGTTGAGGCTAAATACATGAAGGTCAATCCGACAGCGACGCGTAACACGTCGCGGAGATTCACGCTCTGGATGCTACTGCCGCTTTTGGCAGTGGCGGGCGTCGCTGTCGGGCTGCCCCTCGTATACACCTTGTATCTCAGCCTTACGGATTTCAGCCTCATTCAGCAGGGTGTCGCTGGTTTTGTGGGTTTTGACAACTATTGGCAAAGTTTCACTAATCAAGCGTTGTGGAATGCGATTGGCACAACAGGTACCTACGTATTTATAGCCGTGTCATTCGAGACCGCAATCGGTCTGATGATTGCGCTTGCGCTGCAAAAACAGCGTTGGGCTAGGGACTTCACCCGTTCCATGCTCTTAGCGCCAATGTTTATCACTCCCATCGCAGTAGGCCTGACCTTCCGTTTCCTCCTCAACGATCAGCTAGGAGCAATCCCGTACCTACTGGATCAGGTAGGTCTTAGCTACGATTTTTTGGGGTCGGGAAACGCCCTGTTCACTCTTGCGATGATAGACGTGTGGCAATGGACACCGTTTATGGTCTTGCTCCTGCTAGCTGGGCTCGAATCAGTTCCCAAACAGCCGCTCGAGGCGGCGAGAGTTGATGGCGCGGGGAGTTTCTATATTTTCCGCCGAATCACTCTGCCCCTGCTGACGCCAATCTTGAGTGTCGCCATTCTCCTTCGGTCACTCGATGCGCTTAAGGTTTTCGAATATGTCTATGCCACCACAAGGGGTGGGCCCGGCACTGAAACCGAGACAATCCAATACTTCACCTACCAGACGGGGATACAGTTCTTCAGACTCGGCGAGGCAAGCGCGATGGCTTTTATTCTCCTCGCCATAGTTTTGCCGCTCATCGTTGTGCTGTTCCGCCGTCTAGAGTCAAAGGCATAATTATGGTGCGCCAACAACTTAAGACAAGCCTGAGGGTGATATTCCTGCTCGCGGCGCTTATTACCGTGCTGTTCCCATTGGTATGGATAGCACTCGCAAGCTTTAAGACAGCGCCTCAACTGAACGATCCAAGTCTTTTATTCTTTGAACCTTCCTTGGTAAACTGGAAATTTGTTCTTGAGGCCGGAATTCTGCAAGCAGCGGGAAGAAGCGCTTTTGTGGCGACCGTTACCGTAGCCATCAGCGCTGTTGTCGGTTCGGTTGCTGCATACGTTATATCCACCTATAAGACCGGTGGTTCTGCAACAAAGTTTGGGATTCTCGCAGCGCAAGTTCTTCCCCCTGCGGTTCTGGTTTTCCCCTTTTTAACGCTGTCCTACGTACTAGGGGTGAACGACACCCTCATCCCATTGATTTTCGCCCACCTGTCCTTCGTACTCCCGGTAGTGACATGGTTCCTGATTGGCTTTTTTGATTCCGTTCCCAGGTCCCTCGAGGAACAGGCCCGCGTGGATGGGTTTACTCGGTTCAAAGCTTTCTTGCTCGTTGTGATGCCGCAGGTGTACCCCGGTCTTGGAGCGGCCATAATTTTCGGATTCACGCTCTCCTGGAATGACATGTTTTACGGCCTCATTCTCACGCCACCCAACTCCACAATTCTTCCCGTTGCTATCGCGGGTTTCAACACCTTCAGAGGCGTTGAATTGGGAAGCATGAGTGCTGCCATTCTTGTGGCCGTAGTCCCTGTGGTTATCGCAAGCTTTTTCATCCAAAAACGTTTGGTGCAGGGCATCAGCGGTGGCGCAGTTAAGTATTAGAGAGGCACGAAATGGGAACAGTAAGGCTCGAGAGCGTCCACAAGGCTTTTGGCGAGGCCACGATTGTCGATGGCTTGGACTTGGAGTGTCCCGATGGGTCCTTCACTGTCCTCGTCGGGCCCTCTGGCTGCGGCAAGTCAACTACGCTGCGCATGATCGCAGGTTTGGAGTCGGTGACTTCCGGCACGATAACGATTGATGGAACTGAGGTGACCAATAAAGAGCCTAGAGACCGCAATATCGCGATGGTGTTTCAGAACTACGCTCTTTACCCGCACCTGACTGTTCTAGAAAACATCGCATTCCCGCTTCGAGCAACCAAAACTTCCCGTGACGAAGCCCGGAGGCGCGCGCAAGAGATTGCGGACTCACTCGGCCTGGGTCAGCTCACCCATCGCAAACCGAAGGAACTGAGCGGTGGCCAACAACAACGTGTTGCAATTGGTCGAGCTATTATTCGACAACCGTCCGTCTTCCTCTTTGACGAGCCCTTGAGCAACCTCGATGCGAAATTACGAGTGGAAACGAGGGGAGAGCTAATGGCAATTCAAAAAAGACTCGCTATTACCTCGATCTATGTCACTCATGACCAAGAAGAAGCAATGACAATGTCGGATCGAATGATTGTCATGCGGGACGGTAAAATTGCGCAGCAGGGAAGTCCCGCGGAGGTATACGGTCGTCCTGAAAGCGTCTTTGTAGCCACCTTTGTCGGAAGCCCGAAAATGAACATCATTTCCGGAGTTCTAAATAAAGGTCATTTCGCTAGTGAGACCGGTGAGAGCTGGCAAGTCGAAACAAATTATTCAGGTAGCGCTCTTCTCGGCCTCCGACCTGAAGACCTCCGCATCCAGCCAAATCCCTCAGGGGGTGCGACCATCACATTAATAGAGCTTCTTGGTCCCCGGGCAGTCGTAAGCATGGACTTCTATGGCAACAAACTCACGAGCGTGGTGGCCTCTGGAGACTTAGGGCTCTTTAGCTCAGGTGACCGAGTCTCGATCGACTTCGATCCACATTCAGCTCACTTCTTTGACTCCGCCACAGAGGAACGTCTCAATTGAGTTCAGCATAAACTCTGAGCGCCACTTGTCGACTAGCCGCAGCAATGGACCATTGCGTCAGCTTGGACGCTTTCTCGTCCCAAAAACAGAAGACCTGGCTCGATAAGTCGTGCCAGGTCGTGAATCCAGCTAGTAATTTGGATCTTTGGGAACCTCAATGAATTCCAACCGAAACAAAGAGAAAAGGCCTTTAGGTCTCGGGGGTATTCCTCAGGCCTAGCTGCCTAAATCTTCAAATTCACAGATCGTAAATCCCCGAAATTCCGAGTGTAAGCAGGGTGTGAAGAAACCCAAGAAGTCGTGAAGTCTTCTTGGGTCTCAGTGCGCTTGGAGGGACTCGAACCCCCAACCTTCTGATCCGTAGTCAGATGCTCTATCCGTTGAGCCACAAGCGCTGGTAAGGTCAAAAGTCTAACTTATTTCAGGGAAGAAAAACGCGGCCGTCCGAGTTCATCCATGGATGAATAAAAAACTGAAAGTCGGAACAGACTTCCAAAGTATCTTCGCTAAAGCGCGCAGCGTTGCGCCAGAAGCCTTTGATGAAACCTCCATCAGAAACCTAATTGGCGGCAATTGGCAGGTGCTGGGAACCACAATCAGCCACCACTCTCCGGTTGATAACTCTGAGATTATTGGGCCCTCGATGCTCAATCTCAGTGAAACCGAAGAAGCGGTTCGTCAAGCAGTCCTAATGGACAAAGATTGGACCAAAGTCCCGCTGGATGAAAGAAAAGCCAAGGTTTCTCACGCCATAGAGCTTCTAAAAGCCAACCGCGACGTGATAGCGCAATTTCTGATTTGGGAGATAGGTAAGCCCTGGAAATTAGCCTGTGCCGATGTTGATCGTTGCATCGAAGGTGTCGAGTGGTACCTGGGACAAATAGATCGTCAGATGGAAGGTAGGACCCCGCTAAACGGTCCCGCTTCAAACATCGCAAGCTGGAACTACCCACTTAGCGTTTTAGTCCACGCCGAGCTAGTTCAGTTGCTTGCCGGCAACGCAGTAATCTCAAAGACTCCAAGCCAAGGTGGCTTCCACGCTCTAACCCTCTGTCACGCTCTAATGGCTCAAGCTGGCCTTCCAGTGACCCTTGTGTCCGGTTCTGGTGCTGAGCTCGCGCCTGCGCTTGTTAGCTCACCAGATCTTGGGGCTTTGGCCTTTGTGGGCGGAAGAAATAATGGTCGCGCGGCGGCCAGCTCGTTGAAGTCACTTGATAAACGCCACATTCTGGAGCAAGAGGGCTTGAACTCTTGGGGCATCTGGAACTACTCAAACTGGGACGAGCTTTCAGCTCACCTAACCAAGGGTTTTGAATATGCCAAGCAGCGCTGTACTGCATACCCTCGTTACGTAGTTCAGCGCGAGCTGTTCCCACAGTTTCTTGATATGTACCTGGGTGTAGTCAAGGGCCTGCGCTTCGGTCACCCTTTGGCAGTCGATGATCCAAACGATGACTACCCAGATCTTCACTTTGGCCCACTAATCGGTGCCAAGAAGGCCTCAGAACTAGACAAGGCTTTCAAGGAAGCCGTAGACCGTGGTGGCGTGCCGCTGTATGAAGGCAACCTAACCCAAGGAAAGTTTCTAGACGGTCAAGACACCTCGGCATATGTAGCCCCTAGAACATTGCTAGAGCCTCCAAAGTCCTGGTCTATCCACCACTCAGAGCCGTTTGGACCACTGGATTCAGTAGTGCTTGCAGACAGCGAAGCTGAGCTAATTGCCGCCATGAACGTGTCAAATGGAAACCTGGTTAGCTCGGTAGCGACCGACGACCTTGGTTTCGCAGAGCGCGTCCGAGAAGAGTCGCAAGCATTTAAGTTCGGTATCAACGTCCCAAGGTCTCGCGGCGACAAGGCCGAAGTCTTTGGTGGTCGCGGTGCCAGCTGGCGCGGCTGCTTTGTCGGAGGCGACCTGTTGGTCCAAGCCGTCACCGAGGGTGAAGGCATACTCTTTGGAAACTTCTCCGATGGTTCCAGATACCCAGCGGTTGCCTAGACTCGCTAGCTTCCTGACCCCTAAATAAAGGAGCCACTGGTTCTATGAGAATTCTTGCCTTGCTGGCCGTTGGCTTTCTTCTAACCGGCTGCGCAGCTGCGGACGAGAGCCCAACCACTGCCCCCAGCCAGAGCCAGGCTGTCGAAGTTGAGATTGAATCTGAATTTGAATCTGGAGCTCTAGAAGAATCGGAGTCTTCCCTCGATAGCGAGCAAGTCGAAGAACCTGAAGCTTCAGTGCTGGACACAGAGGCTGCTTCCGAGGAAGCCGCAACTCCAGCACCCGCTCAAACTCAGTCGGCACGGCCGACCGCGACCGCGGCGCCGCGGGCGTCTCAAACAGCTGAGCCGGTCGAGACAAAAACGCCAGAACCAACCCCGGAGCCAACCCCGGAGCCAACCCCGGAGCCTGTCGAATCAAAGTACTCAATGGCGAACATTGCAAAGAACAACTCTTCTTCGAGCTGTTGGGTTGCTATTTCAGGCAAGGCATATAACCTAACCGCTTGGATCTCCAGACATCCTGGTGGTTCTGGGGCGATAGTTAGCATTTGTGGCACGGATGCTACATCGGTCTTTCAGGGCAGGCATGGTGGACAGTCAGGGCCTGCTTCCTCACTCTCCGCCTACCTACTCGGTGATGTCGACAGCTAATAATGCCGCTGGTTAATTGTTTATTTCAATGATTCCTAAAAAACTTTTCGGAGAGTTTGTTTTGTCTGAGGCATGCCCAAAGCCCCAGTGCGAACACCGGGGCTTTAGGGTTTAGCAATTTATAGAAGGTTCGGTACTGTCTCGGCTACGGCTGTCGGTGAGAAGCCCCACTTTTCAGCAATTTCAGCCAAAACGCCTGACTCACGAAGTGTGTCTAGGTTGTTGTTTATAGCTTCCTGTAGTCCAGGGTTATTCAGGTTCACAGGGAAGTTAGTCTGCCCTGGCATTGTGGTTGAGACCACGCGGTCATCTGGAGCTGGAACATTGAATACGGCACCCTCAACAGGTGTGTTCTTCAATGCGGCTTGCCCGGATGGGAAGGTGTCTACTACGACGCTGATGCGGCCGCTTGCAAGGTCAGCGTAAAGAGCCTGAGTGGTCTCGTAGAGGCTGAGGTCGTTTCCTAGAACGTTCTCCAGGTCTTCATTCCATAGAAAGCCAAGGGTTGAACCAACCTTGTTTCCGATTAGGCCCTCAACGGAGTCAACGCCAGCTACGGAGATGAGTGTCAACTGGTCGATGATTACAGGGTTACTCAACAAAACAATTTCCGCACGGGCGGCGGTACGGTACCAGCTGCCCAGGGTTGTGTCCGCGCGACCAGATTCGATCGCAGGAATCATTGCTGCACCGGTTCCAGGCTGCACCATGACATCTAGGCACTCGAGCTCTGCGATGGCGTGAAGGATTTCACCTTCGGCACCGCTAAGTGAATCGCCATCGATTGCGGAGAACGGTGGGTACTCGTAGGCAGCAACCGTCAAGAATCCAGCCTCGACAGTAGTTAGGTCAGCGTGGGCGGGCACACACTCGTCGGTTGTTACTTCTTCTGTAGCGGTTGTTGCTGCAGCTTCGGTGGTCGCCTCGGGAGCGGCGTCAGTGGCGCACCCCGTCAAGACGAATGAAGTAACAGCTAATAACAGAACCAGTCTGCTGGCATGCTTTGGCATGTTTTTCCTTTCGTTGCATTGTTTGTCAATCGGATTGTTCCGATTGAATTCGGTTTTGGTCGCCTCATACATGTCTTGCAAGGCGTCTCTCTATGGAAGTGACCAAGGCCGAAGCTGGGATTGTTATCGATGCATAGACAGCGGCTGCTGCCAAGAAAACCGGTAGATAGTTGAAGGTTTTAGTTCCGAGGAAATAAGCCGACTGCATTACCTCGCTGATGGTGATCACGTAGGCCAGTGAGGACAACTGGAACATAATTATCGCCAGCCCCATTAGCGGTGGAATCGCAATTCTTGCGGCTTGAGGCATAATCACAAAGCGGAAGCTATCGATACCACTTAGGCCGGCAGCACTCGCCGCCTCGAGCTGGCCCCTTGGAACGCTCTGAATACTCGAGCGAATCGTTTCAGTGGCGTAGGAGGCGGTTGACCAAGTGAAGGCAGCAACTGCTGCGACCATCGCCGATGGCACGATGTCGATCTGGGGTAGCCCCTGGTAGAAAATGTAGAGAAGCACCAATAGCGGAACACCGCGGCCAACCTCAACAACAGCGATAACTACCCAGTTAAGTGGCCTTGGCGCGATGTCGATTAGCAGTGCGAATGCCAATGCCAGCGGGAAGCCAAGAGCCAATGACATTCCAGTGAGCTGCATCGCAGTCACGAGACCGGGTAGTAATTCGAATACGTAACCGAACCAAGTTTGAATATCCATTAGTTCACGACGTATTTCAGCCGACTCTTAGTGTCGGCTCTTCTAGCCAATGCACCCAGCGGGATGCTCAGCAGTAAATATGCTGCGCCTACGATTGCGAATGCAGCTAGGCCCTGCCCAGTGCTTTGAGCCTGCTGATTGGCCCTAAAGGTCATCTCGACTACACCAATGGTTGAGGCCAAAGCGGAATCTTTCATCAGGCCCATTCCGTAGGTCACCATGGACGGGCTTACGGTTCTAAAAATCTGCGGGGCAATAATTTTCGTTAGTAAATCAAAGCTTCCAAGCCCAAGGGCGCGAGACGCCTCTATTTGGCCGCGGTCAAGGGTTGCAAGACCCCCCCGATAAATTTCGCCCAAATAGACAGACGCAATTATCCCAAAGGTGAAGATTGCCGCCTGCAGTGGCGTCAGCATCAGCCCAACTTCGGCAAGGCCAAAAAAGACAACGAAGAGCCATACGAGTGGCGGCACACTTCTTATGATTTCAACCCAGGCGCGGCCAATTCCTCGCACGATTATCAGCGGTGCGGTCCTGGCTGCCGCCACTGCCACCCCAATAACCGCGCCAATGGCAAAGCTGGACAGGGTTATAAACACCGTCCAGATCATGCCCTGAAGAATGTAGCCAATCATCAGCGACCCAGCACCGCGCTAAGGAACTGCTTCGTGCGTGGATGCTCAGGCTCACTCATGACCTGCGCTGGCGGACCGCTTTCAACAATGCGACCATCGACCATCACATAAACACGGTCACCAACCTCTTTGGCAAAGCTCATTTCGTGGGTGACAACCATCATGGTCATTCCGTCATCTGCTAGTTCGCGCATCACCGCAAGAATTTCCGCGCCCACCTCCGGATCTAGTGCCGAAGTAGGTTCGTCAAAAAGCATCACTTTTGGGTCTAGCGCTAGCGAGCGCGCTATTGCCACTCGTTGCTGCTGACCACCGGAACACCTGCCCGGGTACTGATCGGCCTTGTCTTTTAGGCCCACTCGATCCAAAAGCTCCATCGACCTGGTTCTTGCCTCTTCCTTATCTCGACCTAGAACCCGGCGCTGAGCCAAGGCAATGTTTTCTAGAACTGTCAGGTGAGGAAATAAGTTGAAGGATTGGAACACCATCCCGGCATTTCGGCGCAAGGTGGACAGCTCTTTCTTGCCGGCCTTCTTGTGGCCTTCGCCAATCGAGATTTGGAAATCCCCAATTGATAGCACTCCGGTTGTTGGTGTTTCCAGCAAGTTTATGCAGCGAAGAAAAGTGGACTTTCCCGCGCCAGACGGGCCAATGACTGAAATCACGTCTCCGGAATGGATATCAATCGAGACATCGTCCAGAACTCTATTTTCGCCGAAGTCCTTGACTATGTTTTTAGCACTGAGGTAGGGCAGCTCGCTTTTTGTCATTTCTTGGCCTCCTCGCCATGTCGATGAGCAATTGCGGTTAGTTCTATTCTTTTTTGACCCCTAAAGCCCTGCACAAACAAGGTTGTGCGCGGTGGCAACGGGAACTGCCCGAAGCGATTACGCCAGGCTTCGTCGTAGGCTTCAAAGTCATCTATGGCAGCCAGATACACAGTGATCTGCAGAATCGCATCCAGCGAGGATCCGGCCCGAATAAGGGTGGCTTCTAGGTTGTCCAAACAAACAACCGTCTGCTCGGCAATGGTCTCCGGGGTTATGCCTTCTGCGGTGACGGGTATCTGTCCGCATGGAAAAACTAGGTCTCCGAGCAATGTTGCCGCGGGGTAGGAGCGCGGCTTACCATCGGCGTGGTCGAGGCGGGTTATTTTATTCATTCGGGAACCAAGAACTTCCAAGATATTTTTTTTAGCGCTGACCATTCAAATGGATCAACCACAACACCCGAACGCAATGACTGTGAAATTGCTTCCCGTCTGGCCTGCAATGAGATAAGCACCTTCCCCTCCGGCATAACTTGCCTTGAGAGGGACCAGGTTTTGGGGCTGGCGGTCAAAGGATAACCGTGCTGATAGAGCGCACCATCGGTGACCGAGTATCCGACTGTTCGCGTAAAAGAACCGTGGGTCTGATTGCCCCAGAAGAATGTTCCGGCAGAGTCCTCTTCTATGTCCCAAAGCGCCGCGGCAATTTCTTGAGTAAGTGCGGCTTTCCTGAAGGATATTTCGCTGTTTGGTTTACCAAGGGCTAGCGCAAATGCGAGCGGTGCGAAGGTTGGGAACCTGGTGCCTCTGGCGTTGATGCGAACATTCGATTCTGAAGAATTTACCTTAGGAGGTCTTGTAGATCCCAGAAACCTGTTGGCGTCTGAAACTATTGCGCTGATGCCGGTGCCCCAAAGCGCCTGTGAAACGCCCGCTATCCGGCCGGCAACCTGGGCTTGACCCCAGCTATAGCCGATGGCGCGCAGTGCGCGGTAGCTTTCCTCCTTGACTTCTCGTAAAGAAACCTTAGATTCTCTTTCCACCGCGGCGTCTTGAATCATCAACCAACGCCTTCCAGCTTGCTGGCTGGTTCAAAAACAGTTTCAAAAAGAGTCAGCCAGTTTTCACCAAGAACCTTGGTCAACACGTCATCGGCTAGTCCCTGATCGGAAAGAGCATTGGCAAGGGCAGGGAAGTCTTCTGGGGATTGGAACCAAGCACTCCATTCAGGCCACTGAACATTTTGCTTTGGCTTCCAGCGGCCGTCTCGTAAGAAAGTCACGTAGCTGGCATCCCAGTTTCTTGCAGAATCACTGCCTATGGCCACGTGGTCCGGGCCCAACTGGTCCACTAGGCGTATCACCATGTCGCAGAAAGCTTCACGGGTTGTCCCGGCGCCTCCGATGACATTCGGGTAGAGACAAGCCCCAACCACTCCGCCTCGATCAACAACTGCCTGCATTACTTGGTCTGGCTTGTTCCTCGGGGTGTCAGAGAACCACAGCGGGTTTGCGTGGGTAATCGACACTGGCTTGGCCGAGTGATGAACCGCATCCAGGGAGGTTCGGTTTCCAACGTGAGATAGATCAACGAGCATCCCGACTCGGTTCATCTCTTCTACGATTCGCCCACCAAACCTCGTAAGACCTGAATCATCGGGGTCATAGCAGGAGCCGCCAACGTAGTTTTGAATGTTGTAAGTCAGTTGTGCGATTCGGACACCGAGTTTGTGAAATATCTCAACGGTCGAGTAATCCTGTTCGAATGGCGAACTGTTTTGAAAGCCGAGTACCACGCCCACAACGCCATCGGCTGCTGCTCCGCGAATTTCGGGCGCACTAGTCACCAGTCGAGCTAGATCTGGAGAGTCGTTTTGCAGCACCAGCCAATCGCCTATGTTTCGGATAGTCTCTAAAGTTCCCTCCCAGACCGCGCAGGTTGCGTTGATCCCATGCACCCCACCGCGACGAACCTCTTCGAGAGTTGAACGATCCCAGTTGCTGATCTGGAGTCCGTCAAAAACTAAATTCTGGCTCATTCGACATCCTGGGGCCTTGGAAGAAATAGCCAGTCATCGACATCGAGCCCCTCTTGCACGTCCGAAACAGTTGGTGCTCCGCTATAAAGCGTCACTCTGAGCCAGTCAGTGGATTGAGGATTGTAATTTTCCATGCCGTAGGTCGCAAGCTGGAAGCGCTGAAGATCAAGCGGCAAGAAATCATCGGCCAGTGGATTCACGTGGGCCTCGGTATAAACCAAACCCTCGACCGACTGAATTCGTTCGATGATTCCCCAATGCTCCGGGTGCAATGACAGGAACTCCCCGGTTGAGGTATCTACACCGGTGGCCCCAAGTTCCTGCATCAAAGACATAACATCCTTGGCAACGCCAACCGGGTGCTCGGTAATCAGACCCTTGTCCTTGCCGCGAAAACCACGACGAGGCTCTTGGTTGTTTCTCGAGTAGAACCAGAAGCGTGAAGTCTGGCCCGGCGACTTGAAGTCAAAGTTATCGACCCAGCCGTATTGGTTTTCAAGTATTTTTCTCAAGTCCCCAACCGACATGGTCGGATTCAGCTGCGTCCTGTCGACACACAGCAACAATGACTCGATATCCTTGTCCAGCGAAGCATCGATTTCAACCAACACTGAATCAACGATCTGGCGGACTTCAGTGGATCGCTCGGCAGACAGCTCGCTCAGCACCTTTGCTGGTTGCGTCACCTTTGAGCCATTAATTTCACCGCTTGACTGATATTGCCGTGCCCAATCAACTACTTCGGTGAGAAGCTCAGCGAGCACGGGACCCGATGGGTAGGGCTCGGTGGTGAAAGACTTTTTCTGGGAGAAATACAGCTTTGATCGCTCGAGCAAACTGCAGACTCGGGACCACTCTTTGGAATCAGGGCTCCAGTTTTGACCGTGAGCATGTGCCATTGGTAATTCACGTAGCGCCACCCAAGCATCCATAACCTGAGGGTGACGAATTACGTAGGGCACCATACCCAGTCCGGTTGCATTTCCCAGACCCAAAAACCTGCGCCACGCTCGAGCCAATGGAACGGCAGTGGCGGACTTGCTTTTAGCGCAGTGCTCCGCAAGATCAGCGGAGAACTCTCTCAGTAACCACGCTGCAAGCATCTGAGCCCGATAAGGAACGCTGAGTGGATTGCTTGCACCGATTCCTTCGAAATCACGCAGGCCCCATTTGCCATTGCCGTAAAAAGCTGTGCTGCGCAAAATGTAGGCCGCGTCACTAACCGCATCTGCTTCGGGCTGTTGTCCGTTAGCTAGTCGATCGGACACGTACTCAAAAAAGCGCTGGCTGCGGTTAGCCCTGGCCCAAATCAGAGTCATGTCATCGGCACGACCATCTTCTTGCCTGGTGACATGGTTTCGAAGAATCTCAAGCCGCTCTGGGCTCACCTCGCCCTCGACTAAAGCCGAGGTAACATCCCAGTCCTGGGCAATAACTCGGTCGGTTCGCATTTCCTCATCAATCACCTGCGAGAAAACAACCAGCTCCGCGATGTGGGCGCCAAGCTCAACTCGAATAATTGCGTGGCCTCTGCCTTGGCTGTCTATTTCCCAGACGCGCTTGGAGATTTTCCAACCCTCTTGCGAGGCATGCCTAACTAGAGCGCGAGAAAAACTGTGACGGGTTTGTCTGGCTGTTCCAAGTTCGTGCGGGTCCATTGCAAATTCGGGCGCTCGAGCCGCCGATTTCAACGATGAAATTTTGGCTGACTGACTGATGCTCATGGTTGCCTCCTGGGAGCAATTCGTCGGTAGACGCTCTTGGTAATGGTGAAAAACTCCGCGACGCTTTCCGCATTCTGTTCTCTCGGGCCAGGGAAAGTCGAACCCTTCAAGCCACCGAAAGGAACATGAAGTTCAGAGCCGGTATTAGGCGC
>Ga0307932_1000288_pt1 | contig 20485 bp, 20 predicted proteins | sample OrgLakmetageno48_FD_201843 | JGI IMG/M metagenome (GOLD analysis project Ga0307932, IMG submission 201843) | Saline water microbial communities from Organic Lake, Antarctica - #48 | ecosystem: Environmental > Aquatic > Non-marine Saline and Alkaline > Saline | place: Antarctica: Organic Lake...
ATGCAAGGTCTTTGTGAAGTTGTGGGTCTATGCCCGGAAGAACGAATGGTCGTGAGTGAAGTGAAAATAATATCTGAGATGCCTAAGGCGAATCAGACTTTTTGTTGCAAATCCAACTCAAGTCCTATCAAAAGTATAATAGGAATTTTTATTTGTGCAAGTCAGTTTAAATGTTAGCTGTGCATAAGTGTGACCGATGAACTTCGAGCAAGTATTTTGTTAATTTGTGTGCAGGCGGTATAGTATATTTCTATGTATACAATAGTTACCCATAGTGGATCCTTTCACGCTGATGATGTATTTGCAATCGCGGCCTTTCAGCTTTTGTTAGGTGTGGACCAGGTGCACGTAATCCGGACTCGAGATGAGGCTGTAATAGCGGAGGCTGATTATGTGGTGGACGTTGGTGGTGTTTATGACCACGCTGCGAAGCGTTATGATCATCATCAACTTGGCGCCCCGGTGCGTGAAAATGGCATTCCGTACGCTGGATTTGGTTTGGTATGGAAGCATTATGGGGAAGCGGTTTGTGATTCTAAGGATATTGCTGATTATATTGAAGAAAATATTACACAACCGATCGATGCTGGTGATAATGGAGTATCTCTATATGACTTAAAAGAGTATCAGATTAAACCATTTGAGTTATACAATTTTGTAAGCTTATTCTCGCCTCCGTGGGGGAGTGATGAATCAAAAGACGACCAGTTTCACCAGGCGGTAGATTGGGCTCGCGGCATTCTTAAGCGTATGATCATGAAGGGTCAAGGTGCACAAAAACAGCATACGCTTATTGCTCAAGTGTATGAATCATCACGAGATAAGCGAGTATTGGAGTTTGATGTGTCGATTTCAATGATGTCAGTAATCCAGTATCCTGATGTTGAGGTGGTTGTGTGTCCGGACGACCCTCAGTCAAATAATAAATGGACTGCAACTTGTGTTCGAAAAGATTTTAATACATTTGATTCTCGAGTCTCTTTTCCGGCAAAATGGGCTGGCTTGAGTGGGCAGGATTTACAAGAGGTGTCTGAAATTGCAGATGCTGAATTCTGCCATAAGGCTAGGTTTATATTCGTAGCACAGAGTAAGGAGTCTGCCGTGCTTGCTGCAAAATTGGCTGAATAAAGAAACGACTTCTAAAGCACCGTTACTTTATTTTTGGTGTCCGATACAAGACTTGAACTTGTGACCTCTACAATGTCAATGTAGCGCTCTACCAGCTGAGCTAATCGGACATATTGGTACTGAGTAGTATACATAAACTCTACGCCTGAGCAAAGAAAACACCGCTGTATGGGTGCACAGCGGTGTCCAGTTAATGACGATATTTGGATTGCGATTGCAACAGTGAACGCAGCAGCACTGCTGGTCGATTGTTCAGTACGTCCCGAATGGTTGTTTCTGCTCGATTGATTGCTTCTATTTCTGGTTCGGTGAAACCAGGAACCAGGCGGAAAAAGTCCTCGGGACTGTAACCCTTCATTCTAAGGGCACTTTCAGCGAAAGGCCAGATGGATAGTCGGTCGGCTTCTGCCTTATATTCTCCTCGATTGTTGCTTTCGACCAACGCTAGCGCACGTAGTATTCTGTACTGTGCATGCATCAATGTTGAAGCGTAGACCTTTGCCCTCAGCAGTTCTTCGCCGAGGATTCTCGGTAAGAGTTTTTGGACAAAGTGCTTAAAATTTTCGTCATCAGGATTTCGTAGATGTACTTGTGGGTCTGCAAGTAGATTTTCCCATGGTTGCATAACTCAGACTCCTTGGGGCGGGATGCCCGTCTGTCTGTAATATATAACAAATGCATAATAAATCAAGTACTATTGTCGGGTTTTATCCGCGTAAATTGGCTCACCTGTGTCGGGATCCATTCCTTGCGCCAAAGCTTCCATTGTGCGAGAAAAGCTAGCTTGATCAAAATTCGCTCGCTGCTCCATTACGTCTTGTATTTTTGAAAGAATCTCTCCCGCATCAAGCTCCTCACCAGTTGATGGGTCGGTAAAACCTGTCTCTAAATAATTTTGTAGTTTGTCGTAAGCAAGTGGAAATTCAGTTTCAAGCTGCGGCAATACCTCTGCGGCTAATTCAGCAGCAGCCTGTAAGTGTTCCGCGCGGCTTTCACTATTGTTATTGTTTTGGACTGATTCAAACATAAGTAATCAATTAGTTATACCCTTCAGGATAACCCGTTGCAGCAATTTTGTCTAACGGTCATAACTTTTTAACTCGCATCATAGTACTATATAGCATATACGCTATAACAATTTTTTATGTGTGGAATCTTTGGATATGTAGGGAGCAAAACAGCAGCACCAATCTTGCTAGATGGATTACGAACGCTCGAATATCGGGGGTATGACTCGGCTGGTATTTATGTACCAGGACAGCCACCTATTAAAGCAGTTGGTCCGATCGATAACTTGGCTGCTAAGATAACCACCACAATCCCTGGTACTACCGGCATCGCTCATACCCGCTGGGCAACCCACGGTCCGCCAACCGAAAAAAATGCTCACCCACATACCGATGCTAGTGGCAAAATAGCGATTGTCCACAACGGTATCATCGAAAACTTTCGTGACCTAAAAGAAGTGTTGGTGGCTCAAGGGCTACCATTTGAATCAGACACAGACACAGAAGTATTAGCTAAATTAATCGGTTCGTTCTATAAAGGAAACCTAGAACAAGCGGTGCGGACAGCTCTGCAAAGTGTTCGCGGTACTTATGGGTTGATGGTTAGTACAGCGGATGATCCCGATACGGTGATTGCTGCGCGTATGGGTAGTCCGGTCGTGATTGGGTTGGCCGCTGATGGAAATCTCATCTCATCTGATCCGTCTGCATTGTTGAAACACACCAAAGACGTCGTCTATTTGGAGGATGGTGATATGGCCATAGTCACCAAAGACGCCTACACGATCAGTACCATTGCTGGAGCAAACGTCGATCGCAAAGCCGAAGTAATTGAGTGGGACGCCGAGGCAGTGCAAAAACAAGGTTATGAACACTTTATGCTCAAGGAAATCTACGAAGCTGCCGAGGTAATTAAAAATACCACCAGGGGGAGGATTATTGCTGAAAAGGGTCTGGTGAAACTCGGTGGACTCGAGGTGGTGTTGAGTCAGATTAAGGATCTCGATCGACTGGTGATCGTCGGGTGTGGTTCAGCGTACTATGCGGCCCAGGTTGGGCGCTACATGCTCGAAGAATATGCTGGGATTCCGGTCGAGGTGGAATTGGGGAGTGAGTATCGCTACAAGAAAAATCTCATACCAGGGAAAAGTGCAGTGTTGGCGGTGACGCAGTCCGGTGAAACAGCCGATACTCTCGCCTCGATCAGAAAAGCCAAAGCCGCTGGATTATTGACGCTTGGGATCGTAAACACAGTCGGCGCTACTATTGCCCGCGAGACTGATGCCGGCGTACATAATCACGCCGGCCCCGAGATCGCCGTTGCTTCGACCAAAGCTTTTCTGTCGCAGCTCGCGGTGTTTGTGTTACTTACGGTCTTAATCGGACGGGAAAACGGATCATTATCACAAGCAGAAGCAATCATAATTCTGCGCGGGCTCGAAGATTTGCCAGATGTCATCGAGACCTACCTGCAAGACGTGTCAGCGATAGATGAGGTCGCCAAAAAATACGCCCACTACAAACACGCGATGTTTATTGGGCGCAAATTCCATACCCCAATTGCCTATGAAGGTTCATTGAAACTCAAGGAAGTAACCTATATTCACGCTGAAGCCTACGCAGGTGGGGAACTCAAACACGGCTCGATTGCACTGCTCGATAAACAGTTCCCGGTTATTGCTATCGTACCTCAAGATGACGTGTATGAAAAAATGATCTCCAACATAGAAGAAGCCAAAGCCCGCTCAGCTCCCATCTTGGCAATTGCGACCGAAGGTGACTCGCATATACGTGAGGTAGCAGATGACGTGTTGTACATCCCCAAAGTACACCCCATCTTGCAGCCGATTATCACAACTATCCCGCTACAACTACTGGCGTATAAAGTCGGGATTGAGAAAGGATTAAATGTTGATCGACCTCGCAACCTTGCGAAATCCGTGACAGTCGAATAGACTGAAAGTAGTGAAGCAGAGAGAAAGGTGAGTACCATGAAAAAGAAATGTGCGAAACAAACATCTCGAGATGATTTGCAGGAAACGCTCGCCGCATTTAAAAAGCTTTCACCTCAAGAAAAACGAAATGCCTACGTGAGCGTTCTCATACAAATGCGGGGCAAGGAACGAAATAATGCAGCGTTAAATCGCCAGCTACTGGATTCGTTTGTCACCATTACTGCTTGGGATGCAGAGACAGTTCACACTCTGAGAAAGAAAGCTGAAACTTTGAGCGGCCAGACACAAGCAACAGCGGCATCATGATGCCGCTGTTTTTTACATTACCAACTACCGGTGTTGGGCAAGCTAGCCCAGGGTTCCTGTTCTGGGAGTGGCTCACCAGCTTGCAAGAGTTCGATCGAGATGTCGTCGGGTGATTTAATGAACGCCATCTGGCCATCGCGTGGTGGACGGTTGATAGTCACTCCAGCATCTTGCAACTTTTGGCAGGTGTCGTAAATATTGTCGACGCGGTAGGCCAAGTGGCCGAAGTTCCGGCCAGCGGTATACTCCTCGGTCGCACCATTTTCATCAGGCCAGTTGTAGGTTAGCTCAAGGGCGGGAGATTTAGTGGTTGGGGCGCCTTTGTCACCTGGGGCGTGTAGGAAGATGTTGGTAAATTTTCCCGCTGGTGAATCATAGCGATGGTATTCGATGAGACCGAGCTTGTTACAGTAGAAATCAAGTGATAATTCAAGATTATGGATACGTACCATGGTGTGTAAATAGTGCATGTCTCTAGTATACAAGAAGGGTAGAAAAGTTAAAAATACGCTATATCCCAGTACAACATATTTCTCACACGCTTGGATGTAAACTGCACAATACGAGCACGCTATCCCCGCGGACGCTCGAAATATGCCGTACCAGGATACAGCAATTCAGAAATGTATAGACATTTTATAAAATAGTTGTATAGTGCAGCTATGCAGCTGATAGGATTTTTTGCGGTAATAGCGTTTGGAGCACTGATGGTATTATCGGGCTACCAAATCGTGCCCGAATCAGCCACTAATCGTGCCGATGCCAGTGGATCTGACGGTTTTGTGTCAGCGCCAACATTTGTAACACCTTCTACTGAACCAAGATCCACTACTAATCCTGACATATCTCCAACCACCGAGACAGCTCCAGTATTCGCGCCGGCAGTGATCACTAGTAAAGCAGCGCAAAATATCGAAGCCAATTCTGCATTATTGCGCGGTGATGTATCGGTGGGCACTGAAACTATCGGAGATGTATTTTATATCTATGGGTACAACAAAACTGACGTCGATCGAAGTATTGCCGCCTATACAACCTATGACCAGGTACTGGCTAACAAACGAACTGAAGCAAATGTAACGCGGGCGACCCGTTCTTTGACGAGAGATAAAGAAATTTTACACCGAGTGTCTGACCTAGCGCCAGATACGAAGTACTACGTACGCCTATGTGCAGAACGGGTCGATCAATTGTCGTGTTCCCAAGTAACTAGCTTTACTACTATTCCAGGAGCATACAGCGTTGGGGAGGTGCGAATCCCTACGATTCGTATTACAGATGAATCCGCAATGAAAGCTGACGAGATGATGCTTGAAATGACAATTGCCATGCGCGATACGGTCGATGGTGATGTGTATCTGATCTATGGTGAATCACAGGCCAAAACTGAAGACGCTCGTGAACAGACATACAGTCGTGTCGATGCAGATGACCAACAGCTGCAAAAAACCCGAATTGTCAGTAATATTCGAGGTACCCAACGCCTGTTCAAGACGGTCGATGATTTAGAGGCAGATACTTTGGTGTATTACATAGTTTGTGTGGAATACGACGGTTTGCGTGATGGAACAGTGTGCACCCGGACACAATCATTCAAAACGTACGATGAAGACTATGGTGCAGCCCCAAGCGTGCAAACCGATGCGGTCGTGGTTAGCGGTACCAGCGCCAGATTGTCTGGATCAGTTCGGATGCGTGAGTTTAATGATGGCAAGGTGTTCTTTGTGTACGGCACAGATCTTGAACGAGTTACACGTGTGGCGGGCGAGACTAGTATGGAGCGACTACAACAGACCCAAGATCGCTTTCAGCGCGTGCTGGTTGCCAGCGACCTGGATGGTAACGACGAGTACGCAAAGACGGTGCGAGACCTACTACCAGGCACCCTCTACGCGGCACGTTTGTGTGTTGAGTACCAAAATCAAAACGAAAGCTACCGGGATACCGCGTTTGTGAAGTGTGGTGAGTTGCGATCATTTATCATTCAGTAGAGGCGATCATACCTCGTGATACGCAGGGATTTTAATTGACAACCTATAGTCAAACTGTGTATCTTATTAAGTGGACTAAGGAAGCAGATTGGCAAGCAGGAGGAAGATTATGGCACTGTCAGAAAATCCGACCGAAACCGAGTTGATGCTCAAAGGGTACGGTCTCACCACGGCAGAATTTTTTTACCGGATGCCTGATCATCAAAGCGTTTTGAATTCCTATCTCTGGCAAAACTATGACCTCGCGCCAGATTACCCCAAGCTGTTTGGGTTCATCGAATTCTGGCAAAGAGAGCTTGAAGGACCTCTGCATTCAGTTTGCTTTACGCACCGCAAAATGATCAGCCCGGGCGAATGGCGGAATGTGACTGCAGAGCTAGAGATCCCAGACGCACCAAAGTGGCATTAAGCCGCAGACACCTACTAATGAGTAGGTGTTTTTATACAACCTCGTTCCCTGTTTCTCCTAGGAGTTCGTCTGTCAGCTCGGCTATCCCAACACCAGTTTTTGAAGAGTAGGGAATCAGTGTGTGGCCAGGGAGTTGGGTGCGCAGCTTCTTGAGCTGGTTGAGATACTGTGATTTTTTGATCCGATCGACTTTGTTGGCAACGATCACGACATCTCTGCCGGCTTTTTCGAGCTCGTGCAGTATTCCGAGGTCGTCTTTGGTTGGACCAACGACCGAGTCAATCAATACAACCAATCGGGGATTGTTGTCCGATGCAAACAAATACCAGGAAATCAGCTCACTGATAGTTTTGATGGTGTCGCCGCCGGCCTTAGCATAGCCATAGCCAGGCAGGTCCATAAAGTAGTGGGTGTCGTTAATGAGAAAGACATTAATCTGGCGGGTTCGACCCGGAGTCTTACTCGTGATGGCAAGTTTTTTTGAGTTCGTCAGGGAATTAAGCAAGCTCGATTTACCAGCGTTAGAACGTCCAATAAAGGCAATTTGTGGGGTCCCATCATCAAGAATATCGGTTGGTCCGACTACGCCTGTCATAAATTGTGCCGACGTGATTTTCATACTGGCATCCTAGCAGAATTACCAGGGAAAACGAAGCGGCGTGCAAATGTAGATAAAAAATAACGCCTATACCTATATTAGTTTGGTGGAAGAAGTTATATGGATTCTACTCGATATTGTCTGTCGTGGTCTAGATAGTTAATTTACTTCTATACAGAGTTGGTGGTATAGTATTGTTAAACGCCTAGACATATAGTTAGTCAAAAAGATGTGGGCCTGGGTGAGGATAGTTTATGGTCAATAAGTAATTTTATGGAAAATGATGCACTACAGTCGCTACACAACGCAAGCAAGAAAGTGTATAAGCCGGTAACCCAATTACCTCCTGCTTATTGGCCAGAAGACTGGAAAGTTACCCATTACAAAGAGTACACCCGCTTCCCATCGGTTACGTTACCAGTGTCAGACACAAAAGCTATGATTGCTCAGTTGACGGCGACACGATCTTCAGGAAGATCTTTTTCCCGTATAGGGCTTACCCTAGAGGAGATAGGGAACTTGTTAAAGTACAGCTGTGGTGAGTTTACACACAGTGACGGAAGTGTACATCGAGCACACGCGTCGGCGGGTGCCAGATATCCTGTCGAGATCTATGCAATTGTGCGGTTTTCTTCAAGTTCAGATCTCTTGCCTGGTGTATACCATTACAATGTCAAAGAGCATACCCTTGAATATTTGTGGTCAGATACCCGTACAGGAGTTGATCCTAACACGTTGGTAGCGGATCAATGGGCGCTTGAGGCCAGTGTGATGTTTGTGGCGACGGCTGTCTTTTGGCGTAGTCAAAACAAATATGCGGATCGTAGCTACCGGTATATCTGTATGGAAGCCGGAGCTCTTATTCAAAATGCGTATCTCTACGCCAGCGATACTGATTTGCAAGTGGTGGGTTACGGGGGAGTAAACGACGATAAGGTGGAACAATTATTACGACTAGATACGAGACTAGAATCGGTACTATGTGCATTCTTGGTCGGTAAGTAAAAATATGGAAAAACGGTATATCAACCCAGAGGAGTTACATGAGTTCGCTAATGTGTTGCCACGCATCACAAAATCGTGGGTGGTCCGGTTTCTTAGCTGGAATCTGCAACGTATTTCAGACTTACTTGGTTTTCCGGTATACATCGCTCTTCCAAATGAAGTCATAGAATTAAGAAAATATCCAGATTCGTTACAGGCTCTACGGATAGTGAAGCGTCTGCAACAAGCTGGCTATATAGCTGAGTCGGGCTACCAGGTGTTTGGTTATCCAGATGAACCACCGGCGTATCTCGTGTTTCACACGCTCCCAGGCGAGCAAGGAAACGGTTGGTCGGGTAAAGCGGCTCATACCAGCAGTTTAGCCTATATACAGTGGCCTGCACTGGGTGAAGCGGTTGAACGATATAGTTTACTCCATCCGCATTACAGATCAAATGAATTAGTGCATTCGAGTTATGCTAACTTAACAAAGCCCAAAGCTGATATTTTTTCAATTAGTAGTTTCACCGCTGCCGAGCGTAAGTCTGGTAATGCTTTGGTTCGACTTACGTACGATAAAGACACCAATTTTTGTTGGGCACCGGTTATAGATGCATTAACCGATAAAACTGTATACGCACCGTGGCAATGGTTTTCTTTTGCCCAGGTACGCAAGGTAATAGGGTCGCACCGGCATACTGAAAAGCAAGAGGCATTGTTATGCCCACCCATTACTACTGGTGCTGCCGCTGGTCAAACGGTATCGGAGGCAGTGTTGGTGGGCTTGTTAGAAGTGATTGAGCGTGACGCGTTTATAATCTACTGGTTACAACAGCTACCAGCTCGACGGATTGATTTTAGTTCGATTGATGATGAAGAAGTTCAGGCGTTGTATAAACTCGCAAAGGATTATCACATTGAGCTACATTTACTGTATTTACAAACTGATGCGCCCGTACACACAGTCTGTCTTGTCATGATAGATCGGACGCAAGCTGGACCAGCTGTCATGATAGACGCAAAGACTGGGTTCAATGTGCCAGCAATGGTGGTTGACTTACTGCAAGATCAACTGGCACAACGCGGTGCAAGGCGTGACAAGAAAGCAGGGTCTACAAACAAAACCCATACTGTACCAATCAATCAGTTTGACCAAGCTGCTCGGTCTAAACATTGGAACAAACCAGATCGATTAGTTGAGATAGAACCATTTATATCTGGACCACTGTGTTCTATCTCGGAGCTCCCTGTCTTTGAGTCAATTGTATCCACTGAAAACAAATTAAGTCACCTATATGAGTGGTGTAAGCAAAAAAAATATCCAGTGTATTACCGTGAGGTGATATCCCCAGAACTTAAGGCGTGTGCCGAAGGTATTTCCGTAGTCATGGTTCGCGTACCTAATTTGCAGCCGCTACAAATAGACGAGGCGTTTAAAGCAACCGGTGGAAGCAGGTTGCAAGAAATCCCACTTAGTCTGGGATACACACCACATTACGGTCCTGATAGTGGTTATTGCCCAATACCGAGTCCTTTTTTGTAATTTACGCGATTACTTTTTTGAAGTGAGAAATGTTCTGTTTACGAATTGAGACGATCTAAACTAATGAGACTAAGCACTATACTCGCAATGAGAATGGCTATCCCGGCCGGGAGCATATATGGTTGAGCAATGCTAAGTAATACAAACGAACTCGAAATTCCAAAGAAAGAAAAAACTAGTATCAGTGCCGCGAAACCACACGAAATGCAGCTTATTCCAATGGCTATTCCGACAGTGCTAAAAAGACTAGTTACGAAACTGCCCTTTGAAAAATAGTTTTTGTAAAAAAAAACGTAGCGTATTGTATTGATATATATACCACCAAGCGTTGCAATCAGTATGTACTGGAACAATGAGTGTATTGAATCTCCTTTAATAAACGATACAAATGCATCGATAAGCAAAGCGAGCGGCAACGTGCTGCTTATAAGTGTATATATCAACGATGTGTGGGATATGATAAACAAACATATAAAAATAACTAAAGAGTAGAGTGCAAACAATACCCACCCGAAATCTTTAAATGGAAGTAAAGCCGTCGTGGCGAGCCGAGCTATATATTGCATACTAGTACTCTAGAATTACTGCTTTAATTCGTCTATTGCAGATCGGAACACAGCTTCTGAATAAGAACGACGGAAGTCAACAATCTCGGTATCAGATACCACAAACGTTTGTGGTACTGACACTATATTGAGAGCCCCGCCAGATCGATGGTCAGATAGAATGCGATCTTGGTTATTAAAGTTTGCGACACATAGACGCAACTCATCGAGATCACTCCCAGCATTTTCTGCTGCGTACTTCATAAATGATTCATCTATGGTATCCAGTCGTTCACGTGGAGGTAAGGAAGAAAATAAAGTTTCGTGGTACATGAAAAAGCCATCATCACCGATCTGTTCTGCAACACACTCAGCGTACACCTCACTAGTACTTACTTCTGATCGCGTGTTCCAGATGGGGAGATATCGGTACACAAAAGCTACCTCACCGGCAGGAGTCGCGTCAACGAGGTTAAGTAGCTCCATAAACTGCCACCGGCAATAATTGCACGTGGCATCGGAATATATGACAACCATAGTATCCGCATCACGGTCACCGTATACATGATCCGACTCTCTGAGTGCCAGTAGTTCTTGACGGGCTTGCTCGCTGGATACCTGATTACCGTCTGTTGTGGTCGCCTGATGGTTTAAGTTCAGGTATAACACTGTGATCAACCCGATCAATATAAGCAACACACCTGTAAGTAGTAAAGTTGTTTTGTTGATTGAGGAGAATGACATGACGGGTGTGTTAATGACTAAGTGTAGCGAGTACTACATTAAATACTGTTGGTGACAACTGGTAGACCTGCTGCAGCCCAGGCTTCTATCCCACCTTCAACCCGTTTGATGTTAAAGAATCCATAATGCTGTAAATAACTATAAGCAACACCCGAAGCTGCACCACCACTACAAATTAATATGATTTCTTGATCAGTATTTTTTGGTAAAAATGCTCGCTCTATATAAAAAGTATGGAGTTGTTGTAGTTCTGACCCTTCAGCGTGCAATCGTTGGTACGCAGATCCGTTCCGCACATCGAGAAATATATATTTGTCAGGATCTTCACTGTAGAGTTCATAAAACGCTTCAGGGCTGATATCTTCAACGGTAGGTTCGATAACAGCTATGTGCTTGAGTGGTGTTAAGTATATAGCTGCTGCAGTCAACACGCTAGCTATAATAAACAGTAGTACGCCGTTAAGAATGTGTTTTAATTGTATAGACATATTATTTATTGTAGACGCTTTAGTTTGTATATTTCGTTGGCAAACGTAGGTGCGTAAAAAGAATCATTTCTTTTATTATATACCACATTGTTGACCATTCTTTCTCCGGTGTGGAAAAAACCGGTCGGTTTGCCATCCAACCCCAACTCGTACAAAAAACCATCATTTGATCCAACGTATACTCGGTCGTTAATTATCTCCGGCGAGCTGAGTATTTTACCGTAGGTTTCAAAATGCCAAATCTTCTCAAGAGTACGCCTATCCAAGCAATAAATACACTTATCCATAGAGGTTACAAAAACACTGTCTTGGTAGACTTTTGGAGTGGAGTAAATCTCACCGGCAGTAGCAAAGGAAGCCGCTACTTCACCAGAATCTACCGCACAGGCGTACAGGCGTCCGTCGAATGATCCGAATAAAACCCGATTATACTTGGTATCAAATGCCGGGGTGTATTTGATATCTCCTTTGGTCTCGAACTGCCAACGAAGTGTACCTGACTTAGCGTCGAGGAGGTAAAACATATGGTTATTACAACCAATTCCTACCGCGTTGTATTTTGATTCGTAGGCTGGTGATGCGTGCGTTAATCCGTCCATGGCAAACTCCCACTTTTTTCTACCGGTTTCGCTATCTAAAGCTGCTATACCTCCACGATGTTTGAAAAGGCCAAACTCCAAGCCAATAAATACCAGTCCCAAGCGCGCAGCAACACACGGTGAGCTGCCAACCCAGTCAGCTTCATTAAATGTCCATTTTTTTGTGCCGTCTTTTGCGTGTCGCGCGTACACGTTACCATCGTATGCCCCATAGATAACCATTCCTTTGTGTAAGATGGGAGATGAAAAGATGGCTTTGCCAGCTGCTGTGCGCCATATATGGTGTTTCCAAACAACCGCCCCGGTAGCTTGGTCAAGCGCCCAGAAGGTACCGTTGTCAGCACCAAAGTATAGGTTGTCATGATCTAGAACTGGTCTTGATTTTGGGACTACGTAAAAGAGGTTTGGGTTGTCGGAATTGAATTTCCATACCATTTTAAAGTTTGATACTTGTGGTGGTTTATCAGACTTCGATGAATGAGCAGCAAGACCAAAGTCGGTCGGTGTAAATAAAGAATGAATATTAATATTGTTTTCCGAAGCAAAACGATAATGACGATTTTCTCGGAATCGCACTATGGTAAAAATACCGGTTACTGTTTTACCCAGGTTGTGTAATATAGAAAGTTGCTGCTCTTGTGTTTTTCCGGAATTAATCAAGTCGTCAACGAGTATGATTGGGTGGTCAGTAACTTCACCCTCAACGTTTTTTTGCAAGCCATTTTTTTTGCGTTCTTTGCGCAGGTAAAAGCCATTAACAGGCGTACCTCTACGACCTCCTTGAATCACGATGGCTGCAATGAGTGGGATGGCAGCTGTTTCTTGGCCACCCACTTGAAATGGGTATTGGTCTTTATATTTAGACCAAAATATATCGGCAATAGTTTCTAATGCAGTACTATCGAGAAATATGTTCCTGAAGTCAAGCAACCAACTGTGCGGACGTGAAACCCCTGATTCAACGATTGTGTGCGTATCGCCAAAAACCACTACCCGTTGCTGAATCATCTCTCGTAATCTAATAACGGGATTGCTAGACTGGCTGTCTTTTTGACTTGTAGTGATTTTTACATTATGGGAGGTCGAAAACTGGGTCCATTTTTTTTGCATGAGTAATTGGTAGTGAGAGAGAAACTCATCATAGGTACAAGATACACCATCGATCGACACCGTGCGGATAACAAAAAAACCGTTTCTCATATAAGCTGATGTCACAGTTACTTCCTGGTTTGTGTCGGTGTTAGTTAATTGCAGGTAGGCGTTACCATTCCATCCAAACGCACAAAATGTGCGCCACAATACAGTGTGGTCTTGTTCGTGATTGAGGACACCTGTCTGTTCTCGCAGTATCTGTTTGGTATACGAAGCACCTGATTCATTTTGAGCATGTCCAGAAGTCAGAGGAAGGTCAGTCTGGATTTTGTCCACGAGTAGGTTTGCTCCGAGATGACCCAGCTCAAAGCTAAGTCGCGCTGCCGACATAGGCCAGATAGGCGGGTTGTACACTGCTTGCGCTATAATTGGTCCGTGGTCTATCGTGTTGTCAATGATGTGGATAGTCACACCAGTATGGTGGGCATCAGTATAAATCTGCGCTATTTCTGGTTCACTACCCCGAAATGCGGGCAGTAAAGATGGATGAATGTTTACCGTTGCTTGATGTGGTAACTCAAAAAGCTCCTGCGGTAGCTTGCTAAAGCCAGCGACCACAAATAGATCGGCGTTATACGTGCGTATGGCGTCAATAAAATTTGGTTCAATTAATGTAGCTGGAGTAAGCGTTTGCAACTGTCTTTCTGTCGCCCATTTGTATACAGGTGAACCTGGATACGTAACGACAGCGGTGGGAGTAGTATTACGGGCTTGGAGCACCTTTAAAACAGTCAGAGAATACCCACCACTGCCGAAGAAGATAAGGGGTCCTTTCATATCATAACAGTATTACAAGCACTCGATACACACGACTATACGCGTCAATCATGTGGCAATTGTACTATGTCCATATTGTTTCTCAAAACTAGCCGAGTAACTAAGTCGACTGGGGATAATCTAATTATGCAAAAGGGAGGAATGAATGTATTGTTAAATAAATAAACTAAAAGTTTCACACACATAAAACACAATGATCAACCAAATAGAAGCAACAGCAATCAAAGGTAAAAAAGCGATCAGCTTTTTGTTGGCTTTTAGTGTGACCACAGCCTTAGCTTTAATTGGCATCAACCAAGCCAGTGACACTAAGTACACTGCAACCAAAAATGACGACGATACAAATAGCAAAAAGTACGGCATAATTCCGAACGTGATGGTGCCTAACGCACATGCAGCAGGCGTAAGTCAAGGTGGATGTGGAGGTGAAGCTGGAGGTGGAGGTGGAGATGGATGTGGAGGTGGAGGTGGAGGTGTAGGTGACGGTTGCGGCGGCGGCGGCGGTTGCGGCGGTTGCGGCTGCTGTTTTCTACCTACTACGCAAGTACAGACTCCCGATGGTCCTGTAGCGATATCACAACTTACAGTCGATCAAATTGTGACAGCGTATGATGAAGTGACACAAGAGTACACTACCGCGACCGTTGCACAGGTGCTACGGCACGGTGAAGCTGGTGTTGATCAGCACGATTTCAATGCTGCTCCACTATTAGAATTACAACATGAGCAGGGTAAGCTAATCGTCACTGCTAACCACCCAATTTATGATACTGTCACTGCAACCTTTAAACCAGCTGGGGACTTTGAGGTAGGGAATACCCTATTAACCCAGACTCAGCCAGTATCTATTACCGGTGTCACAGAGCTTGAAGAAGCAGAGCACCTAGAAGCTGACAAAATTGTCTATAACCTCACATTAACTGCTGGTCCTCATACCTACATCGCAGACGGTATTGTGGTGCATAACAAAGGCGATGGAAGTGACTGTTACTAATACGCTGATATTCAAAAATGTATATCAACCATATGGAAAATAAATACAACGAAGACAACCAGAGTAGTGGATACAACGGAGACAACCAAGCGGTGCAAATAACAGAAAAATCACCTGTAAACATTACGTTGATACTCTTGTTTATAGTCTTTGCCCTCGTCTGCATTGGAGTAGCATTCTTGTATATGTCCAGTAATATTAATTCACCTATGACGCAGTTTCCAGCTGATGGATCATCAGAGCAATCAAATACAACGGATGGTGATCTTACTAACCGCGAGTCCGCACGTGCAGACAACTTTAACGCCAGAATTGCTGAAGGGGGGAACATTTTGCGTCAAATGGGAGCTGCTGAGGCGGCGATCTATTTTAATCGTATGCTTGAGTCTGCATCGAACCCTCAAGAAAGAGGTCGAATCGAATTGAATCTCGGAAACGCCCGTTTGCAATCCAATCGTGTAGAAGCAGTTGCTCTATTGAAAGCAGTGGCCATTAACGAATCATACTTTGACTTCACTCGAGCCAAAGCAACTAATTTTGTGCTCAATGAATATACAGCCAGCAACGACGAAGCATTCGCAAGAGAACACATTTTTACCGGACCAGTATGGGAAAATTTCTTAGGCGATGACTTGCAGGAGTCTACTTTAACCGGGTTTTTCTATTCAGCTGACTTAAGTCCGACACCCGAGGCAAACATGCGAATTGCTTCCGACTTGGCGGCACAGATTGCCTTCACCAATCTTACGTTAAACGAACGAGATCGAAACGCAGCAGCGGCACAAGATTACTTAAGGTTCGGTAATCAACTAATAACCGAACTGATTCAAGATGGTGGGGTTGTCTATGGTGGCACACCGCCCGACGAAATTGCTTTAGCTATGAATCGGCGTGGGCTCGCATTAGATATTCTTTACTTTTCTGGCTACATTGACGATGCAGACGAGGTAAAAGATTCGTATCGAGAAGCGATATCGTATTTGATTGATAATCCAATTGAAATTTCTGATGGAACCGGTTCTTTTATCCGGTACAACTATGCAGATTTTTTGTTCCGACTCGATGCTGAAGCCGAAGCAAATAATATCCGCACCGTGCTGTCACCAATAGGTGGCCTGATCAGCCGTAGCAATTTTACGACTTTTGTTGATGGTAAGTTAAACAACACCGTTCCTGATAGCCGACCACTTAATATGATTGGCCATCCCGAAACACTAAGGCAGATAATCGGGTTGTCCGATGAATTCCGTCGCTATCTTTTGGTAACTGGAGTGAGAAATGTTCCAGCCCAGTCTGAGTAGTTGATATAGTATGGCCCATTCAGGGAATATTGAGCAACCTGCAACTGCGATATATTACTATTAGTTTTCAATGAAGCATTACTTACTACAAACGTCTCTATTGGTAGCAGCAGTATCTTCCTTTATTGCTAGCTTGGTTTTATATAGTGGAACGCTGGCAGAATCGTCTATTATCACTGAAGACGACCGCAACACCACCATTAGTGCTACAAATGATGAATTGCCAGCTCATATACAAAACGATAATTTCGCACTAGGAGAGTACTATTTTGTGCAAGACGCTGATTCTGCTGATCGATATGATCTAGACAAAGCAAAGTATCATTATCTGGCAGCAATCAGAAAAAACCCGGTTGAACATCCTTCAGCGTGGTACCAGGTCGCCCGGATTGACTTTGTTGAAGGTAGGCTTAGTTCAGCGATATTTAACCTTGAAAAACAGCAAGAATACTTTGGAGATAATCTTCCCAATGTTTATTACATGCTGGGTTTGACATACGGCTATCTAGCCTTAGAAACAGAGTCACAGCAGCACTGGCAGCTAGCTGAAGAAAATTTCATTCGCTATATGGAGTACGCACCAGAATCAGCGTGGCCGCGGGTAGATCTGGCCTGGGTATATTTTTCGCAAGGGAAGTATGAAGCAATGTTGCCAGTATTAGAAACCGGTTTGGAATATAATCCTGACCAAGCATGGTTGCTAAATACCTATGGACTGGCACTTTTAAATACTGGTGACAGGGAGGCTGCCCGTCAAACTCTCTTGCGAGCACAGCGGGCCTACAAAAAGTTAACAGTTGACGATTGGCAGCAAGCATATCAAGAAAATGACCCACAGTCATGGAATCGAAATTTTGAACTGTTTGGCGACATTATTGACAGTAATTTGCTTTTAGCTTCACAAAGATAATTGCAACGATTGGTAACCCGTAGCTGTATAGTTGGGTAAGTGTTAGAATAAGCATCATGTATAGCTTTTTAGAGCGTCCAGTAATGTATGTTATTGCAGGTCTTGCAACATTTCAGTTTTTTGCTCTTGAATCTATCTTGCTACTTGCTCTTGATGTGACGACCTCCTACTTTCAAGCGCAGCTGATTATTGCAACCAGTTTGCTGGGATTGTTGCTTGGAACCATACCAGCTGCTCGATTTTCGCAAGCGAATTGTATTGCGTACACACGGTATTGTTTGTACATGATATGGGTATTACCGCTGCTCAGTCTTGGGTTAGTATTGATAAGTTTTGCGTATCCAATCATCGCGACCATTGGTTTGATGTTGGTGTTTGCTCCACTGGGTTTTATTGTGAGTGCACTATATCGGTTTGCGTCACCCTGGTTACTGTATGCGAGTGAATTGTTTGGTGCAGTCTTGGGCCTTGGGTATTTTATAATCGCCATTCCGTATTTACGCAGTGAAAATGCGTTAATCGCATTAACTATTGTGACAGCTTTGATTGTTTTGTTGATCCTGCGCAAACATACTTCTGTACCAGCTAGCTTAGTACTAGCTGCAGTGGTGCTGGCGAGTGGGGCTGGTCTAGTTTCGAATGTCTACAATCACCACGTCAATTTTCTGATTCATACTTTATGTCCAGCTGATCAAGTCAGTCGAGAGTATACTGCGAACAAAGTCTTTTGCACTGATGATAGGGGTACACCTTACGAATTAGAGCTGTCCTTGGGCAGTCTACAAAATCGCATCGACATATATCGTTTATATACCGATGGTTTTTACTTTACCTCATACTCAGGCATTCGAAATGATCTGATCCAACCTTTTTCAGCAGATCACTATAAGCAAGACGCCCGAATAATCGGTGGTCTATTCGAAGATCCCAAGACACTGATAATCGGTGCTGGAGCTGAAGGAGTAGCAAAGGTAGCAAAAGCGAACGGAGCTACCGATATAACCATTGTCGAGAATAATCCAGCGGTACTCAACGTCATGAACGAAAATCTCCCGTACGCCGAACTAGCGTATTATCCGTTTGCGGATACAAAGGTTGTGCTGCAAGACGGGAGATCGTTTGTGAGCAACACAGATACTAAGTACGACATCATCACGATGATGAATACGCATCGTTCGTTGCATGTCGCGCAGTTTGGTTTTCCGAAGTTTTTACACACCAGGGAAGCGTACGCTGCTTATTACAACGCATTGACTCCAGACGGATTTCTTACTATCGAAGAAGTCAGTATTAACCACACCGCCGACGAAGCGATTGCACAGGCGGTAGCGACGGTACTTGCAATGCTGCAAGAGCAGGGGGTGTCTGACCCGCGTACACATGTGCTTATGTACCAATGGAGTGGCGCCACAAAAGATAGACCTGTCCCTCATACATCTAACCAACTTTACTCACAAATCGTGGTAAAAAAAGAACCATGGTCGACACAGGATTTAGTAGCATTCCGTAATTGGGCATCTAGATCGCAGCAAACCCAAGATTTTTTGAAGACAGACAATATGACGTTCTACCATACATTATGGTCACCCGACGAAGGTCTGAACCTGCAAGTCGCCACCTCGTCAGTATTAACCGAGCCATTCATTAACGACTCCGCGCAAATAAAAATTCTGACTGATACCGCACCGTTCGTTGCCGAATTAAGCTCGGTCGACAGGAAAATGGTATCGGTATTCTTAGTCATCAGTGGTGTGTTGGGTGTGCTGTTTATTGTTTGGTATCGACGCTATGCAATCAATTACGGAGCAGGCTGGCTGTGGTACTTCTTTTTGATTGGTGTCGGATATATGGCTGTCGAGATGTTTTTACTACTGTGGCTGCAATTGTATTTAGGGTCGATTTTTATTACGATGGTGGTCGTTATCGGTGGACTGTTTATTTCTTCGGCGTTGGCAAGTTTATACTACCAAAACACTTTTTTCACCATACGGAATCTGGTACTGAGAAGTATTTTGTTAATGACAGTGCTAGCAGGAGCGATCTATTTTCCGTGGTCCGTTGCGAGTTTTGAATTAAATGTGCTGCTGAGCGTAGTAATTGTTGCTGGGGTGGGTGTATTGCTAGCGCCATTCTTTCCATCAGTCATGCAGCGAGCGGAGCAGCGCTCGCGCCATTACACGCCAATTTTATTTGGTATAAATGGTGTCGCCTTGGCGGCAGCGGTGCCAGCCTCACTGTTGCTCGTTAGCTATACCAGCTTTGTCGTTTTATTAGTTAGTACCGCTGCGGTGTATCTAGCAGCTCTGATAGCACTACGATGTACGTAAACCCAGTCACCAGTCAATTCTCAGTTCGCACCTTTGTTGGTATTTGTATACTGCTAGCTTTACTAGCGCTGTTTTTTGTACAAAATCGCGTAGCTGTCTCAACCTGGTGGTGGAATACTACACACACATTGCCAGAGGTGGTACTTTTTGTTAGTCAAGACACTAGTTTAGGGCTTGAAATGGCTGCTTATTACTTTGATGTTGGTTGGATGCAAGAAGCGTATGATATTAACCGAGCTGAAAGGCTATACGATCGTATCCACTCGCTTGATCCTACAATTGCCTGGGTATGGTACCAAAAGGGTCGGATGGCATTTTTGCGTGGTGACTACGAACAATCACTAGAGTATTTGACAATATATCAGGCAGCGTCAACCGAAGTCTGGCCGCAGGGTTTGTACTTACGCGGAGTTGTACAAGGGTTTGCCGGTCAACCAGAAGCTGCACTGGAAACGCTACTTACGTATTATGAGTACGATAATGCCAGCTGGTATATATACAATAATTTAGCCTGGACGTACTTCCAACTTGGGCAATTTGATGATATGAATACTATTAGTGCAGTTGGCTTAGAGTTACACCCGAATAATCCGTGGTTACTGATGAATCGTAGCCTCGCTTTATACAATTTGGGTAAAGTTGAGCAAGCAAAAACCTTTATAAATCAATCGTACGAGCAGGCAGTGCAGCTCTCTCAATCAGATTGGAGTACCACCTACCCAGGAAA
>Ga0307932_1000289_pt1 | contig 20472 bp, 17 predicted proteins | sample OrgLakmetageno48_FD_201843 | JGI IMG/M metagenome (GOLD analysis project Ga0307932, IMG submission 201843) | Saline water microbial communities from Organic Lake, Antarctica - #48 | ecosystem: Environmental > Aquatic > Non-marine Saline and Alkaline > Saline | place: Antarctica: Organic Lake...
CGATCATAATTTCGGTAACCGGGAGAAGGGCTGGTGTTTTTGGCTCGCCGGGCAACTGGGGGTCAAAAATCTCAACCGCACCGGCGACATCGCGACCAAACTGCGCCAGGAGCCGAAGAACATCATCAGTGGGCACCCTTAGGTCGCTAGCCAAACGTTCCAAGCTTTCACCCTCGGGCAATAGTTCAGCGAAATAGTTACGTCGTCGATCGGCTTTGCCTCCCGAGTTGTTACTTAATAGAGGAACCGCGACCGAAAGAACCTGACTACCCAAACCATACTTTTCTAAGGCAGCTGAATCAGCTACAAAATCAAAGTTTCGCCTGCTGGTCCCAATCAGGCGACCAAGAAGCTCACCATGAAGCTCAACGTTGAGGCTGGCCATCAGGAACCTCAAGAGCCATAGTTACACCGGTCGCCCTCATGACGGCAAATATTCGATCTAGAACTTTCACGTCCTTGCCGGTCTCAAGTGCCCAAATGTAGGACTGGCTGACATTCAGTTGATCAGCCAGTTGTCGCTGGGTGAACCCTGCTGCAAGGCGCCCTTGCTGCAACAGCAACCCAAGCCCCTCAGAATCTCTCACGGTTCCGCGTAGCGTTCCCATAACTCTCCCAATTCAGTGTCAAGAATAGAGTATATGACTAAGGTTTCATAGTCAAAATAATTTACTAGGTTTTTGTAGTCAATTCATTTGACTAGGTTTTTACATTCAGTTAGACCGACAGAATGCCCCACCTTGGCGATTGCATTCTCACAAACGAGAATCCAAAGTGCTTCCTTGAGGTCTGCGGGAAAGGGTTTGGCTTTTGAAGCCAGGCCTTATGGCAGAAGTTCAAAAGGGGCGGGAGAACGCTAAATGTCAGAGGGCTGCGCTGGCGCAGCCACATCATCAAGAATGGCAGCGCTAAGTAACTGGCTAGCTCTTGCGATGAGCCCGGCTATCTGTAGCTCCAAAGTGGGTCAAATGCTTTGCTGTCCGATAACCACAAAGTCAAAGGGCTACCCATTGGATGTTGAGTTCAAAGCAGAAAAAGTAGCTGGAGTGGTTCTTTCAGATCAAATCAAGTCACTGGACTGGAAAGCACGCAACGAAGCTCTAGCCGGTCCGGTCTCTAACGAAGTGCCGGCTTAGGTCAGAGGCAAGGTTTCGGTATTGGTTGGCGGGGTCTAGCACATTGGTTTATGTAGAGAACTAGGTTTAGGTTTGGCGACAGATTCCTGGGTAACCGAACATTTCCCTCAACATGTCCTCAGTGCCCAGAGGCTATTCGTCGATTTCTACATGATAGGAACTCTAAGGTTCGGTTCGCATATGTTTCATAGTCGGCTGCAGTCTGTGGCGTTGGAGATTCCGCAAAGCAATTATCCGTGTCTATAAAAAATCTAACTCTTCCGTTTGCCACAAGATCATGCAAAAGGAAGAACTCAACAAAACCCTTGAAGCTTTCAAACAAGGAGAAGTACCCGTAGTAGCGACAAAGGACTTTTTCAAGGGGGCTGGCTTCACCTTCGTAGTGAAGACGAATGCACTCAAGCGTTAGATCAAATCTGTCCTTGATCCTTGGGTGAAAGCCACGAGCAACATTGATTGTGGGTTTCTTCTCAACCCGGTCACCAGGAAAAATTAGCCTTGCACCAACGGTTGATCCCAGTTCCTTCACTTCTTGAACCAAGCCTTTTGGAATCAAGGGCATGAGCGGAGCGATTTGTTTTTGTCCGCCCATTGAATTAGAAATTGTGTCGCTTGTGACCCGCAGCGAACCGGCATCGTGTACGGCATTGAGATACTTAGAGCCAGCATCCTCAAGCCTCAAATAAGTCCCGCTTGGGAGAGGCTTTGACCACAGTTCGATGTGAAATTGCTTGAGTGCAGCACTAGCACTATCAGGGTCCCTGCCATGCGAGTCTGTCCTGACGTCAAAGGTTGTGTCTATCAATTGCATTCCCATCTCTCTCGTTTGATGCTGACCCCAAGGGGAACACTGCGTTACAACTTGGGCCAAAGCGGTAGTTGGATCGATACATTACTCATAATTGCCAACCTAGTCGTTTGACAAGACATCTTTGACTAGGTCTTTGACCAAGTAGGTCCCATTTGTCTTGCGACTCGAACTTGCATTGCAAGGAACCGTTTAGCCTTGACGAGCAGCTTGGACCCCTCCGGGGATAAAGAATTGGCCAGGGATGAAAGTTCTGGTCGCAGGACTTGGGGCTACACTAATTTTGTTTCGACAGGACCATTTGGTCGGCCAATTCACTTAGTCTAAGAAGCAGAGCACTAGGGGAGCAGATTTGTTTACACAGGTAAGAACACCGCAAGACGTTTTCTTCAGTCCTCAAAGGCTCTTGGTTCCTCTGTTCCAAAGGCCTTACGTCTGGAGTCGCGAATCGCAATGGCTACCCCTGTGGCAAGACGTTGAGCGTGTGGCTAACCGGATCCTAAGCCAGAAGCACGTAACTCCACACTTTCTAGGAGCTGTCGTCTTGCAGCAACAGCTCAATGAAACGGGGAGCTTAGGGACCAGGACAGTAATTGACGGTCAACAACGATTGACAACTCTGCAGCTTCTAATTGATGCGATTCGCCGAGAACTAAAGAATAGGTCGCTCGAAACTCTCAGCACGCAAGCACAAAATCTTGTACAGAATCAAGGTGTATACAGACAAAACATCGAGGACACCTTCAAAATCTGGCCGACAAACCGGGACCGAACTGCCTTTTCGCTAGTAATGAGCGATGAGCCAACGGAAAGTTCCGAAGGGGCGAAGCCAACAAGTCGAATCATAGAAGCCCACGGGTTCTTTTCTGAAATGGTCTCCGATTGGCTGGATGAATCCGAATCTGAAGCGCGAGCGGTGGCATTAGTGGACGCAGTTAGCCGGTTTTTGCAATTGGTTGTAATCGACCTCCAGGCTGACGAAGACGCCCAAGAGATATTCGAAACCCTCAACGCCCGGGGAACACCTCTCACGGCTGCGGATTTGATCAAGAACTTTGTTTTTCAGAGGCTGGGTGGAGACAATAATAAAGCTGAGGAAGCATACTTACAGTACTGGCAGGGTTTCGAGACCCCATTTTGGGAGGAGCAGGTATCCGCAGGAAGACTCAAGTACACCAGGAGCTCACTTTTTTTGACGCAGTGGCTCGTTGCCCAGACTCGAGAGGATGTCACCGCTAGAGAAGTCTTTAACCGTTTCAAGATCTATGTGAACGAATCCCCGGAATCGGCCGAGGGTTTGTTGCCAAGACTTAGGAAAGCGGGAGACGTTTACAAGCAACTCATGGAAGCTTCGAAAGTCGAGAACGGCAAACTTAATCGGATAGAGCAATTTCTTTACAGGATGTCAACTCTGGACTCAGAAGTCGTGAAACCCATTCTTCTTTGGCTCTTAGACCCAGAATTAGAGGTTATCCCAACTAAGCAAATCGAAAAGGCGCTGTCTTCTATTGAGAGCTGGGCTGTAAGAAGGGCGATTCTGCGTTTGAGCACGAAGAACTACAACCGAATGGTCGTGGACCTCTTGAACATCTTGCACAAGTCGGAACGCAGTGCGGCAGGGGATGTCGTAGAGGCTTATCTGGCAAAGCAGAGTTCAAGCAACGGTTACTGGCCATCAGACAGGGAAATAATTGCGAGCCTAACAAGAGAGCCGATCTACAAACGAGTCTCCAGGTCAAGAATGCGAATGATTCTTGAGGCGCTCGAGGATGACCGAAGGGGATTTGGAAGAGATAGAGAAAAGTTCTCCGAGGGACCCGTTATCAGGGGCAAAACTTCGATAGAGCACCTGCTGCCGCAAGAGTGGCGTTCATCCTGGTCCGACTTTAGCTTCGACGAAGACGAAACTGATGAAGCCTCGTTAGTTCACCAAATCGGCAATTTAACGCTGGTAACCCAGCCTTTGAACAGCAAAGTATCAAACTCCCCCTGGGGAGCTAAAAAGAAAGCTTTTCAAGAGCACACAACTCTTCTAATGACCGCAGACGTTATTCAGTCAGCAGGCGAAGAGTGGTCCGCAGACAACATCCTCAAACGCTCAAAAGCTCTCGCAGAAAGGGTAATAAAGATCTGGCCCGTTCCTATAGAGAATGTCGGACTCATAGATGTTAACGTGGCCACCTCGAGAGATCGAGTCCAAGTTGCGGATCTTCTGAATAGCGGACTGCTTAGAGTCGGACAAACCATCTTTGCTAGAACCCAGGCTAATTTGGGTCGCCAGGGCCAAGTCGGCGAGGAAGGTGCAATTTTTGTCGATGGAGAGAGATTCGAAAGCCCAAGCCGAGCTGCAAGGGCAGTTTCTGGAAAACAATCTGAACCCGGCTGGTGGTTCTGGGTCATTGATCTTGATTCCTTCGAATCATTAGGCGACCTTCGGGCAGAGTACATCGAAATGATGGACATCCATAGCGAAGACGAAGACGAGGAAGAAGGCTAGTCCTTCAGAAGAAAATCCCAGATTTTCGCGATGGGAATTCTGGGCAGAATAGTTTCGGGAAAATCTGGCCTTTAGGGCAACGTCGAAGTTGATAGTCGCAAAACATTAGATAACAGCCCAAATAGACGCCCGGTTCGATCTCTTTGGATGCCGTGCTCAAGACATCCCCAGAATATGTCCCACCCCTTCACTAGTTTTAGAAGTGCATCAAGAATGGCAGCGCTAAGAACTGGCTAGCTGCCTAGCAACCCGGTCCCACGACCTCGGGTGCTCCAGTAAAAAGATGCGGCTCTAGAAACCTCTAGAGCAAGGCGTGGGGCTAAAGCCCCTGAACACCAGGAGGCATCATGATTAACGAGAACACCCGGTATGACCCAAAGAACTGCAGGCTCTATAAGCCTGGTCACAAGACCCACTATGTGCAGTGCAATGTGATGAGAGATAAAAAGCGTTATCAGGCAAAGGTTGATCTGATCTCTCCATACTCCTTGCGGGTAACCACAAGGGCACAAGCTGAGGTTCTCTACTACCACGATGCAGTAGCACTGCAACTGAAGTGCCTAATGGCAATAGATGGAGACATTCAGTACTGCCCGGAGTCAAACCTGCTCTATGTCAAGACCAATGGGCCAACTGGCAACGCCAGGGGAGCTTGGTTTCCTGCCTACCTGAGCAGGGAAGAGCTAATAATGTGTGAGAGCTCGGATAATGAAAGTGGCTATTTCATCAAGTGAGGCAACGATAGTGGCGCCGAATAATGTCGGTGGTCATTTTTTGTCCCCGTAGCATTACATCGGCAAACACCTTTTATTGTCTTCGTTACAACCTGCCTGTCCAGAATCAAAAGAAGCAATCACGGGATGCACTGTGAGGTGTTTTTAGCCCTGAATCTTCTGGTTCAGATAGGTTTTGCTGAACATCCAGAGTGGTGAGATTCCGAGACAAAGCTGTGAGTCTTTAGAAAGATAAAAATCACAACTTATGAACCTGAGCCCCAGACAACTAAAAGTCTGCACTCTAGCCTTGATTGGGACCTTACTTCCCTCACCTGTCTACCCCTTTGGCAGGCGAGTGATTCCAGTAGCATAGAAAAGGGTCAGTTGGGGGCGTGCATGTCAGAACTCGAAAGCATTTCTGTTAGCAAGTGCGAAATTAATTTTCTGCCGGGTACCAAGGATTACCGGGGTAAGCCGATGTCTGAGGGCAGAGAAGCTGCTGAGCAGAGTGCAACGCTTACTAGCTTTCGAGTAGAGAGCTCTGACGAGTTGAATCTAATTGTTGGCCTTCTCGAGTGGCCCCAAGCCAACCCAGAGGTCAAGGTAATCGATCTTCTTGCTGGCCTCGAAAAACACAACGAACTCGAACAACGGGGACGGATGTCAATCACCCCAGCACGAGATGGAAACTGGCTCGTTGTCCTTAGCGTATTGAAGTACAACGTAGACAAAGACAGGTTCACTCTTCATGCTGGTCATCTGGACCAAATCGATGAGTACCTAGGGCAATCATTTGAAGAACTGCTGCTGGCTGTCGGCGCCCTTCGCGTCGGCACCAGAGCAGAAATTGATGAAGAAACCGCTAGGACGGCTAATCAGCTGGCTGTCGTGGTCACTCCGGGAGACATCCAAACTCTTGCAGTCACCTATACAGTCACGCGCGCTTTGGCCGTAATCAATGATTTTGGGATGGATGTCTAGTGAGTTTTGTACTTCCGGTTGACGATAATGACGTCACAATTCTTGGAATCATGGCATCTATGGAGATATCTGCAGCTAAAGAGTTCTCAGACTTTCTAAACAACCAATTCAGTGCAGCAGGTCAACCTGACTGGTTCGAGGAAGTTCGTCATTACCGAAAAGCTCTCGGAGCTCCTTTTTCTTACAACTCTGCCAACGACCTGAGGTTCGTTCTCAATGAGGCAGCCCAACCAGATTCACAAATCTGGCACCTAATTCCAAACATGAATCAGATGTGGGTGAACGCAGCCGACAACCTTCGTAAGAAACTCAACCAGCTTCACCACCAGCAATTACGACCCGATCTAAACACCCTGTTCCAGATTTCAAGTCTGTTCCAGCAAGTTACCGAAAGTCCTGGTCTTGATGTAGCTGGCTGGGCCAGGGCGGTCAAATCGCGTGTCCAGGCAATCCTGGCTGGCACTTTTGAGCCGCCTCCGGTCTTGGATCCAGAACCACCGAAGCCTGAAGCGGTTAGAGCGATTGAGCAAAATTACGCGACTGCCCAGAGGGGATTGGAGAAACGCCCGCCATGGGGTGGAAGGTGGACTGGACCCAAGCCAGAGAGAGAACTCACCCTAGATCGTCACACACAAGACATCTATGACTCAAACGGAGTCTCTGTGAAACATGAGCTGGGTGAACTGGGTCATCAAGTCACTGCAATGTGGCTCAGGTACTTCCCCAGAGGCGGCGAAGTCTTCGTAGACGAAGACGGCGCCACCATGGCCTACATCAAAGGAACTCCAACCATGGTCGGTTGGTTCGGCCCTGCTCCTGACGAAAACGAAGAGAACGTCAGAGGATTTGTCCTACCGAGAGAGTTCGAATTCACGGGTGACGACATCTTGGATGTCCAATCAGGGTTGCACTTGGCCAAGACCGCGGGAGAGCCGGTTGCTGATCACATGAAGCTATTGATGGGGAGCATTTTGCCTGGGACAAGGTTGAACATCACCGATTACGGTGACCTATTTGTTCCGGTTGATGAAGGAGAGCCAAAGAGGGTTACAAGAATGCATAAGGGAATTTGGTTCCCGGGTCAGCTTCCCGGATGAAGAAGATTAAACGTCAAATTAGAGCGGGATAAATGAGTTGGACATTCAAGCCTCACAGGGTTGTCCAAAAAACCTGTTGAAGAGTTCGCGACCCGTTCATATTCTCATGCAGTATCCGATGTGAGTCGGAGTAAATAAAAATGGCATCTTGATTAAACATCTGGCTTAGATCAATGAGCTCTTGAAGTTCTTCTTGAGAGCTAAACGGGGCCCAAAAACTCTCTTCAAAATGCAAACCCGTTGTATCGCGCCCTATGCACGGCAGTGCCGAATACCCCACATCCGTGAGGACCATCTCAAGCCTTTTATTGGCAGATTTGTTTACAACGTCTGTCCAGCTCTCACCCATTGGGTTGCTCGCGGTTATTACAACCGCATCTTCGAGCAGGGTTGCCGGTGGAAGCCCTGACTTGTCAGAGCGGGACAGCGTGGGTGAGCTAACCCAAGTGATGTCGCCAAATCTGATTTCAATCACAGCCTCAAGGTAGTGACTTCTGTTTATCATGAGTCAATACCCTATCTAGCGACTCTCTAAAAGACATGTCTATTTACATAGTCTCTTCGAACCTGAACATCAGTTCTCCTTTACGCTTTGGGGTGACATTCAAATTGCTCGACCCTAAGTGCTGCAACACAAAGCCAGTTATCGCTCCTTTGGAAGGGATGATTCTTAGGAAAGCATCATTGAGCAACATTCAAAATCCTCTTCGGCCATGCACCAAAATCAGCTTTAGGATGCTGATCGCAAGTTGCCCTGATTCCTTGCGTAGAGCTTGTTTATTCGGGTTGGATCTGGGCAGTGGGGTCACGCAGGGGTTGGGCTGCTCAAAGGGGAGTCACTATGCCAAATTTTAATGAGCTGACTAATAAACAACAGGAACTTGTGAGGCAAATCTGCCTAAAAGACCTAACCAAGTTGAATCCGAAAGAGCTGATTCAACTTCTGACGAGAGCCTCAGAGGATTCGCTCAAGTTTGGGAAAAGGTCATACTCAACTTTTCAGGGCTACTTCGGGCTCTTGGTTGGATGGTCGACGGCTCGTCCCACGGAACTCCGCACTGCCCTTACGACTCTTCAGAAGGATTGCGAAACACAAGGTCTGGGGGCCAAAGAAAAGAGGAGCAGGAGCTACTCGGAACTCAAGGACTTGCTTCTTCCGGAAATAAAAGCCCCGTTGGAATCAGACCCTAGCATCCTGCCAATCGAGTACATTGACCTTCTCCTAGTCGGCGCGGGGTATGAATTCAAAGAAGGAGAGTTCTGGGCTGACCGCGCAAAAGCTGTGAACAAGATTTACCGAGCCCGTGATCCAAAAGAGTTGTGGATAAATCTGGGAGTGCTCAGTGCTGACAAGCTGGAAAAGGACGTCGCTGAAGTCAGGGCGAGAATTGAATTGTCTAAGAGAAGGGCTGACGCTGAAATTGCGAAAAGGGGCCTTCCGGACCTAGATACCTCCCTTCAACTGCTCGAAACTAATAAATCCCTATTCGCCGATGTTGGACTGGATCAGAGGACGATTTCTGTGAGCTTGGATTTGATTGACGAGGGTGGCGTGGAGCTGGAAGTCGATTTGTGTCAACAGGCTCAAAACATCGCTAACTATGCGTTGTCGAGAGTCAATCTATTTGACGATGGACTGCTTGTGCCGTCTTTGCGACCAATTTTGGGGCCAAAAATCAGTGATGAGCTGGACCACCTTATTGCAGCTTGGGAAGATAACGGAACAACCAAAGATTTATACCTCAAGAGGGTCAAGCTCGCCGCTTCAGCAGGGCTTCAGGGGATTATCAAATTGTGCAGTGAAGACCCAACAGCATTACAAAATTCAATGTTTGCTCAAGTGGAAGAGAAAGTTGTTAGGAACTACACAAGATGCCCCATTTGCGGCGGCCAGACTGCTCCAGGAGATAGGTGCAGGGTACGTTGTTTTGAAGCTGACTAAAAGTGACATTGGACGAGGGTGCACGCAAGATCAAGATCAAGCCCGAGCCTGGTCATTTTTCTGGGGTTGTGCTTTTACCCCCGTCTGGTTTACCAATTTGGGGCCAACATAACTACTATTTCCCAGCCGATCGAATGGTTTCCACGAACTCCGCCGATGCCACTCGACGCATATCTCGATAGGCGGTTATGAACCAAGAGGTGTAATCGGACCATTCCTCTGTGTTGGTGACGTCAGCCCCTGGAATCCCATAAGTGGAGATTCTGGCGGCCTTCTTGCCCTCCAAGGGCTCCCAATCCAGTTGTCGGTTCGCCACTGTCTCTATCGTTTGTTTATCTGATAGGCAAGCTGAAAAGCGCCGCGAGTTTAAGTCCGCATCTGCGCTTCCGAAGTAAAACTCCACTCGCAACCCCTGCGAGTGGAAGACCAAATTAAGTGACACAGCAGTAATTCCAGTGGATGTCGAAAGCCACAGTTGGCCCGGAGCGGCCTTATTTGTGAGTCCGCCAAATTCACTAGAAACCTCATCGATGAACGACTGCCAGAAGCGCTGATAACTTTTGTTCCTCTCGGACTCAACTGCAGCGCTCCTTGAGTCGTGAGCCTGCTTTGTCCATGTGTTGGGCTGAACAACCACATCTAACATGGGCGCAGGTTCGGAGTCTCCGATTCGAATAGCTTTCACTTCAATACCAAAGAAGAATGTCTCGGAATTAGTGACTGAATTTAGCCAATCAAGGGCAGCTTTGTGCTCGTCTCGAATTTCGCTAGCTATCCAAATGATATATGCCGGCTCAATTCCCCCCGCATAAGTTAACAGTTGGCCCAGGTGTGAATGATCTGATCGAGCTAGCTGATTTTCCACTATCACCAAGCGATCCGAATTTACATCTCGACCAAGCAAGTCGAGAGAGAAAGCTCCCACACTTTGCTCTCGAACAAATTCAAGTTCCAAGCCAAGCAGTTCTCCGAGTTCTTGAGGGTGCTCTTCTAGCCATGGAGTGAATGATGTCGCTTCGTTTGGCCACACCTCTCGAATGTCTACTTGAGTAATTCTGCCAAGCTCCATGTTTCCCCTAAATCCCCTCGGTTCCAGATCAGGCTACACCCTGGTCACTTCTGTGTAGCTGGTCTGTTTGAATGCCCAAGAATTGTGCTCAAGAACATTTCTGCAGCCCCATACGTCGGTCTACAACATAAATAGCCTTATAGATCAATGCCCGAAATCAACACCGAAGTAACCCACGCAAGAAAAGCAACAGAGTGAATGGCCCAGATAATTGTGTAAGTTCACCAACACCTGGAAGCCAGCTAACGCCAGATAAACACACTGCGAGTCACGGGCAGCTCCTTGCAGCCTGGAGTTCCCAATTCCGAATTTGAGCCCTAGCAGCACGGGGATCACTTTGGCGCGACTGACTGATGACGCCCATGACTCAAATAGAGTCATCGTCAAGCCCGAACTGGGCCACCCGGTGATTGAATTCAAGACCCCGCAAAAAGTAAGCCTCGTTTCTTTTAATGTCTCAGGCTAGGGGTAGGCTCAAATACGTTGAACAAGGGGGGTAGTCGATGAATTTGCAATCAACCACGGCAATCGAATGGGCTGTCTCAGTGTCACTACCAAGCGTCCAGCCGGATGCAGTTCACTTTGGGCAGGGTGCCCAGCCCATACAAATAGCGGTTGCCCAATCTCAGGCTGCCCCATCTAGGGCAACCTTAAAAACTCTCTTTCAGGACCGCAAAGGGAAACTTCCAGTGTTTGTGATCATTGCCGTTTCTCACGGCGATTCTGTCAGCATTTTTGGTCCGGATCCCGACTCCGAAACCATTGTTCTAAAAAAGTCAACCGCCGAGGCCGTTCTCAACTCAATTCTTGATCAAGAAAACGAAATTTCTGCATATCAACGGGCAATCTTTTTGTGGCGATCAAAGCAGACGACTGACATGGTGGGGTTCACTAATAACGGACTATTCGCAAGCCACTTCATCAGAACAAGCATCAACAAACACGGTCAGTGGGATCAGGCCCAGAAGCGCTCAACCGAAATCCAGCATCTGAGAGACAAGGAGCTGATTTCCGGACTCGGTTTTGAAATCAGCGCCTCTCCCTCAAGTACGCTTTTGCTCTCTGCGGGGGGTCAAGACAAACGGGTCGTCGCGATCCTTCTAGACAGAAGCGAGAACTTCGATGCAAAGAGCACTCGCCTTCAAGCTAGCCCTGTCGAGTGGAGCCTGGGTATCGCAGCCCAACAGGGTGCTCCCTGGGTCATTGCAATCAAGGATTCCCAGCTGAGGCTATATCCAGCTAAGGACGGCGTTGGCGTTGGTCAAAAGAGCCAGGCTGAAACTTACTTCGAGATTGACCTGCTGACGGTGGAAGATGAGAAGGTCGGCCTCCTTGACCTTATTTTCTCAGCAGCAGCTCTTGCCGAGGGCGGTACCGCCGAAGGGCTATTGAACGACAGCAAGAAGTTCGCTTCAGAACTGGGTGTAAGACTCCGCGAGCGCGTATACGAACAGGTAGTACCTCCGCTCGCAACTGAAGTTGCCAACCAGCTCAGAACCAAGGGCAATGAGCTCGATTCAAAGGGACTTCAGCTCGCTTATGAGTTGACCTTGAGGGTTTTGTTCAGATTACTCTTCCAGGCCTATGCCGAGGACAGAGGTCTGCTACCAGCAGGCCGCAACGAAATTTTTGACAGCAATAGCATGAAACATTGGGCTCGGCACCTCTTAAATAGAGACCCAAGCATTTCATTTGGGGACTCTTCAACAATCTGGTTTGACCTGATGCAAGTCTGGGATGCGATAGATCAGGGCAACCCGGAGATGCAAATCCCTGTCTATAACGGAGGCCTCTTTGGAAGTGATCCTGATCTTCACCCAACAGGGAGCCTGATCAGGACTCTCTCCATTCCAGATCGAGTGATGGGACCGGCCCTTAGGGCATTGGTGGTTGATGAAGTTACCGAGGATGGGGTTCCAGGAGCCGTTGACTTCAGGTCACTAAGCGTCCGCGAGTTCGGAACCATTTACGAAGGGCTTCTTGAGAGCTCGCTGTCTCTGACCGATCAAGACCTGACGGTTGATTCAAAAGGCGCTTGGGTGCCAGCAAAAGAGAAGGATCAAATCTTCGCGCAGGCTAACGAGGTTTATTTTCATTCCGCATCTGGAGAGAGAAAAGCCACAGGCTCTTACTACACACCTTCGTTCATTGTTGATCATCTAATTGAGCGTTCGGTACAGCCCGCATTGAACGATCACCTAGCCAGAGTCAAAGAGCTTATTGATTCAGGCGATCAAGCAGCTGCCTACAAACTCTTTTTTGATTTCAGGGTGGCAGACCTGGCAATGGGCTCAGCCCACTTCTTGGTGGCAGCCATAGACAAGATTGAAAGCATCATGCGCTCTTTCTTGATTCAACCCGGAAACAACATTGAAGGCGTAAATGCTGAGCTCATAAGGCTTGAGGAGGCGGCAAAGACTGCTTTAGGTAAGGACGAGGCTGCATATGCAGAAATAGAGCGCTCCAGCCTGCTGCGCAGGCAGATTGCCAGGCGTTGCATCTACGGTCTAGACATCAACCCTCTAGCCGTTGAGCTTTCAAGGCTGGCCATTTGGATTCACACCTTCGTGCCAGGCCTTCCAATGTCCAGCCTCGAGCACAACCTAGTTTGCGCAAACAGCTTGACGGGAATCGGATCAGTGGATGAGGGCTTGAATGCTCTTATTCCAGAGAGAGCCAAAGGACAGTCCACCCTGTTCGAAGGCATTGTCGAGGCATCTCTTTCCGAGGCAAGAGCGCTCTTGGAGGAAGTAGCTAACACCGATGAAGCGGATAAAAAACAGGCCCTCAAAGCAGCTGAGGCAGCCAAGCAGGCACGCGCATCCGCGGCCAAGGCAAAGATGATTTTTGATCTTGCTGTTGCAAATAGAAACGGCGTTGTATCTAGCGGCGCTGCAATGTCTGAGTCTGATTTGCAAGCTCTCTACTCGAATCAGAAGGTGCAGGAACTTGTAGATGCTCTTAGGCCGGCTCACATGCCATATTTGTTCCCAGAGGTGTTCTTGAGAGAAGACCCTGGCTTTGACACACTAGTCGGAAACCCTCCTTGGAAAGAAGCAACAATTGAGGAACCCCGGTTTTGGTTGCGCGTTAGGCCGGGAATTCTCGGACTGAATTCCACCGCTCTAAAATCCGAAATGGCTGCCCTCAGGACTCGTTATCCGAGTGAGTATCTTGAGTTCCAACGGCAAAAAGAGACGCTCGCAATCCTACGCAAAGCCTTGTTGGCGAACGCCTATCCGGGCTTGGGAACAGGGGACATAGATCTTTACAGCGTGTTTGCCTGGAAAAGTCTTGATTTTCTGAGCTCACGCGGGGCTCTGGGTATCGTCTTTCCAAGGTCGATTCTGACCACTGCTGGTTCAGCGCCTTGGCGCAAGTCAGCCATGCAGCTCGGCTCCTTAGAGCTATTTGTCTTGAAGAACAAACGCAAATGGGTTTTCGAGGATGTTGGCGAGCAGTACACTTTCACTCTGCTGGTTCTCTTGGCCGGTCCTGAGCATCATATTTATCTCAAGGGGCCGGCGAAAGACCTAGAACAGTTCAGGCGCGTCCAAGATCAGAAGACCGTACTCTCCGAAGAATGGGAGACATCAATAAAGCAGGGGCTTGGCGTGCCGCTTTTATCAAGACCAGAGGAAGTAAGCCTGCTCAATCAAATAGGAAGGCATCCGACTACAAGTGATCAGGGCATCAGGTTTGTCAGAGAGTTTGACGCTACAAACGACAAGAAAACTTTTGACTCAGGACAGAGTGGGTATCAAGTAGGATTTGCACCTGTTATAGGCGGCAAGGGGTTCAATTTGTGGAGGCCTTTGACCGGGAAAAACTACGCATGGACAGAAATCAATGTTTCAGACCAGGCGCTCTTGAAAAAACTGGGTCACCAAATTAAGAACAAGCGAAGTGCTTTTTATGATCCTTCCCGACAGGATGAACTCAAAACTCATGAACTTGCAGTCAGGTCACCTAGGTTGGTTTTTCGAGACATAGCTAGGGCAAGCGATCCTAGAACGGCGATTTTTACTGTGGTACCGGCAGGTGTCTACCTAACAAATAAAGCACCTTACGCACTCTTGAAGAACAGTCAACCTGCAAGCCTTTTTTATCACCTAGGCGTCTTTTCTTCCAGGCTGTTTGATTGGCAAGTCAAGCGATTTGTAGAGCTTGGCATGAATTTCTTCATTCTAGAAAAACTGCGATTTCCAGAATTTAACCCTGAAAGCGACTTGCATCTTTCGATCGCTGAGCTTTCCAAAGCTTTAATTACCAACAGTGGAAAAGTAAATCTTTGGTCGCCAGATCCAACTTTTTTCGAGCTCGGCATTCAACTAGACATAAAAGTGCAGGATCTTGAACGTCTAGATGGTCTAGTGGCCAAGGCTTACGGAGTCGCCGGTGAAGAGCTTTCCTGGCTGCTGGAACAAATCCCATTATCCGAAACAGAAACGAATGAAGACCAGGACGCAGACTATGACTGAACAGCTGCCAACATTTGCAACAAATCGCCCAGACAAACGCGAAGCAGTGGCGAACGAAGTGAATCAACTCTTTCGATTCTTGCGGGTGACTCTCAAGGATTCACCCGAGATAGCGATTGCTACTGCTTACATAAACCCCGCCGGCTTCAATCTGCTTGCTGATGAGCTAGAGAAGGCTCCCAGGATCCGACTGCTACTTGGTGCAGAGCCAGACGAACATGTTGTGCAGGCCCAAGTCTCAGACGAGAAGGGCGTCGAGAAGGCTCTGGCAACAGCCGTTTCGGGACATGAGGAGTGGCTACGGCATCAGCGAGATCTAACGGGGTTCACCCGAGGGGCTTTGAATGAAGCTGGGCGAATGGTGGCTTGGCTACGTGAGATTGATCCCGATGGCAAAGCGAAAGTGGAGGTCCGCAGATTCACCAAGGGCTTCTTGCATGGCAAGGCCTACATCTCGTCTTCTCCTGGTATGGATGGAGTGCTAGCCGGTTCAAGCAACATGACTTATGCCGGCTTGAAGTTGAATGCTGAGCTCAACCTCGGTTATCCAGCCGGTGATCGGCAGAATGGCAAGAAGGTCGTTGAGTGGTTTGAGGAGTATTGGGAGCAATCTGAGCCTTATGATCTGGCTGGCGTTTATGAGGCGATTTGGGCACCTCACACGCCTTGGGAGATATTCCTACGAATGCTGCTTGAACTTTATGGGTCGGTTTTGGATGAGGAGAGACCAACTCCAGGGACCTTTGACTTGGCGGGGTTCCAGCTAGATGGAATAGCCAGAATGAAGCGCTTGCTCGAAGAGAATGGCGGCGTGATTGTTGCTGACGAGGTCGGTCTCGGTAAGACCTATCTTGCAGGTGAAGTTATCCGTGATGCCACGGACGAGCGACGCCAACGAGTTCTGATTATCTGCCCCGCAGCTCTAAAAGAGAGCATGTGGGAGCCGTTCTTGAGTAAGCATGGCTTCAGGCTCACGGATGTCATGTCATATGCCAAAGTTCGCGATCTTATGAACCCTGAACACAAGGATCATGCGAAGTTTCTAAATCAGGTTAGCGACTACGCAATGATCGTGGTCGACGAGGCACACAACCTTCGAAACTCTGCAGCTGAGCAATCTAAGGCCATTGATCGGGTCATCCTTGAAGGAAAGTATCCAAAGAAAGTTGTCTTACTGACGGCAACGCCAGTCAACAACTCACTGTCTGATCTAGACACTTTGGTCCGGTATTTCATTCGTGACGATGCCAGGTTTGCAAACTTGGATATTCCTAGCATCAAGAAGTACATCCGCAGGGCGCAAGATATGGATCCGGAAAACTTGACCCCAGAGCACCTGTTTCAGCTAATGGATCAGATTGCGGTTCGTCGGACAAGAAAGTTTGTGAAGGAGCACTATCCAAACGAGACAATTCGCAACGGCAAAGGTGAATCGGTTCCTATAAAGTTCCCAACCCCAAGAGTTAGAAGAATTGATTATGACCTCAGCAATGAGGGGAATCTCTTGGTTGATGCTGTTCTTGAGTCACTCAGGATAGACGAAAATGAGGATCTCTACTCTGCCTACAGCAGCGCCAAGGCAAACCCGAACAGATTGATGATGGCAAGGTACACCCCAAGCCGTTACCTGAGAAAATCCGGTGCCGTGGAGCGCATCCAAATTCAGAATGCTGGCCTTCTTAGAAGCGCGCTGCTAAAGAGACTGGAGAGCTCGTCTAGGGCCTTGAGCTTCACCATTGAAACTTTGATTGGTTCGCATCAAAAGTTTATTCAGGGCATAAACTCCGGATTTGTTCTTGAAGGGGAGGCGCTTCGAGAGTGGGTTTCCTCTGATACTGATGATCTTGATGAGGCCTTGGCCGAGCTTGACGAGAAAGCAAAACAAAAGGTTCGTCCTGTTTCGGATTACTACATTGAGGCACTCGTGGCCGACGCGCAGTCTGATCTTGACTTGCTGCAAAGACTCCAAGAACTAGCAGATGCAGCGTTAGGAAAGGCCGACCCCAAGTTTGACCAGCTGGCTGAGCAGCTTGAAGCACTCGCTGCTGCTTCCGAGAAGAGCCATGCCTCTGGCGCCTCAAAGGGGGACCGTCGCAAGGTTATTATTTTTTCCACATACACTGACACTGTCATTGATGTTCACGAACGCCTTCAAAAACTCATGGCGGGCAAGCCAACGGGTTCAATCATGGTTTACGAGAACAGGATTGCTCCACCGCAGTCAGGCACGTACAAGTCTGTCCATAAAGCTCGCAAGTCAGGTGGTGTGGATCCGGGTGGCAGAGCTCGCGTGATTGAGAGCTTTGCTCCAAAGACAGCGAGTCGGGTTAACGACGCTGGTGAGCCAACTGGTGAGGACAAGTTCGACATTTTAGTGACCACTGATGTTCTTGCAGAGGGTGTAAACCTCCAGCAGGCTGGCCAAATCATCAACTATGACCTGCCTTGGAACCCAATGAGAATTGTGCAACGGCATGGTCGCGTTGACAGGCTCTTTAGTGAACACGAGGAAGTGCATTTGGGTTTGTTTTTCCCTGCGGAGCATCTAGACGAAATGCTGGGCTTGCAAAGAACCCTTGAACGAAAATTGGCCCAGGCAGAAGCCGCCGTGGGAGCAGCAAATGTTCTCCCGGATAGGGACTCGACTCTTGATGTGATTTTCCATGACCCTGCAAACATCGAAAAAGAGGTAGAACTTCTCTTAGATAGAGGGTCAACGGGAACCGCCATGTCCGGGGAGGAGTTTAGAAGACGTCTATTCAAGGAGCTGAATAATTTCAAGTTACTCCAAGACCAGGTGAAGCACCTTCCGTATGGGGCTGGCAGCGGATTTGTGAATCCGAAGGCCAGGAGTAACGGTTATGTATTCTGCGTCAAAATCGCCGGACACAAAGACCCTTGGTTCAGGTACGTGGAGGCAAATGATGACTGGAGCGTTTCCCTAGTTGACGGGAAACCCATACTTCAAGAGGAACATCTATTTAGTCTGACAATGGCTGACCCAAAGGATAAGGACATGGAGCGTTTCTTGCCCGAGGCTGCTTATGCAAACGCCTTTACGGCCTGGGAGCTGGCCCAAGATGCCGTGTTCTCGGCCTGGCAAAGACTGACGGATCCAAATAATCTTCAACCGGAAACCCCGCTCTCCTTCTTAGAGGCAACAGAATTTGTAATGAAAAAAGGTTTAGGTCTCGGACCACAAATTCAATCCTCCACTCTCGCAAGACTTAGGAGTGTGCCAAAGCGAAGAGTTTCGAATGCAATGCGCGGCATTCTGAATGAGCAATTAAAGGATGAGGACCGACTGAAAGAAATCATCGGCCTGCTCGATGCTGAAGGAGTCCAGCCCACTCCAGATCCTCAGCCCCTGCCCGCTGTGAATAAATCACAGGTGCGACTTGTGACTTGGATGGCAGTTTCTCGAGGGGATTCATTTGGGGCAACTAGATAGCTTTATTGCACTAGCAGGCCTTGTCTTTGCTGGCCTCCTACTTCTCCTTCTGTCCCTGCGAAGCACGGTCCGATCTCTGCGACGGCAATTGTCGTATCTCACGGCGGAAGTTCACAAACTTAGAGATCAAAATCAGACACTTTCGAAGGAAGTTTCCGTATTGACCAAATCCCCCACACGGAATAAACAAAAACCAGCAGGGCGAAAAGCAGCAGCAACTCTTCCACCACCAAGATTGAACGAAAGCGAGTCAAAAGAAATAGCGAGCCCTGAATTTCTTGAAAAACAGCCCGAGTCGCATGCTATTCAAATAGTCACCCGAACCACGAAGCAGGACGGCAAAACTTTGGACTCTTGGAGTTCAGAGCGAGAGTGGACTCAAAGAGAGCTAGAGACTTTGCTGGATGCCTATCGAGAGGGGCGCAATTTGAGCTTTATTGCGGTTCAACTAGGTGCTGATGCGAAGGATGTTGTTTACGCTGTAGCGCGCCACGCTTTCAACTGCAAGGGCGACCTGGAAGACCTCACTGCGGCCCCAAATCATGGCAAGAAGTGGCTGACAGAGGATGCCAAGCGCATGAAACTGTTGCTGGAGGAGGGGGTTGAAGTGAGCGATGTCGCTTTTCGTCTGGGTCGAACTCAGCTTGCTATTATCTGGCGGCTTCTCGTCTAGCGGAGACTAGGGAAAAGGAGAATTCAATGCCATCCGCTTGTCTTCACCGCACTTTTTGGAGATGTGTCACCAGGACTAATTGCACAGTTTCGAATCGGCAGCAAGATGCTTACCGAAGAAGAATGCATTGATGCGAACTTCAAGGAAATCAGCAAGCCACCTAATTTTGATTTCGATGAGGTCATGCGCCGCATGGAGTTGAAGCGGGTGGAAACTCAAGTCTTCATTGATAGCCACTAATCTTGCACCTGTGACCAAACTCCTCGCCACCAAAGCACGCAATGCTCTTTGGTTGCAGTTCTTTGTCATGGGTGTTGTTTCTATGGCATGGGTTCCTAGAATCCCTGAGATAAAAACAGCCAATGAGTTATCTGATACTCAGTTTGGTTTGGTGTTGATTGCAAGCTCCATTGGGGCAGTCCTAGGTGCTCAGCTGTCCGGAAGAGCAATCCACAGGTTTGGTTCAAGACCGGTGTTTTTTGTTGCTCAGATAGTGGTCCCGATTGGGGTTGCGATCATGGGGTTGAGTATTACGCCACTGGTTTTGGTGACTGGGCTGTTCTTTATGGGGTTTGGTTATGCAGCTCTGGATGTTGCAGGTAATGCTCAGGCTGTGGCCATTGAGAATCACCTGCAAAAGCGCTAAATAACCTCGTTTCATGGAATGTGGAGCGTTGGAACACTTGCAACCACTTTGCTGGGTGCTGGGCTTGCTTTCTATATCGCCCCCAGGGAAAACCTTTTATGGGCGGCAGGTGTTGGGCTAATTGTTTTTGGCCGGCACCTCTAGATATTTACTTGCACCTGATCTTGATAACCACTCAGGTGAAGAAGACACCAAGAGCTCAATGCCATGGTTTGGCAAAGCGGCCTGGCCGCTTTGGATCCTTGGCACTGGTGCCACTGGAACCTTTATTGCTGAGGGTGCTGCGGCTGACTGGGCAGCGCTGTTGCTGCGCGATGAAATGGGTGTCGAGATCGGCTACTACGCTTCTGCTTTTGCAACCTTTGCACTGGCGATGATTCTTTCCAGGTTCTTGGGCACTAAGTCGTGAATTGACTGCAAGCCTTACTGAGTCACGCCGTTGACTAGCAGAACGGGGTGTGCTTGAGGACCAACCAAACAACATGGACAGTACACAAGACCAAACCCTGAGGGTCTTCGCCCCTCAGGTCTTCACCTTCTTATCCGGCTAGCTCGTGAGGCTGCATCGGTAATAGCGCGCGTGCTTTTTAGTCTGCGTTGTTGTTTGAATTGCTGGGTTTAGAGATAGAAATTAGGGGAAGCAATTAACCCGACATTTACCTGATTCTTCAGATTAGGCAATGGCAGGAGCCTACTTTTTAGAGCATGACATTGAAAGTTGCATTGGTTACGGAGTCATTTCTTCCCTCGGCAAACGGTGTCACCACCTCGGTGCTTCGGGTGCTGGATACTTTCAAGCAGAGGGGCTTTAAGGCAATGGTTATTGCGCCTACCAGCGTTAGCCCAATGCACAATGGTTTTCCGATTCATGTAATGGCCACGGTACCGGTTATGCAGTTCCCGGTTGCGGTGCCGGGGCCTTCAATCCAGCGGGAGCTGGATGAATTTCAACCAGATGTGATTCACGTGGCGGCA
>Ga0307932_1000296_pt1 | contig 20315 bp, 25 predicted proteins | sample OrgLakmetageno48_FD_201843 | JGI IMG/M metagenome (GOLD analysis project Ga0307932, IMG submission 201843) | Saline water microbial communities from Organic Lake, Antarctica - #48 | ecosystem: Environmental > Aquatic > Non-marine Saline and Alkaline > Saline | place: Antarctica: Organic Lake...
TTTACAGCCTTTCTCAGAGAATGCAGGTCACGCCTTAAGAACCCAGCAAAGCCAGTAAATGAGTATTTGGAGACTCTTCAGTTGCAGGGACTGATTCGCTATGTAGCGAAACTACAGGAGTTTAAATGATCAGTGCCGCTCGGAGTCAATTCGCCATCTAAAAGTCACCTGAGGCACATTGCAAACAAGTCAGACCCATGCTGCGCCATCGGCGAACAACAGCATCACGATCATCCAGCACCAACCAAGGGGCGTAGTTATCAGCCCACATTTTTTGCAAAAGCTGTTCCTTGACGGTTTCATCTGCCACATGGTCCTGACCGTCCGGTCTCAGGTAGGCTTGGTCGTATGGAATCTGGTTTCTATCTATCCAACCCAATGTTTCGTCACGATAGCTATCGGGTCGACCACTGCATATCAGTATCGCCTGACCCTGCGCCTTAAGCAGACGAACCAACTTCACAACGGGTTCGATTGCCAGCGCGTTCTCCATATGCAAAAAAAACGGCTGCCAATGCTTTTGGTCACCCAATACCCAGGGTCGTACCTGTTCTGGCTCAAAGGTCGCCAGCGTTCCATCTACATCCACAATAATAGCTGGTATCGTCATCCGGTTTTCTCCAAGTCCACGATTGTCCATCCTGACGCACCTGCCTCTATCAGCACGGGTGCGGCGTTGGCTATGCGAGGCCCTTCCGGTCGCCCATACAGCAGTTGGCAAAGTACTCGATAGACTCCGGAATGCCCTACAATCAGTGGCATACCTTCACCCTTCAACGCTTCATTCAAGCCACCAATGATTCGTCGCTCGAAGGCTTCCCAAGATTCCCCTCCTGGGGGTGTTGATCGGTACGGTACCAGTTGCTCCAACGCCTGGCCTTCCAGGTCACCCCAATCCCGCTCGTTCAGTCGCGCATCAATCATTGGCGCGCAACCCGGCACGGCCAGCATGGCAGTGTCTCTGGTGCGCGACAGTGCGCTGCAAACAACCCGGCTCCAGGAGTATGTTTCTAACTGCTGCGCGGCTAGGTGCGCCTGGTTTCGGCCCAGCTCGCTCAAGGGGCTGTCCGTTCGCCCCGAGATGATTCTACATGCGTTGCATTCCGTCTCACCATGGCGCAGGAAGACAAAAGGATTGGGATTCAGTTTCATTATGCAGTTCCAAGGTATTGTGGGTTCGAAGGCAAGGTCCGAGCTGTTCTTCCCAGGCTGCAGTTTGCTTTAGCCCGGTAAACAGAGGGACCACTTTTTGCGCGCCGAGCATATCTCGCAGCCGCACCAGATCGCTTGCCCTCAGGTGAACGTTCCAGCGTTGCCAGTCCTCTAGTCCAGCGGCGACACGCTGGCGTCGCTCCGGCGTCAGATAGCCTGTGTGCAACAACTGGTGCCCCGGCCAATCCGAATAACAGTCGTCCACGTCGGCAACCAGCATAATACGGGCACGCTCAGGCCAATTTTGGTTCGCCAATCGAGTGAAGGCGCCATGGATGTCGGGGTGATAGGCATCCGGACTGCCGTCAAGCATGTGCCGCAGCGCTATCTGGCATTGCCGATCCATTGTCCAATCGATCGAGTGGTTTTTCTCTAACTGATGTAACCATATGGCCAACTCCAAGGCTCGACCCGAAAGCGGTAGCGGCAATACCGTTGGTGTTCTCAACAGATCCAGAATGGTTGCCTGGCACTGAGCCTGGTCCCTGTCATACAACCCATAAGATGCGTCGAGCAATAGAGTGTCGGCTGATGGTGGCGTGTCGAACGGGAAGATCATCGATTCAAACGAGGCGTCACCGGTGTAAAAGAGCCCGCCACCCATGTCCAGGTGCAACCAAACTCCACCATAAGAGTGTCCTGCTCTTCCCGTTGTTACCTTGACGTCAAATATAGACATGGTGCCCCGGTTTGGCAGTACCCTCCATTCTCTTCCTGGCGGCAGAGATAAGGCCACCTCAGGAGTGCAATACAATGGTATATCCCAGGGAAGGCTACCGACAGAACCAATGTGATCCGGGTGATCATGGGTGATCAAGATCGCATCGATAAGCCCTGTGTTTTTAACCCAATCACACTGCTCTTCCGGGTTCAACGGTCCACCAGCGTCCAGTAAAAACATACGCCCCTGATGACACAATCGAAGTGCCGCGCTGGACTTACAACCCAGGCCACTGAGTATATCTACTCGACTCATCAGGAAGCGCGCTTCAAGGACCAGCCTTTGTCCAGCCGAATATTGACGGACTGCCCAGGTATTAGTGAGGAATGATGCCATGCCATCAAATCCTGGCCATCCGTTGTATTGAGCGTTAACTCATACCGCTCCCCCCTGTAAACACAGTGCTTTACCTCTACCGTCAAACCGACGGAACCAACCCGGATGTGCTCCGGTCGCAGCAGTACAGGCCTGACTTTGGGCTGAGCCGTCTCAGCGGCCTCCATGATGATACTGCCGTCCAACCAACCCGACCGACCCACTTCAGAAATGTGTAATACGGCGCCCTGGCCTATGAATCGGGCCACCCAGTCGTCTACTGGCTGTTGGTAAAGCTGCTCTGGTGTTGCCCATTGGGCCAGTTGCCCGCCACGCATTACGGCGATGTAATCTGCCATGGACATGGCTTCAGTCTGGTCGTGCGTAACATAAACGAGGGTAGCACCTGTTTGACGATGAAACTCCCGAAAGGTCGTTTCCATAGTGGCGCGAAGATTACGGTCCAGGTTGGCCAGGGGTTCATCCAATAAGACCACCCGGGGCTTTGCCACCAAACAACGGGCTAAGGCCACTCTTTGACGCTGGCCACCACTGAGTTCGGCCGGTCGCCGTTGAGCCATAGACTCCATTTCCACCTGAGCAAGTGCGGCCCGAACCGTCCGGTTCGCTTCGCCGTAGGGTATGCCTCGTACTTTTAACGGATAACCGACATTCTCGGCGACCGTCATATGAGGCCAGAGCGCATACGACTGAAAGACCATCGCCATATCCCGACGTTCGGGCGGACATTGTGACTTTTCGTTGGCTAGCAGACGGTCGCCCAAGTGAATCGAGCCCGCGGTCGGATTTTCGAAACCGGCGAGCAGCCGAAGTATCGTTGTCTTGCCACAACCACTCGGTCCCAACAGTGCGACAAAAGCGCCTTCTGGAATGTTCAGAGAAAGGCCGTCAACAGCAACTTCATTCCCAAACCGTTTTTCCAAACGATCCAATATCAGGTTCTCCATGGGATCACGCCTTTGGGCAGCTTTGGTGCGAGGAGGTTCAACAACGCCATTAACAGAGCCACAAACAGGACTACCAAGACAGATATGGCTGATGCCAAGACATTTTCGCCTCCCTCGTCTAAATTAAAAATCAGTACGCCCAAGGTTTCATTTCCGGCGCTCCACAGCAGCGCAGACACCGTGATTTCATTCAAGGCGATCAGAAACACCAGCAATCCGCCAGCAAAGACCGCCGGTGCCAACATTGGCATTAATATATCGACCAGGCGGCGCAAGGTGCTAGCGCCAGCCAACTGAGCTGCCTCTTCCAATGCAGCATCAATCTGCCCCAGACTCGCCATCACTGGCCTTAACCCAAGCACAAGAAAACGCGCCAGGTAGGCGAGAAAAATAATCCACAGGGAGCCATAAAGAACCACATTGATGATCGGCAGAGGCCGTGCAAACAGCAATATACAGGCGATCGCCAGTACAACGCCGGGCAACGCGTAAGGAATCTCCATTATCGTCACCACCGATGTCTGTATGCGTTCTGGCAGCTGTTTCAAGCGATAGGCCAAAGGCAAAGCGCAGGCCATAATGACCAAGGCAGCTCCGCCCGCGAGCATAAGACTGTTTTGCCCCGCTCGCAGGGTACTGCCCTGGTGATTGATCATCTCGTCAAAGGCTGCCAACGTGATCGTGTTGAGAGTCAAAGGAACCCCGACCGCCGGCACCAATGCGCTCACAATCAGAGCAAGCAATGGACACACCAAAATGATGAATAACACCGTCGCCAAAGCTGCTTCCAATAGCGGACGCCAACGGTGAAGATTGAGATCGTGCGCTTTACCACTGTGACCGGTCAACGCATATCGGCTACCCTTTTGCATGCGTTGTTGCAGTGCAACACCAAGTAAAGCCATCACGCCGATCAGGATCGACAGGCTTGCAACCTCCTGCAACACCGAATTGCCGAACCCCGCCATGCGCTGATAAATCAATGTGGGCAGCACATAATAGGAGCTTGGGATCCCCAGCATCGCCGGGATGCCAAAATTGCCTAGATTAGACACAAACGCCATAAATGCCCCGGCAATCATCCCTCCCCGACTCAGAGGAATGACAATGTCACGCCAGACCCTTCGACTTGAGGCACCGCTGACTCGAGCGGCCTCTATCAGATCTGCCGGCAGGTTGATCAGGCTGGTGCGCATCGCCAAAAATACCAGCGGCGCACTCTGAATACCCAACAACAAAATAATGCCCTCTGCTGAATACAAAGGTTGCGGGCTACCCATGGGTGGAGCGATACCCAAAGTATTCAATAGCGGACTCGCAGGCCCCATTAATTGCAGCCAACTCAAAGCGGTAATTTGTGGAGGAATCATCATCGGTAGCATGAAACAAAATACCAGCCATTGTTTGCAACGGATGTTTGTGAGCGTAACGCTGTAAGCGAATATCGCGCCCAAAAAGAGCGATAACAGCGCACCAAGAATAGCGGTATAGAGGCTATGGCCAAGTACACGCCAAGTCGAAGCAGCGCTCATTACTTGCCAGAAAGGTGATTGCTCGCCATCACCGAATTGCGCGAACGCCGAAAGCATCAGGCGTAGGCTGGGGGTCAAACTCAATACAGTGATTACAATCAGTAGCGCTGAGAGCAGCCAGCTAGGCTGGCTGCTTCGGACAAACAAGCTCCGCATCTTCAGCTCCCGTAAAGTTCGCTGAAACGCGCTTTGTTGGCCTCTGCTTCTTCCAGAGCAGTACTAGCATCCAACGGCATCAACCTGATTGCATCACGTGCTGGAAAGCCTTCTGGCGGTGCCACACGATCACTGGCCGGGAGATAACCCTGGCTCTGCACCAGCTGCTGACCTTCAACGGACAAGAGGAAGTCGACAAACGTCTGAGCGGCGGCTGGATTAGTCGCGTCTTTCATAATCGCAACCGGCTCTGTAACAGCACTGACGCCCTCTTCAGGGAAGACAAACTGAACCGGCGACCCTTTGGCGGCTTCGCGGATAGGTAGAAAGTCAACTACAATGCCATAAGGCTTGGTCCCATTGGCAACCGCATTGAAAACACCGCCGTTACCGCCCTGTGCTTCCGCACCATTTGCCTTGAGTTGCTCGATATAAGACCAACCCAAACCGGGATTCTCCATCACAGTTGCCATATGCACCAGTGCTGCACCGGAATACAGAGGGCTAGGCATAGTGACTTGTCCACTTAATTCGGGACGAATCAAATCAGCCCAACTGGTCGGTTGGAAATTAACATTGGTATTGTAGACAATCCCTGTGGTGATCAGCTTGGTGCTGTAATAATGACCCTGATCATCGTAAAGAGAAGGGTCATAGTTTTCCCGCTCGGGGCTCATATAGCTCTGGAGATAACCCTCCTGCTTCAAGGACTCCATGGTGACCGTATCTGCGATCAGCAGGACATCCGGTTTGACCAGACCAGCGGAGAGCTCCGAGCGAAGTCGGGTAATCAGGCGAGTTGTGCCATCACGAACCCATTCAACATCTATGTCTGGATGGGCTTGTTCGAATGCATCAACGGTTTGCTGAGCATCAGAATAAGGCTGACTGGTATACAACACCAACGTTTCCTGAGCCTGGGCTATCAGTGGCAGTGATAAAGTAACGGCAATTATTGCTGTGGTGGAACGAAAAGTCATTGTAGCGTCCTCTCTATTCGATTGGCCACTACGTTACCATCACAAGGTTACAACAAAGTGACAGTGTGGGGTACTAGAGTTTTTGCCTCGTAACGAGACATAAACGTCTAGATCCTTTACTCCGCTTACGTTTCCCGAGGGGGGTACTTTTCGATTTGCTGCCATTTTGAGGTGGTTTGGCTAGAATCGTGACCTTTAGGTTACGATCATGCCCATCGAAAAACGACTAAAGATCCTCATCGAAACCGAGATTGCCGATCTGTTCGGACCACCAACACTCAACTCAAACGATCAACGCTTCTTCTTTGCACTCAGTGAGGTCGAATTAATTCATTGCCAGAAAATTCGCCGGCGCGATCAACGCTGCATGTTTGTTGTGTTGCTGGGGCATTTCAAAGTGAAGCCCACTACTCTGAGCTCTGGCTACCATCAGATTAAGCAAGACATTAAATATGTGTGCTCAGAAGTGTTTCCAGGTTCCGGCCTTAGCCTTTTCAATCTCACTCGAAAAGCCCGGGTACGAGTTTATAACCGCGTTTTAGAGGTGACCGGACATCAACGCTGGGAGAATGAGCGTCACGGCGCCGCATTGACAAGAGATCTCATCGAACACGCACAAGCGTGAGCTCAGCCGAGATCGTTATTTGATAGGGCCATTTAATACTTATCGGCACAGAAAATTAGCATATCAGGACACACGGTTCTGCAAGACATCATCAGTGATGTCGTCGGTGTTACGATTATATAGTTACTATCTTAATTAAAGATAGCAACTATAGGAACACTCTGCTCCAAGTAATAAACTTGAAAGTGCTGAGAGTCGCGGAAAAAACAAATACCTAAATTACCCTATACGCATCGATTTTGTCGGTTTTGTGATCTAATTCACGTCTCTATGTTGATCCATCAATTACTAAATAATTGAGGAAATTAGTGTGAATGGCCTTTTTTATCTATCATTGCGTTTCCTTGAATATCATAAAACCCTGATGCACCTTCCTCTATAAAACCTAAGTTCATCATTTTTAGTAAAAATGGTTCCGTGTGATCATCACCAGTATCAGCAAAATCAGTTGAAAAATAGGAATGCCTACTTTTGAAAAAATTTAAAATTTCATCACTTCGTAATTGTACTGATTGCAAAGACCATGATTCTAAAACAGTGCCCGATAGCGCATCTTTGACAGTAAAGGTTTTGACAATACGCAACTCAGAGAACCAAGTGAGGTCCATGGTAATTTTATGATTGGTATAGGTTTTTTCTCTATACGGCCGCAGCCTTCATTACTTATTTTTATGGTCGTAAATTTATTTAACAATGAATCACTTATTAGTTGATTACGGTAAGACCAATCAGATTCTGTTTTGCCATGCACTTTTTCATTAGGTTGATATTCAATAGCTTGTTCATATTTATCAAAAAATCGAATTTTTTATCTGACCCGCATGATTTAATTGCCAAGACTCAGTAATTCCAGTTTGAGGATATTGGTAAGCAACTTCATTTTTTTCTCACTAAAGTTAATTGCAAAGGATTAACTAATTTATTCTTCGACTTAGTGTTTTTTATAATTTGGTACTCTGCAACAAGATGGTTTGCTGATAAGGCCGAGTCTGTGCATTGCTGCTTAAATTGCTTTAACAGCATGGGTTTTGATAAGGTGTTAGCGCAAATATCGTCAGTACCAAATACTTGCGCACTAAATAAAGTAACACTGACGATTAAAAAAACTGCTTAACGACTCTTTTTGTGGGCTTTAGTGTAAGTGAAAATAAAAATTTCGTGATGTATAATCGTCCGCTTTTTTAATGAATATAAGTTAATCTAGTTCCACGTTCACAGTTCACGTCGCGTAATGTCGTTCGCCAATTGAAAATGCAACTTCTAATATTGAGTATAGATTAACCAAACCGAAATAAGCGGATGCTCATGCATCCGCTTTGCAGCAATATTGATTTATTATTTACTATTTGCTTTGCCTGCTAAATCGCTTGCAAAGTCCATTACGTGATAAATCATCTGTTGTTCATTGGTGCCATTCACTAAGAAAGCACCTGGTCCCTTTGCGTAAATAGCCACATCTTCGCCAGAGTGTGTTTCACTGGTTAATGGCACTAAATCTTCTTGATGAAGACCAGCAGATGCAGTATCAACGTTAGTTAAATTTTGGCGACCTGCAGTAATCGGTAGAGTATAAGTAGCATCAGCATCAGTAACGTTATTTCCTAAATCTCAGAAACCCCTGCCATTGGTATATCCCAACGTTGTATAAGGCATATCATCGGCAGCCAGCGATACTTCAGTTTTACCAACACCAACGACTTTACCTAGTATAGGATTGCCACGCTTCGGATATCCCGCAATGGTAAATACGTGACCATGGTCAGCGGTTACAATAATCAAAGTGTCCTCGTCATTAGTCATTTCATCAGCAATGGCGATAGCTTCAGAGAACGCGATCGTATCTGTCAACGCACCATACGCACTGCCGGCGCGATGGCTATGATCAATACGACCGGATTCAACCGATAGGAAAAAACCATTTGGATTATTATCCAGAATAGCAATTGCCTTTTGAGTCATTTCTGCAATGCTAGGTTCACCAGCAATATCATTGCCCAGGTCGGCCTCGTACTGCATGTGTGATTCGTTAAACAAGCCAAATACATTGGTAGCTGTGTCAGTATAAATAGCGTCAAAACCGCTTTGATCAAAAACGTAAGACCCTGCAGGGTAGGTAGTAGACCACTCGGCTGTTAGGTCGCGACCGTCTGTTCTATCGCCTTCTACAACGCTGGCAGCATCAGAGCTATTAAACGCAGAATCTTTTGGCAAAAAGTGGCGTCTACCACCACCAAACACCACTTCAAGTCCATTCACATCAACACCGTCAAAACGCGCTTCAAGATTGGCTTCAAAATTAGCCAGTTGTTCGGCTATATCTCTGCAGCCGGCAGTTACTGCGGCTTCAGGCATATCAGAAATATCTTCCCAATTACGGTCGGCTGACTTAGCGTAAGTTGCCGCCGGTGTTGCGTGAGTTATCCTAGCCGTTGATATAATACCGGTTGATTTACCTGCTAACTCGGCAAGTTCAAGAGCGGTAACAAGCTCATTTCCCGCTACAGTTGAGCAATCACCGCGAACAATATCCTCGTCAACACCAATAACACCTACATCGGTTTTAACTCCACTGACCATTGCTGTCATGGTGCCAGCTGAGTCGGGTGTTTGCGCGTCCACATTGTAAGTTTTGCTAAACCTGAAAATGGAAACAAGTCAAAGGAAAGGTTATTTTCTTCACCCAATTGGCCATTTAACTGGCCTTCTAATATACAAGATGCTGTTACGGTAGATACGCCCATACCGTCACCAAAAAACAAAATTACATTTTTAGCTGAGCCTTTTAATTGTTTAATCAAGGTAGATTTTTGCGCTGGACTGTTATTCTCATAGGAGATTACTTGCTCCTCGCCAAGAAAGTTGCTTTGTGAACTGACACCGCCGGTGGCGTTTAACCATGTATTTTATTTGTGAAACTAATGCAGCCGCTTCAATAAACCAATCGTTATTTAAACTACTAAGCAGTTGGGTTGAGCTTACTGATAAAAGGCTAGGAGCACAAACGTAGTTAGTATTGATTATTTCACTGCTTTCTAAGCTTCCGCTAACATTAGTGTCGATACCTGAGTTAAATTGAAGTCCACTATTTGGACAGTTTGCATTGCCAATAGCAAGGTCGGATTGGATAACCAAGCTATTTTTCCCGTCATTCCAGTTTGACCGTTATCGCCTTCTAAGAAACAACCATTTAATCCAACGACGGCAACCGCGGTAAGACTAAGTTTTAAATATTTCATACTATTTATCCCTAATTATTCGTTGATGAGATCAAGTGCTTGATTGATTACGTGAAAAAAAACGCTTTGCTCAACAACACCCTGTACTAGCTGTGATCCAGGACCATTGGCATGTATTGCTACATCTTCGCCGCTGTGAGTTTCCGAACTTAATGGCACTAGCGCTTCTTGATGAAAGCCTGAATATTCCGTGTTAATTGCAGAAATATCTTTACGTCCGGCGTTAATGTCCATTGCATAGCTGGCGTCAGCGTCGGTTTCATAGCCTAAATCCATCATTCCACGGCCGTTGGTATAACCTAATGTTGTATAGGGTTGACCTTGGACGTCTTGCGCTGGTGTTTCAGAATTTACGCCGACTACTTTTCCAATAATAGGGTTACCGCGCTTGGGATACCCTGCAATAGTAAATACATGGCCATGATCAGCGGTGACTAGAATAAGAGTTTCGTCACTGTTAGTCATTTCATAAGCTTTCTTCACTGCATTTGATAATTCAATTGCATCCGTCGGAGCGTTATACGCACTGCCCGCATGGTGACCGTGGTCAATACGACCAGACTCGACCATCAAGAAGAAAATTTTTTCTTGCTGGTCTAAAATATCGACTGCTTTTTCAGTCATTTGCGTCAAGCTAGGTTCACCAGCAATATCATTTGCGCGGTCTGCTTCGTACTGCATATGTGACGGTCTGCAATGTCTTTGCAGCCTCCAGATATGGCGGCTTCAGGCATGTCAGATATGTCTTCCCAGTTTCTATCCGCAGATTTGGCATAAGTCGCAGCTGGTGTCGCGTGAGTGACGCGCGCGGTAGAAATGATGCCTGTTGCTAAGCCTTTGATTTCGGCCAGTTCGAGTGCCGTAATAACTTCGTTACCCGCCACCGTAGAGCAGTCACCGCGACTAATATCTTCATCAACGCCAATAACACCTACATCAGTTTTTAATCCTGACATCATCGCTGTCATTGTGCCGGCAGAGTCGGGTGTTTGAGCATCAACGTTATAAGTTTTAACCAGCGCTGTGTGTGGAAATGATTCGAAGCTGAGGTAGCCTTCTTCACCCAGTTGCCCATTTAGCTGACCTTGCAATATACGCGCGGATGTCAGCGTGGAAATACCCATACCATCACCGATTAATACAATTACATTTTTTGCCTTAAAGCGATTGTTAGTTTCTAGGGGCTGTTGATTTTTTCGCATAAGATATTGAATAAAATAAGCGAAATCGTAATATTGAAATTCCTATACCACCCATAAAACGAGTTTGCCATGCCCCGATTCATGCTCAGTGATGAGCACTGGTCGAAGCTAAAACGAATGATGCTTCAAGAAAATATTTATCACAAGCGCGACCTGCGAATGATGATTGAAGGTATATTTTACCGACTGAGGGTGGGTTGTCCGTGGCGAGATTTACCTTCTTGTTTCGGTCGATGGAACTCGGTGTATAAAAGATTCAATGAGTGGTCAAAAAAAGGAAAATGGTTGCTGCTGTTCAAAAACCTGGTCAGCGAACCGGATACTGAGTGGGAATTTATTGATGGAAGCTATGTGAAAGCTCATCAGCATAGTACGGGCGCAAGAGGTGCTGACTCGCAAGCTATCGGTAAAAGTCGCGCCGGAAATACAACAAAAATTCATTTGGCAGTAGATAGTGACGGCTTACCGATTGAGTTTACAGTAACGGGCGGCGAGATCCATGACAGCACGGCGGCAAGCGAATTAATTGAACCATTACCGCCGGCTAAAGCCGTGATAGCGGACAAAGGTTATGACAGTGAAAAGATTCGCGAACAGATTAGAAGCAGAGGTGCCATCGCCGTAATTCCAAGAAAGTCAAATTCAGTCATAGGTAATGCAGATATGGATGGGTCGTTATATCACCATCGTCATTTGGTGGAGAATGCGTTTGCACGCTTGAAACATTTCGTGGGCTGGCGACGCGCTATGACAAATTGAAACGCAACTATGAGAGCGTCGTCGCCATGGCTTGTGGGTTTTTATGGTTGCCGATGTAATGAAACGTCAACAGCCCCTAGTCATGGATTCGCTCACTTCCGTTATTTTTCTCGATTTTTTAACTATAGTCTCATGGTTTTGAATCAAACAAGCTCGTGGAGGAAGCACGCCCTCAATGACTTTTGAACCGTGATCAGACGAACCCATGAGCTGCTCAACTCGGCGCTTAAGTTGTTTCGCTGCGTCAGTTTTTCGAAATTGCGACTCGAAGAGAACGGCTTCAAGCAGGACTTTGTCCTGCGTGTTAGCGTTAACAAGCTTACTTAATCGGGAAATATCTAATGCGAGATAAGGCCGCCGCTTCATAATGCCCCTGTCACTGCTTAGATTATATAGTCAGGTTGTCACCAAAATGTCATCTCCCACCTGAAGTGGTTCAATAATACCGGACAATATTTTAATTTTCGGTACCCGACCACCGGTGGCAGTCCGTCATTGATTGCATGGGAGCGCTACCAGTTGCAGTAGCTCATCAAGTAGTCGCCAATGCCACTTCCTTGCGTCAGGAGCCCAGGAAAACCTCAGACCCAACGCTTGGAAACCCGCTTCCCTAGGGATCCCCAGCAGGCACCAGGGACAATTGGCACCCCAATGGCTCCACCGCTTTTTTAACAGATGTCAGCAGAACCCGGGGATCGTCACGCTCTATATTCATAAGGGTGGTCTTCGACAGACCACACAATCAAGCATAGTCTTCCAGCGTGATACCGACAAAGCGCTGGCGGATCTCACGCACCGCGGCCCCCACCGAGATCTTGCCCTGGCTCATGCGCGTCTCCAGCTCGGTCTGGGCCACTTCGCGTTTATGTTCTTCAACCTTTGGTGGCATTCTGGGCATCGTCGCCTCCCCCCTCATTCTTCAAGGTTTTCAGGAACCGCGCCGGGCGCTCAAAGACTATGTTTTTGTGTTCCAAGACCCGCTCGGGTGCACCCAGGCCCACAGCCTTCTTTCTCAGGTCCGCCAGCTTTTCCAGCTCGGCGATAAATTGGGCCCGGGTGGAGTCCGCATCCTCGGCAAAGTCCTGTATGACCTTGTGGTAGTCAGGCTCATAGACCGAACGCTGATAATCCTTCGGCCAGACCGTCGTTCGGACAATGCCCTCCTTGTCCAGCACCATGGGTGCCAGGTCGTACGCCGGGGACAGACTGATTCGGCCGGCGCGCTTGATCAGAGCAGTGTTTCGCCCGTGGTTGTCACTGTTGCCGATTGTGTAGTTGATGACATCGCGCACTAGATACTCACAGAGGGTTTCATCAAACTCCGGTGGGTGCGTGATCGCCTCGCGCAGCCGTGCCAGAACTTCAGGGTGTTTCATCTTGGCTCCATCACCCATCATCTTGTTGAGGCCGTACATGGACTCGACTCCGTACCGCTGAACCCCATCCGAAGTTACTTCCCGATCAAATCGCGGAAGCCACAATGCCGGTACCTTGCCTTCCACCAATGACTACGCCCAGTTGATTGGCGTACGCCAGCAGATACTCATCCCGATCGCTGATTTCACCCTGGGTGAACGAAACCACTTTGGTGTCTTTTACCTGAGCCTCGAAAGCCTCCGCGGCCTCCTTGATACGCAGGTTGTCAATCGGTGCAATGCACCTCTCGCTGAGCAATTTTAAGTCAACGGACGAGTCCGGATCCCCGGCAATGTCCCAATGACGGAGCAGATACCGTCGCCCGGCACCCTGAGGAACAATGTCCCAGAGTATTGGAGCAACCGCCTCGCGTGGGTATCCTTTCATCAGGTGTCCTGGGACGTTGTGACCGATAGCCCGCTCGTCTTTGAATGACAAGCCCTCTTTCGCAGTGGTGACCGCGTTCACATACTGACCATTGTAGGTGAACACCATATCACCAGCGAGGCCTGTTTTGGGGCTCGGAAACCGGACGGTGCCGACGTCGTGCTACTTGTGATTCCAGTGGACCTGCACAGTCAGGATCTTTTGTTCGCTCTGCATCGCCATGCCTAAATACCAGTATAGTGGACTTTACCGTAGCCATTAACTGACTTAAATACCAGTACGGTGATATATAAAACCAAGCCTGAGACAACTCGCAGAATAAACGCCGCTCAACAAAGACCGGTTCGCTGGCGTGGAAGCTGTTACCGCCCAGGAGCCCCAATGTGCCATCTCTTCCATTAACGAATCGAGACGATTGAAAGGGACCAACGACCTCAACTTTGTCCGATTTCCGGACATACGGCACTGAATAACCCCAGCCATATTCTTTTGACGAGCGAACCAGGCCGAGCTTTGTTTCCAACACTATTTTTTCAGGAGGACGTTCCTCCCAACCCTTTGGGTTGTCACATGGATCACCAAAGATATCAAGAAAGGTGGACTGCAGGAACGCATCGAGTTGGGCGATAGACTCGCGGCGCTTGGCCATCAGCACGTCCGCCGCATCTAGAACTTTCGCAATACGTTTTTGTTCTTCCAGGGTACTGTTTCGGCGGGGCGGTGGTGCTGAACATGGCCCGGCTGGGCGTGGACCTGAACGCCGTAGTGAGCTATCACAGAGCTTTGGGGAGCCCCATCAAGGCTGAAGCCGGAAAAGTCCAGCCACGAATTCACGTTTACACCGGTGGCGCGGACAAGATGGTGCCGTCAGACCAGGTTTTCGGCCTGGTGAAAGAAATGCAGGATGCCGAAGCCGACCTGACGCTGGTCAGCTTAGTTGGTCAGGTTTGGTTTGCTCTCGAACTGATACAGTGACAGGTGAGATTCGTAAAATGGTATTAATATATCAAACAAAAATTATTTTTAACGCAAAGGGACATGTATGGTCAATTCTAAAGACGTGCTTCAATCCCCGCTGTTTCAAACCGTCGCTGGCTTGGCTTTTGAATCGATCATGGTGACAGAAGCTTCTTCCGATCATAAAAACTCTGTGATCATCTATGTAAATCAGGCCTTCAGCAATATGACCGGCTATTCTGCGGATGAAGTAATCGGAAAAACACCAGGATTGCTTCAGGGACCGAAAACCGAGAGAGGAGTAAAAGAGCGTTTGTCTGACGATCTGAAGAATAATCGGACCTTTCACGGCGACACCATTAATTACCGCAAGGACGGCTCCGCTTTTATCATTGAATGGAAAATCTCACCGGTGATGGATGGCGACGAAGTCACGCATTATGTGGCAGTCCAGAGGGCTATCGGTTAGGGCTTATAAATTCGTCCGAGCAGAGGACAGCATTGTATCATTAACGTTTCGACCACCTAGCCCAATGAGCACCTGCGACCGGATGTATTCGTCTATAACTTCCACAACCGACGGGTAAGTAATCCAGATCTTTCCGCCTCCACCGTCCACTTCAACGGTGTGTTGGTCGGCCATGGGTAATTTCGCCAACTCATTCTTGAGGTGCGGCGCGACCACGTGGTTCGCACAGTCACTGACGTAGGATGTTAGCCGCTCACTAAACTGCTTGGTTTCAATTCGGCTCACCTCCTCCGCGAATGGATCAAAATCTTCCTCGAAGGCCCGGTAATCCAGTGTGATGTCCACATCCTCAGAAAAGCGATCGATCACACCGCGAGCCTTGGACAGCGACGTCCCACCCTTAAAGGCCATCGAATGTCCACCTGGCATCGAGAACAGAGCCTGCAAAGCCCAGCAAACCCATATATCTTTCTCCAGCACTGAGGCGCTGCGAATAGCCGCCTGTAAACATGTCCAGGGCGGGTGCCGATGTTGACTCAAAAGACACTTGTGAAAATTCATGTATTGCACCGTCATGGCGAGAGTCTTCGCGCCATCGCTCAAAAGCTGGGCGTATCGCGCAACACTGTGCGCCGCTACCTGCGGGCTCTAAGCGTGGCGCCCAGCTATCCAGAGCGAACGCAGAGAGCGACTAAGCTGAATTCCTACAGAGACTATTTGCTGGCGCGGATCGACGCGGCGAAGCCGTACTGGATACCCGCAACCGTGCTGTTAAGAGAGATTCAGGATCGCGGCTATGCCGGCGGGGTCAGTCAGCTCAAGCACTACATTAATAAATCCAATTATTGTGCGCCAATGGCATTTTATTCAGAAGGCTTCTGCGCTCGCGCCAGTCCGCAAGGTGTTTGTCCATGAACGCCTTAAAACGCTCGTTGTGCCGGCGTTCTAACAGGTGAACCAGTTCGTGCACCAGTATGTACTCAAGGCACTCAGGGGGTTTTTTCGCGAGCTCCAGGTTCAGCCAGATACGCTTTGCGCCGGTATTGCAGCTGCCCCACTTGGTTTTCATTTTTTTCACGCCCCAGCTATTGGCTGTAACGCCAATTTCTTCCTGCCAGGGCTGCAAAAGCTCGCTGATGCGTGATTTCAGAGCAGCACGATAAAACTGCGACAGCAGCAAGGCTTTGTTTTCGGTAGACGTGCCAGTATTGACATAGAGATACATTTTACCCGGCGCAACCTTAACCTCGTGGCGCCCTGCCCGTTCCATTACGTTTAGTCGGTGGCGCCGGCCCCACAGGTAATGGCTCTCGCCGTTCAGCATCTCGCGGTCAGACTGTCTGGGTTGCTTGGCAAAGTCGCTTTGCTGCTTTTTAATCCAGGGAATACGGCTGATAACCGCCATGCGAATGGTCGTATCGGTCATCTTTTCAGGTGCTGATACCCGCACCCGGCCATCGGGCGGCAGCACGCTGATGTGCAGGTTTTTGATAGGCTTCCGATTAAGCTGCAGCTCAATCGTTCCAATCTGAATATGGGGCATCAGCGATAGTCCTTCTGCGCTTTTGCCAGCTCCATCACATTCTGGACGTCAACCTCATAACCGGTGGTTTCTTCGCGCACCGCGTTGGCAATTTCACGTTCTTTAAAACGGTCGCCAACCCAATCCGCTTTTTTGGTGTAGCGAATGGCACCGTCAATTTTTGTCGCCAAAACCTCATCGCTGCCAAAGTTATCGTAGAGTGCGCGTTTTGCGTGGGTGTCCATAGACGTTGGATAATTCGCAGAAGTATGGCCTGGGCGAATCACCTTGCGCGACAGCTCACGGATTTTCTCCAGGTAGTCCTGGTACTCAATGGACTTTTGTCTGCGCTGCTCTATCAGTTGATCCAGCAATACCGACATTTGCTCGTAGTATTTCGGGTTAACCGGGTTTTCATCCACAATCGTTTTGCGGACGTTGTTTTCAATGGTTTCTGCCATGGCTTCGGGGCTGTTGCGAATGCCCTCTGGCAGCGCCTCTAACGCGGCCGCGCCTTTTTCTACAATCAGCTCTATTAAGCCCAGCTCTTCAAAATCCATCAGCGTTTCGCTGTCATCGGCACGGATATACATGTCCAGCAGATGGCGCATCGCCGGTTCAAAGCGCTTCATGTTTACCAAATCGCCACTGCCCAGCTTCACCTCGTCGCGGACTTTTTCATAATAGGCAACCTGTTCACGCGCAGACTCGGCGTCCTGCGCGTTATAACCCGCATCCGCCATTTCATTGGCTATATTGCCGAAGGCTCGCAGCAGCTTAGCCACGCTTTGGTAAAGAGTCAGGCGCAACGGTTCTTTTTCGCTAATGTCATCTTGGTCAGCGCCCGACTCACCGCAGAAATAATGGATGTAGTCTTGGGTATTGCACGGTGCTTTGACCGGTTCACAAAGAGCGCGCACCATTTCCAGTGCGCTGTCTAAATCCTGCGTTGCCTGCTCTAACCGGTTTTTTAGCAGGCCGGCGACGTCTTCCGCATCATAGCCGTCAAACGCGCCCTGGGTGTAATCCGTAATGGCCTTATAGAGCGAGCGGAACAGGTCTTTATAGTCAACGATGTAGCCGTATTCTTTATCGTCGCCGTCCAAACGGTTGACCCGACAAATGGCCTGAAACAGATTGTGATCGAGCATTTTTTTGTCAATGTAAAGGTAGGTCGCTGAAGGCGCATCAAACCCGGTTAGCAGTTTATCCACCACAATAAGCAGGCGCATTTGGCCCGGCTCGTCTACAAACCGCTTCTTGACCTCTAGCTCAAACTCGGCAACCCGGGCCGCCGCTTTGTCTTCGGGCTGTTCAAAATAATCCGCCAGCATTTTGCGATAAATGTCGTACTTGAACAGTTTTTCGGTTAAGCCCTCGCCGGTTTCTTCGCCTTTGATGCTTGCTGCTGTTGGCTGAAAGCTGGTGACAATAGCCACCTTGCCGGCCAAGTCCGACTGGCTGAACATTTCATAGGCTTTGCAGGCCTGATAAACACTTGAACACACCAGCATCGCATTGCCGTAACCGCTCATCAGGCGCGGCTTGGTGTCCATATCCAGCAAAATATCGTTCACAATTTGCTGTAGGCGAGACTTGCTGGACAGCACCTTTTGCAGGGTGCCCCATTTTTGCTTCAGCTGAGTTTTCCCCAGGTTGGACAAGCCGCGGGTTTTGGCTTCAAACCAGTCATCCACCTTTTTTTGCGAGGTCACGTGTTGGTCAATATCGCGGGCTTCGTAGCGCAAATCCAGTACCACACCGTCGGCCACTGCTTCATCAAACTTGTAGGTGTGAATGTAAGAGCCAAACACTTCGATGGACTTTTTCTTGTCTTTTTTCATCAGTGGCGTGCCGGTAAAACCGACGAACATCGCCTCTGGCAGAATCACTTTCATGGCGTCGTGCAATTTGCCCGACTGGGTGCGGTGGCATTCATCCACAAACACAAACAGATCGCCCTTCGCCTTAAAGTCTGTTGGTAAGGACTGCCGCAACTCGTGAATAAAGGCGTCCGTGGCGGCATCATCGGCACGGTCGGACTGGCGACCAAACTTGTGCACTAAGGAACAGGCCAGCCAAGGCGTGGGTTGGTTCAGGGTGGCAATCAAATCAGCACCGCTTTTGGTGCGGTAGATGTCTTCGTCTACACCGGTGAATACTTTTTCAATTTGCTCATCCAGCTCGCTGCGGTCGGTTATGATCAGTACACGGCCGCCTTTCACATGTTCCCGTATCCACTTCGCCAGCCACACCATCGTCAGACTTTTACCCGAGCCTTGGGCATGCCAGATAATACCGCCTTCACGCTTTGCCACGCGGTGCTTGGCCGCTTTCACGCCAAAAAACTGATTTTGGCGGCAGGTTTTCTTTACGCCCGCGTCAAATACCATAAAGTCATGAATAATCTGTAAAAAACGATGCTTGTTGCAAATGCGGCTTAAGTGGAAATCCAGCTTGCTGGAATAGGCGTTGGTGACGTCCTCTTTCCATTCCAGGTAGTATTTTGACGGCGTTTCGGTGGTGCCGTAGCGCAGCCCTTGGGTGTCGTTACCCGCCATGACTAGCTGCAGGGTGGTAAAGAAGTTGCGGATAAAGTCTTTTTTCTGGTTATCCAGATTTTGATGGATACCTTCTGACACGGCCACCGACGACCGCTTCAGTTCCAGCACGCCCAAAGCGATGCCATTCACATAGAGCACAATATCCGGGCGTTTTTTATTTTCACCCTTGATGGACACTTCTTCTGCGATGGCAAAATCGTTCGCTTCAGGGTTTTGCCAGTCGATCAGCCACACGGTTTGATTCAGTTCGCCGGCGCCTTCTTTGTCTTTTACGCCGTAGCGCAGCAGCTGGTACACCGCTTTATTGGCGTAGTAGAGCTTCTTGCCTTCACCCAGTGCGGCGGCGGTGTCTAACTGGCGGATGGCTCGGGCGATCAGCGCATCACTGACACCGCGCTGCTGTAGCCACGAAGTAAGCGAGCCAGTTTCGATGTTTTTATTGCCCTCTCGATCCTGCAAGTTGCCCAGGTAGCGATAGCCAAGATCGTCCTGAAACAACCGCACCACTCGGTTCTGTGTGTCGCGCTCACGCTGGCCTACCGTTGTCATAGTTCAATCCTTTGCATCAACACTTGCCAGTCAACCATCGGTCAATCCAATATTTGTTAGTTAGGCCAATGACCTAGCCGGACAATCCAGTCAAAAACTACTGACATTAGCACCGCCAATCAAGCACCCGTCAACCAAATCAGGCCCAGAACGAAATCTGGCAATCATCAAATACTACATTTTAGTGGCTGTACCCTGCCACTCCGGAGGACCTCTGCAACAACCGGGTTCGGCCCGTGAGCAGTTCTTGCATCATGCCTTGTTTGATTTGGCGGGTTTTGCTGAGGCGTTGTTCGAGGGCCTGAATTTCTTCGTCCATATCGGAGAGGATAGTCGCGATGGCTGTTTGTTCTGCTCTAGACGGATAAGGAATTAGAAAGGGAATAATATGTTTATTATTTATCTGTGGAATAGAGGTTGTATCAGCTACTGAATCCAGCCCTCTATAAGTGAGCTGATTATACAAATACAACTCATTTAATTCAGCCGAGCACGTCAAGGCCATCAAGTTAGTATCCATAAAAGACGCCTCTTTCAAAACTCTTATCTTATTAGAAAGTATTGAAGCTCCCCGCTTTGGGAAAATGACACTTCCAGCAATTACTGCTTTTGATGTGTCGGAGCCTGTCAACATAGTTGGCGCGTTTAGGTGCTCAGCTCTTTAACAATTAGCCGCCTTTTCCGGATTCAATGTGACAGAGTCCGGCAAGCTGAGGTTTCGGATTTGTCCAGACCAGCGTTGCGG
>Ga0307932_1000298_pt1 | contig 20224 bp, 19 predicted proteins | sample OrgLakmetageno48_FD_201843 | JGI IMG/M metagenome (GOLD analysis project Ga0307932, IMG submission 201843) | Saline water microbial communities from Organic Lake, Antarctica - #48 | ecosystem: Environmental > Aquatic > Non-marine Saline and Alkaline > Saline | place: Antarctica: Organic Lake...
AAGCGAGGTCGCTCCGAGAGCGTCGGCAATCTGACCGGACACAAAACTCTGACTATCAAAAGTAGTCAGTGTGCCGTCAGGCGGAAAATTCTTTTCCGTGTACGCAGTAGCCTGGTCGCGCACTTTCGTCCGGTCAGTGCCAAAGAAAACGGTATACATGTGGACTATTGTACTGCAAAGACTATTTATTGACAAAAGTAGTTTTTTACGTATAATATGCTTAGACTTACGAACCTTCTTTTCGGAGAGCCCTAATGAAAAATGTTCCGATTCGCACTATAGCAACTATACTTTCCTCTCTCACTTTGGGTGCAGCACTCATAGTTTTTGCTTTCAGTATGAATTCGCGTCAGAGTAATGAAGAAATCATGGTTCGACTTGCTGAGCTTGCGGACTGGTCGTGTGTCGAAAACATCGACCGGTACTATTTTTGCAAAGCGTACGAACGCGCAAACCGGCCGCAACAAACAACTCAAACAAGTCCTATAAATGTAGTTGTTACGACCTTAAGTATGTCCGGCAGTTCCTGTACAAAAATGTCTGTTGGATTTAAGCTCTATTTTCGCGATCCTTCATGGTGGGAAATGAGAAAAATCAAAACCAACTTAAATGAAGCAACCGAATTGACTCAAGAGTTGATCAAGCGCTCAAAGGTTGACTTGTTTACTCCGACTGAAAACGAAGAACACATTCTTGCTGTACACGGTTGGAATGGAAAGTATTTCGGCTGCTGAATTACTAATCGCCCACATCGAATGATGTTGGCGATTTTTTTATTTCAAGTCTTTCACCTGAGTTTTCTCCATCTCTTCCCAGTTTTGGCCGATTTTTATTTCGGCGAGGATTGGTACTCCTTTTGTTTGCTCTTCCGTCAGGACACCTGTCATAATCTCTAGGAGCGTTGGCACAGTCGCTGCAATCTTTTCCTGCTTGATTTCAAATATCAGTTCGTCGTGCACTTGCAGCAGCATCTTCACATCGGACTGCAGTTTTAATTCTTCAATGTACGCGTGAATTTTAACCATGGCGATACGGACAATGTCAGCCTGAGAACCTTGTATCGGCGCGTTGATAGCCATCCGTTCGGCCTGGGCCCGGATAAACGGCACGCTGGAAGTAATCCCAGCAAAATGTCGGCGCCGTCCAAACAAGGTTTCAGTATAGCCGTGTTGGCGGGCGAAGCTTTTGCTTTCCTCGAGGTACTCAGCCAACCGCGTAAAAGTATTGAAATAGGCATTGAGGAATTCTTGCGCGGCTTCGCGGGTTGTATCACTGCCGAGATTTGCCCGCAGGGCATTAACGCCCATGCCATAGAGAATTCCAAAGTTGATCACCTTTGCTTTCCGGCGCATATTATCGGTCACATTTTCCCCATTGACCCCAAAGACACGCAGGGCGACCCCTTTGTGTACATCTTCTCCCCGTTTGAATATATCCATGAGGTTTGGGTCTTCCGACAAAATCGCTGCGATGCGTAGCTCTATCTGGGAGTAATCGATGGCGACTAACCGATAGCCTTCTTGGGCCACGAACGCTTTGCGAATCGCTCGACCCTCTTGTGTACGAGCCGGAATATTTTGGAGGTTTGGGTCTTTACTCGCCATCCGGCCGGTAGCAGCGCCGGTTTGGATCAGTGTCGAATGCAGTCGTCCATCTTCGCCGACCATCGCTGGAAGATTGTCGATGTAGGTCGAGACGAGTTTTTGCAGCTCACGATACCGCAACAAGTCAGCAATGATAGGGTGTTCGTCTTTGAGTTTCTCCAGCTCAGACTCTTTGGTTGAACGCTGTCCGCCGGTAGTTTTCTTGGCGTTTTTTGGTTTGAGCTCCAGACCGTCAAAGAGAATTTCTCCCAGTTGCTTTGGTGAATTGATATTAAACTCCTGACCAGCGTGTTTGTAAATTGAGTTTTCAAGCTGCGTCAGTTCGGTATGGAGTTTCTTAGAAAGAGCATTGAGATACGGCACGTCCAGTGCAATCCCCGTTTTTTTCATCTGCGCCAACACCGGCATCAGTGGTAGTTCTATGTCTGCAAAGATATCCCACAGTCCCGCCTTTTTCACTTTTTCCTCCATGGCAATCACCGTGTCCTCCCAGGTTTTTACCTGCAAGAAAGACCGACCATAGTCAATAATATCCTCATATGAAGCATTGGTGCGTTCACTCTCCAGTAACCACAACAAAATAGCGGCGCGTTGGAGTTCGTCCTGGTCCATTGCTTGGGCATTGGCAGTATCGTCCACCAAGGTAATATCAAATAATTTTTGAATCCGCGCCGTCATGTTACGGAAGCCAAAATCACTAAAGAGATTAGCAATCGCTTCTGTGTCAGCGTGCTCTTTCCACTCGGTAGAAGCTAAATCAAAACTCTCAATGGCATCGGTGCGAATCGTAGCGAGCATCTTTGAAAACTCAGCGTCTTCTTTTCCATCTTTGAGTAAGCCCACCATTCGTTTGGTAATACCCGCAGCAATAAACTGCTGCTCATCTTTCTCAAGTTTTTTGTAGATTTGTTCAATCGAACCAAAGGAGGTGATAAGGGTCGTGGCGGTCTTTTCTCCAATCCCACGAATCCCGGGAATATTGTCTGAGGCGTCGCCCCGCAATCCTTTGTAATCAATCACCATTTTGGGACCAAATCCAAAGCGGTCTTTTACCCCTTGTTCATCATAAATAATCGTATCCTTGATTCCTTTCTTGAGAGTAAATACTTGCACGCGTTTTTTATCAATACACTGCAAGGTATCCATATCGCCCGAAGCAATAATGACCGACAGGTCTTTGTTTTGTGCCGTGAGGTGTGCAATCGTTCCCAGCAAGTCGTCAGCTTCAAAACCCACTTTTTCGAAAATCGGAATGCCGAACGCTGTAAAAATTTCCCGCGAGCGATTGATTTGCTGAATCAGCGCTTCGTCGGTTTTTGAACGGCCGGCTTTGTAGGCATCATACGCATCGTGTCGATACGTAGGCTCGGGCAAATCGTAACAGGCAGCTACGTACTGTGGCTTAAAGTCTTCGATGATTTTTAAGACCATGGTCGTCACCCCGTAGAGTGCACCGGTTGGTTCTCCGGTGGGTGAAGTGAAGTCGGGGAGGGCGTGGTACGCCCGGTGCAAAATCGCATGAGCATCGAGTAGTACCAGAGTAGTTTTTTGAGTCTGAGCCATGCCCTAGTATACGGTGTTGAGCCGCCGGAGACTATTGCTCTTTTCCGAGAGTTATTGTGACCCTTCTGCGTTCGTCTTTAAGAATTTCAATCTGCAGCTGGTAGGCAGAGTCAGGAATACTCGCAGGAATAATCTCGGGCCACTCAATACAACTGATAGTATTGGGCTGGGAAATAATCTGCTCAATGTGTAGTGGTATTGTTTCTGCCTCGGACTCCAACCGATAGGCATCGATGTGCACGAGCGTTTGCCACTGTGGGTGAGTCGTCTGATATTGCTTCATGATAGTAAAGGTGGGACTGGTGATGACTTCCGTCACACCCAACAGCTTTCCCAACTCTTGAGTAAAAGCGGTCTTCCCTGCTCCCAGGTCACCCTGCAGAGAAATCACCAACGGAACAACAACGTAGGACTTATGATTCTCTAGTATTGCTTGAGCGATTGGTTGTAATTCCGTAGGACTATCGACTGTCCAATCTTTTTTCATATGACTGACTATAGCAACCAACCACTCGCTCGTAAATAAGTCTTACTTGAAATATAGTGTCATTCATCGAAATCTACATGTTAGAATACTTACCATATGGTTCAATTTGATGACTCTTATTCCAACTCTCGTATCCAAGACCTGCGGGCCGGAGAGGAAGAACGGTTGGTAGAAGCGATGGCACCGCAATATGGTTTTGAATATATTAATCTTCGTGGCTACACCATCAACCCCGAAGCACTCGCTCTGATACCCCGTAAAAAAGCCGAAGAAGCCGAAGCTGTTGCGTTTGAAATCAATCGAAAAAGTGTCTTTGTGGCAGCAAAAAGTCCTAATAGTCCACAAACGCAAGCAATAGTCCAAACGCTCCAAAAGCAGAGGTTGACTGTCACTTTGTACATGTGCTCAAGTATCAGTCTTAGTCACGCTTGGGAGAGATATGATGACATCACAAACACTACTGCAGAAAAACGTGGTGTATTTGAAATCAATGCCGACGACATCGTTCGGCTCATCAAGCGCATTCAAACCAAAGAAGAGATACCTAAAATCCTCACCGAGATTAGTGGTGTAGGAAACACCCGCCGTATCTCAGAGACCTTAGAACTTATCTTTGCTGGTGCGCTAGCTCTCGGTGCTTCTGATATCCATATCGAACCAGAGGAAAATGACATTCGTCTGCGCTATCGATTCGATGGAGTACTGCATGATGTCACTGATTTAGATTCCTACATCTTCGAGAGAATGATGTCTCGACTCAAACTTCTCTCAGGAATGGTTATTAACTCAAGAGCCGAAGCACAAGATGGACGATTTACTTTTGATATCGGCGAACGAGAAATTGAGATTCGCTCTTCTGTCATTCCTGGTTCTATCGGTGAATCCATCGTGATGCGGTTACTCGATCCTTCCGTGGCGAGTTTTTCAATGGATAAACTTGACCTCAATCCACACATTACTGCAGCTATCGCTGAGCAAATCAAAAAACCAAACGGGCTTATTATTACCACCGGTCCGACTGGTTCGGGTAAAACCACTGCCCTCTACGCTTTTTTGCAACAAGCCCATAACGAGGGAGTGAAGATTATCACTATCGAAAACCCCGTAGAGTACAAATTGGAAGGAATCGTCCAAACCCAAACTGGAAAAGACTACGATTTTGCGTCAGGGTTGCGCGCAATCTTGAGACAAGACCCCGATATTATTATGGTTGGCGAAATTCGAGACCGTGAGGTAGCAGAAACTGCTATCCATGCCGCGCAGACTGGTCACTTAGTATTTTCTACCCTCCACACCAACAGCGCGGTTGGTGGATTTCCTCGGATGATAGACCTTGGGGTAGATCCACGTATTTTTGGGAGTTCGGTAAACGTTATTATGGGGCAACGGTTGGTCCGTGTTTTATGCAACGAGTGTAAAGTGGCGTACGAACCAGAACCCAAGGATATCCAAATGATTTCTTACGTGCAAAGCACTCACCCTCATGAAAAAGAAATGCCCGAAAAAATAACCATCTACAAAGCGGTTGGATGTACCCTCTGTGGTGGAACTGGATATAAGGGACGAACCGGAATTTTTGAGGCTATCGTTATGGATGAAGCTGTAGAAGAAGCAATCCTCCGTGACCCCCGCGAACACGTAATTTTAGAAGCAGCCGAACCACAAGGCATCCCCACTATGGTGCAAGACGGTATCCGTAAATTACTTGAAGGCCTTACTGCCCTGTCTGAACTACAACGAGTAATCGAACTCCCGTATCAACTGGCGAGCACCCCTAATAAAAATCAATCAGCAAAAGCCGATACTCCTCTTGCTGAAAGTTCCGACGATGATTTTCTCTCGCACGTAGTATAAAAAACACCCTGTGTATTGCAGGAGTGAAAATAAATTTGGTCAATATTGTTTTGTCTTTTTTTGTGATACTGTCAGATTAGTTCATCGATTCATTCCGTCCAGTGATTTTCTCAGGTAGAGAAAAAATCAGGACATAAATTCGCAATATGTCGTTCCGACATTTGCTCATTCAAGAAGATAACTCTCTAAGCAAGGCTTCCGCATTGAAAGTGAATACCGCGCTAAGGAGTCTCGCAGCACTCTCACTCCAGGGTGAGCGCCGCAAAGACCCTCGCAACGTATTCAAGTTGCTTAGAGAGTTATACTCTGGAATTTAAATAAACAGGTGCTCGCACCAAACGGTGAAGGCCGGAGAACTATCTGATTTCCAATATACTAGCATAGATTAAAAATTTGTCAACTCTTTTTGAGGGTTCTGTTCTGTCTGTAACTATTCCGACTCCCGTTCACTTAATTTATTGTTATACTGTGTTCTATATATGAGTAAATCAATCACCCGAGATGAAGCTGGCGGACTCGACAAAACCCTACGCCCCCAAACCTGGGAGGAATACGTTGGACAAGTAAAAATCAAAGAGAACCTGAGGATTCTTTTGACGGCCGCGAAAGAACGGGGGCACGCAGCTGAACATATTTTGTTGTACGGACCACCAGGACTCGGAAAAACGACACTGGCGAATCTGGTTGCCAAAACGCTGGGCACCAACATGAAGATAACCTCCGGTCCAGCCATCGAACGAGTTGGTGATTTGGCTGCCATCTTGACCAACCTTTCTCCGGGTGACGTGCTGTTTATTGACGAAATCCACCGCCTTTCTAAAAGTATTGAGGAGGTACTCTACCCCGCCATGGAATCTGGAGTGCTCGACATTATTATTGGAAAAGGTCCGTCGGCCCGTACGGTTCAGCTTGAACTTCCCCCATTTACTATGGTCGCCGCCACCACCCGCATCTCCCTGCTTTCTTCTCCCCTTCGTTCTCGGTTTTCTGGGGGAACGTTTCGTTTAGAGTTTTATAGTGCTGAAGAAATCGCAACTATTTTAAAACGATCTGCGGAACTGCTCCATGTCACAACTACAGACGACATTGTGATGAGTATTGCAAAGCGGTGTCGCGCTACTCCCCGTACTGCAAATTATCTACTCAAACGATGTCGCGACTTAGCCCAGCTCGAAGGAAGTGATTTAACCAAAGACACCGTTGAAAAAACATTCGGTTTACTTGAAATCGATGAGCTAGGCCTCGGTTCGCCGGACAGAGCCGTACTCGAAGTTATTATTCATAAGTTTAATGGTGGTCCAGTAGGACTTAATACGATTGCTGCTGCCACTGGTGAAGAACAATCTACCATCGAAGATGTAGTTGAACCCTATCTCATTCGTCACGGATTACTTGAGCGAACGCCCCGAGGACGGATTGCGAGTGCGACTGCTTATGTTCACTTAGAAAATATCTAAGAATCTCTGAAAATTACCGATGGAAGTCCTTTGAGGATTCTCTATCAATCAGTCTGTTTGGCTGAGATTATTTCCCCCCCCACTCACTTTTTAGTACAATTAAATAATAATAAAAAAATATGTCAGGACATAATAAATGGTCAAAAATCAAACATAAGAAAGGGGCGACTGATGCTCAGCGCAGTAAGCTTTTTTCGAAGCACTCTTCTATAATCACTATGGAAGTAAAAAAAGCTGGAGGAAGTATAGATGCAGCGGGAGCCCTTTCTGCCATTGAGCGTGCCAAAAAAGACTCCATGCCAAAAGATGCTATTGATCGAGCGTTGGCAAAAGGAGCTGGTACTGGCGGAGCAGCTATTGAAGAAGTGACTTTTGAAGGGTACGGCCCAGGTGGAGTTGCGTTAATTATTCAGGCAGTGACCGACAACAACAACCGGACGGCTCCAGAAATCAGACATGTTTTTTCAAAAGCGGGACTAGAGCTGGGAGTGCCGGGCTCGGCGATGTGGGCATTTACCAAAACCGAGGATGGGTATACCCCGAACATGCCCATGGAACTTGATGATATCACAGGAGAAAAACTCGCTGAATTTATCGAAAAACTCGAAGATCTAGACGACGTAACCAATATTTACTCAACCGCAGATACTCCTGAATAAATATGCGAGTTATTAGCGTCGACCCAGGATACGACAGAATTGGTGTGGCTGTACTAGAATATGTTGAAGGAAAAGAAAAACTCGTTCACTCAAGTTGTATTCAAACTAACAAGTCACAAACCTTACTCGACCGTCTGTATGATATGGGCCAGCAATTCTCTTCCCTGTTGGAAATATATTCTCCCGATACGCTTGGTATTGAAACCCTCTTTTTTAATACCAACCAAAAAACCGCTATCGGTGTTGCTCAAGCCAGAGGGATTATTATTTACCTTGCTCAGGTAGCTGATTGTCGGGTATTTGAGTTTGGCCCCCAAGAGATAAAAGTGGCCGTAACTGGCTACGGAAAGAGTGATAAACATGCCGTCATAGACATGGTGTTACGACTTATGCCCGATGCTCCAAAAAAAGCCTTGGACGACGAATATGACGCTATTGCAGTCGGCATAACGTGTCTTGCACATTATGGAAGAACCAAGTAGAATCCTGCACAAATGCACCACCCAGTATTGCTTCGGTCGCGCATATTTGATAAAAATGATTAGTAATATTGATGGATACGTATGCTGTTTTTTTTCACAAACGAAACTGAAGAAGAATTAGAAGAACCAACTGATGAAGACACCTCTTTGGCTGATGATTTACTTGATGAAGTAACTGAATCTGACAGTTCAGACGACGACACTGACACCACAGAAGGATTTGGTCACATTAAAGAGGATGGGGAAGATGACGAGAAGGATGATGAAGATGAGGAAGATGAGGAAGATGATGCTGAGTTAGAAGACGATGCCGAAGATGTGGACTACGATAGTTTCGACGACGTAGATGAACTGTAAAATGAGAACACGAGCGTAGCGACTATTTCAAATTTTCGCCAGTACACCGCCCCTCCCCAGGGCGGTGTATCGGTGATGCCTCAAAAAATAACAAAGAAAGAAAATTTCTTCATAACACAAATCCAGAAACAGCCTAAAATCCCCTCCAGTGGCTTTCTTATTAAGAAGTCAAACAACAAAATCATCCTTGGGTCAATACTCTCTCCTGTGTTATTGTTCCCCAACTACTTTTTTCTCAAAATCAGTCCAAAACCGCTCGTTCACACAACCCAAGACCGGCATGTACCTAATTAAATGAAATATCTAAATCACAAAATCGTAGTAAGTTTATCTAGCAAAAGCCGTGCTAATATTGATTGTATACAACATAAATAGATATGAAGATCCAAAAGTGGTTTAAAAAGAATTGGAAAGAAATTATTATCGATATCCTTATTTTTGGATTTGCGGCTTTTATTATAATCTTCTCGGCTTTACTGTTGTGGATTTCTACTCTAGAAATCCCTAGCTTGTCTGCGTTTGACGATCGGCGCGTCCTGCAATCAACGAAAATCTACGACCGGACTGGAGAGGTGGTTTTATATGACCTCAATAGTGATGTGCGGCGAACTATCGTGCCGCTTGAGGAAATATCGCGCAATATCAAAAATGCAACTGTCGCCATCGAAGATGACCAGTTCTACAACCACTTTGGGATTGATATCCGCGCTATTGTCCGAGCTGCCGTTTCAAATTTTCAAGATGGAGACCTCCTTGGGGGACAAGGAGGTTCTACCCTTACGCAACAAGTCATTAAAAACTCTGTCCTTCAAAGAGACAAAACACTCGCTCGAAAAGTAAAAGAGGCTATTCTTTCTATTAAGCTAGAGCGCGTATTGAGCAAAGACGAAATTCTCGAAATCTATCTCAACGAATCACCCTATGGTGGAACTATTTATGGCGTCGAAGAAGCTTCCAATGCATTTTTTAATAAATCAGCATCTGAGCTCAGTTTATCTGAAGCAGCCTACTTAGCATCAATTCCGCAGGCACCAACCTATCTTTCTCCGTACGGCAACAATCGTGATGCACTTGATCGCAGACAACAGCTGGTGTTAGAACGTATGCGATTGAATGGGTTTATTACTGTTGAGGAATATGAGACTGCTACGGTTGAGGAAGTGGAGTTTGAGCCGCAAGCAGTATCTGGCATTAAGGCTCCTCATTTTGTAATGTATATTATTGAACAACTGGCTGAAACATACGGTGAGGAAGTGCTCGCCGAGCAAGGACTCCGAGTAATTACTACTTTGGACTGGGAGCTGCAAAAAGAAGCCGAAAGAATTGTCGCTCAAAAAGCTGTTTCAAACACTGAAAAATTTAATGCTTCAAATGCTGGTCTTGTAGCGACTGACCCAAAAACCGGAGACTTACTCGTAATGGTTGGTTCACGTGACTATTTTAGTGAGGAAATTGATGGAAACTTCAACGTCACCCTCGCCTCTCGTCAACCAGGCTCGTCTATCAAACCGTTTGTGTACGCCACTGCCTTCTCAAAAGGATACCTACCAGCCACTATCCTCTTTGATGTTCCTACTCAGTTCTCTACCTCCTGTGAACCGTGGAATACGACCACAGAAGCGCCGTGTTACGCCCCAAGAAACTACAACAATAAGTTCGTCGGTCCAATCAGTATGAGAAACGCCCTCGCTCAGTCCCTTAATATTCCCGCAGTAAAAACACTTTACCTAGCCGGCTTGAAAGACACCCTCAAGTTTGCCACCGATATGGGTATCACTACGCTTGATGACCCAGAAAGATATGGACTGACGATGGTACTCGGAGGTGGTGAAGTACGACTGATGGATATGACAAATGCCTATGGTGTATTTGCAAATGGTGGACTTAAGGCAACACCACGAGCCATTCTCCGTATTGAGGATTCACAAAAAAATATTGTTGAGGAGTTTGCGGTCAAAACCAATAGAGTAATGGATGAGAACGTGGCATATATGGTCAGTGATGTCCTTTCTGACAACGTAGCTCGTACCCCATTGTGGGGAAACTGGTCAATAGTAAACTTTGGCGACAGAGACGTGGCTCTCAAGTCAGGAAGTACTAACAACCTCCGTGATGCTTGGATTATGGGATACTCACCAAACATCGCAGTGGGTGCCTGGGTTGGTAACAACGACAATGCAGCTATGGGTGGTGGACTATCAGGACTCATCACCACTCCGATGTGGCGTGAGTTTATGGATATTGCATTAGAAAAACTTCCTAATGAATCTTTCCCACAACCACAAATAAACACCGCTGGAGTCAAACCGGTCCTTAGGGGTGAATACATTGACACCTCCCTACTCCTGCAAGCGATGCAAAATTCTAACGCCAGTTCCTCTATCAATGTGGCAGACGTATACAACAACGTTCACTCCATCCTACACTTTGTAGATAAAAATAATCCAACCGGAGGCTACCCCGCCAATCCAGCGAGTGACGGTCAATACGTAAACTGGGAGTACGGGGTACAAGCCTGGAACAAGCAGACGTTTGGTGCCCTCATTGAAGCTCAGCAGCTACTTAGTGATCAAGAAAAAGAGGAAGAGGAAGAGGAAGAAACCACCGAAGAAGATACAAACAACGCTGATGAACCCGAACGTCCAAATCGCTCCAACAGATCAAATCGAGAAGACGACTAAGTAATTGCACTCAACGAATATAAGTCGGACAATTATCAGCCCCTAACTGGGTTTTTAATTTTTCTAAAATTTCTAATTTTTTTAATAAAATCTCGGTTCTGAGAATACTTGGTACCCGTAAAGAAAGCGTTCGTGTACTCACGGTGTATTCAACTTGCGAGAGTTGTAAATCAAACTGTGTCAACTCTTTGATAATTATCAAACACTCTTTTTCAACGCTCGCTTGCGGTGCCTTTATTCTGCTCCGATAGCGCTCAAACAAATCTCCAAGGCGCTTCATGGGCATAGGAGCTTTGTAGTTATCCATACCCTACTTGTTCATTGGCATTACCAAGTATCGAAGGCTTTTATCACTCACCCCCTGCATAATCATCGCTCTACCTATTCCAGCAAAACTCATCTTCACTGAGTCATCTTGAATATGAGACAAAGGATCCATTATATACTGCTGGTTAAAATTTAAAGACAGCTCCTCCCCTTCTACCTGTGCTTTTACCGTATCGGTAGTATGACCAACTTCGTTATTCTGTGAAGATATAGTGAGATTATTAGCCGTCAGCATTAGTGATACTTGGCGAAACTTATTTAAGAAGGTGTTGGTCTTTTTGAAAGACTTCGACAAATCATCTTTCAATACCACGACGTGCGACACAAACTCCTTCGGGATAATTTGCGCGTAATCTGGAAAATTACCCGTCACTAAACGAGTACTTACATATACACCGCTTGGAAAGCGTAGGGCGCACTGATTATCGTTCGTAATAAATAATGGATCTTCATTCACCACTTCACAGATACGAGCCAACTCTACTGCATTCTTACTGGGAATCATTAAGGAGTCTTGCAAAACTAAACTTTTTTGCGGAATTGTTTTCTCCATCAAGCGAAAGGAATCAGTTGCCACAAAGGTTAGCGAGTGTTCTTTCTTCTGCTGAATAAACACACTCCCTAGCTCTGGTTTAATTGAGGTCTGTGAGGCTGAAAATGCCACGCTCTTGATTCCATAAGCAAAAGACTTACCCTGCAGCTGTAGCTCCTCTCCTTGTAGCTGACGGAGATTGGGGAACTCTTCCACTGCAAATGTCTTGATTGAAGTATTGGTGTTTTCAGTTTCTATTTGTAATACCTGATCTTCAGTTCGTAGGGTAATTTCTTTTTGGTTAATAAACTGAATACTCTGTAAAAATATTTGGGCCGGAACAGCCACCACCCCCTCTTCCACGATGGTTCCTTCAATTACCGTTTCTAGACTAATTTCTAAGTTCGTTGCTTGAATGGTTATTATGCCTTCTTTTGCTTCGAGACGAACACACTGCAATACCGGGAGGGTGACATGCTTTGTGCTTATTCGTCCCACAAGCTCTAACGCTTGAGTGAGGTGTTGGTGTGGAATAGTTATCTCCATATTTTTATTATAATCTATTTTACTCTCTATTATTAGTCCTGTGGAAGTGTGCAAAACTCGAATACATGGTCTGCTTTAGGAATATTTTTTCAATACTTATTCTGCTGTTGTTGTGCATAGACCTGGGATTTGTGTGAGTTGTCTGTGTATAGGATATAAGGAGTGGTTTGAAAACCGTATTATCTGGGGATAAACAGGCTACTTTCTATCTTTCTCCCCCAGCTGCTACCACTACTATTCATCTTTTTCCCCAACCCTATACAAATTTTATCCCATCCGACCTGTGTATTATTACACAAAATAAAAAACTGTCCGAGCGGACAGTTTTTTATTACTTTAACAATAGTCTTACTTGGGTGATTTCTTCCTCCAACTCATTACTTGTCTTGAGCTCATTTTTAATCTTTTCACAAGAGTGAATGACAGTGGTATGGTCTCTCCCTCCAAGCTTCTTTCCAATTGCTGGATATGAGACTTGAAAATCTTCGCGCAAAATATACATGATAATCTGTCGAGGCTTCACCACCTCTTTTCGACGAGTTTTTTCGTAAATACTCGCTTGATCGATATCGTAGTAGCGGGCAACCTTATCAACCACATCAGTAATGGCTAGAGATTTGCGGGGTCGAGAACTGTTTTTAATTATGGTACGAACTTCTTCAATAGTAAGGGTCCTTCCTAAGAGCTGTGACTGACACATAATAGTGTTTAAGGCTCCTTCGAGTTCCCGTACGTTCCCTTCGATACTTTGTGCTAGGTGGTCTACTACATCATCACCAAGAGTGATACTGTTTTGGGCAGATTTTGCTCGAAGAATCGCTGCCCTCGATTCGAGGTCAGGTGCGGGGAGGTCGACAATCATTCCCTGTGCAAACCGAGACTGTAGACGCTCTTCCATACCGTTGAGAAGTGCTGGGTGCTGGTCACTGGAGAAGACAATTTGCTTGTTATTGTCGTGCAGAGCATTAAAAAGGTGAAAGAGTTCTTCTTGGGTCTTTTCTTTCGTAGCCAAGAATTGTATATCGTCCATGATTAACACATCATATTGTCGATACTTATCTTTAAAAGTATTAGCACTTCCGTTTTGCAGGGCATTAAAATAATCTACAGCAAATCGTTCGCTGGTAACATAAAAGACTTTCTTACCCGTTTTCTTCACTTGATTTCCTACTGCTTGAATAAGGTGGGTTTTTCCGTGTCCTGTTTTTCCATAAATAAACAGTGGGTTGTAGGTAATTCCTGGCTTCTCACTGACTGTTTTGGCAGCCGCATGTGCAAGAGCATTATAGGGTCCAACAACAAACGTATCAAATGAATACTTTGGGTTTAGGTTATCGCTTTTATTGATGTAATAGTCCTCTAAGGGAAGAGCTGCGTTGACCGTTTGGTTTTTATTTGTCTCTTGTTTTCTCTCGTTTCGTTGGGCAACGGTGTATTCAACACTTCTCACGTGAGGAGTAAGGTCACGGAGCGTTTTGAGAATCATCGTTTGGAACTTGTCTTGTAACCAGTCTTTTACAAATACGCTCGGTACCCCAATCAGGGCTGTCCCGTCCTCAAGGGAAATGATGTGCGTATCTCGGAACCACGTTTTAAAGTTGGCAGTGGTGATTGAAAGCTCAATCTTTACTAACGCATCATCCCAGAGCTGTTTGACGTCTACTTGTTCGGTCTGGACGATACTGTTGGTGTGTGATGAGTGAGAAGTTGGATTCATAAAGAGGAATTACTGTTGATACTTTGAATTATACCTAGGTAAAATAAACTGTAAAATTTCTCAAGATAAAACTGGATAATCAAAAAACATTTTGACATTTTCAAAGTGCAACTGGGGAAAAACTGGGGATAACTTTTTAAGGGTAATTCAAGCCCATGAATACTCTTGATAAAATTCTTTTTTCCTGTATAGTTCTCGGGTAATAAATCTTACGTATGCCAAAACGAACGTATCAACCAAAGAAACGAAAACGAGCCACTACACACGGCTTTCTGGTTCGTAGTGCCACTACAGCGGGACGAAAAATTCTCCTCGCTCGAAGACGAAAGGGTCGCGCACAACTAACCGTTAAAAAAGCTCAATAAATTGAGCTTTTTTTGTACTCCCCAACCAAGGGCCACCCTCGGTTGGGTATGTTCATCCAACCAAGGGTGGCCCTTGATTGGGTTGAGAGTTTGAATTTATTGGTATACTACGTCTATCTGTATGTTAAAAAAGGCTAATCGATTGAGTCGTACTCAATTTACTACATACTTCCGTTCTGGAAAGCGACACCACTTTGAACACCTAACGATTATCTACTCCCCTGCCCCAACCTTTCTGGCGGCAGTGGTGATTGGCAAGAAGGTGGCCAAAGGTGCCGTGCGAAGAAATACCTTGAAGCGTCGAGTGTTGGCTCGGTTTGTTCAGGTGCAAAAAGAATCAGCCGCAACCGGGGTGTTTATTATTATTCTCAAACCGTCATTCAATTCCCTGCCCCGGGCAGCAGCGGATGAGTTCTTCCACAAGTCAATTGCTGGCTTGCTGCAAAGCGCGTAGAATGACAGGAACTAATTTTTATTGTATTTATGTGGAGTTATATTTGGCATACGTTTTTCTTCGACCCAGTCTACAACGCACTGGTATTTTTTATTGATGTGGTTCCAAATGGTGATGTAGGAGTCGCAATCATCCTGACTGTTTTGCTTGTGAAGACGATTCTTTTGCCGGTGTCTATCAAGGCGGCCAAAACGCAAAAAATCATGCGTGAGATAGAACCAAAAGTAAAAGAACTTAAAGTAAAATACAAAGACGACAAACAAGCTCAAGCGCAGGCTATGATGGAGGTCTACCGTGACGCGGGAATGAATCCATTTGCCAGCATTTTTCTCGTATTCTTACAGATTCCGATTATTATTGCCTTGTATTTCTCTGTGTCTAGTGGTGGTGGTGTCCCGTTACCACAAATTAACGTTGACCTGCTCTACTCTTTTGTGGCTGCACCAATCGACATTACGATGAATTTTTTAGGAATGATTGATATTCTCGACAAGAGTATTCTCCTTGCCTTGGGAGCTGGTGTTACGCAATACATTTTTGTCACTCTCTCTATGCCAAAACTCCCACCAAAAGTGGAGGGAGCTGAGCCAAATATGAAAGATGATTTTATGCGCAACATGCAGACCCAAATGAAATACGTTATGCCAGTACTGATTACGGTGATTGCCTACACCATTTCAGCTGCTATTGCGCTGTACTTCTTAGTGAGTAACCTCACCTCAATCGCCCAAGAATTTTATATCCGCAAGCATCGGTAAAACCTTACGGTCGGACACATCCAACATAAGATTGTCCATTATTGGTTGTTTTTAGAATTGGCAACAACAGAGCAGAGTTCATTCATGGACTTTAAGGTATCCAGATATTCTCAGCCTAGATATTGTGAAGAGTCAAGAATTTTAACCAAGTGGGTACGTCCCAAAATGCTAGCTGCACCAGTGAAATCACTTACAATTATACTGTCGCTAAAAATAATATCGCTAAGTATTGTGATATTAATACAATAGCAACTTAATCATTAATCATTAATCGTTATGCAGGCATCTGTAGCAGGATCGAATATACCACCACGTTCGTTTTTTCCTACTGTGCAGTCTGCTTCACAGCTACCAAACAAAGAAGGATTATCAGGACACGCTGATGCACTACACGTCTTGCCTGCTGGGCAGTATTCAATAGCAAGAGTCGGCAGCGCTGTAGCAACCTGAGCATCCGTAGTTAGGCAAGTACCACCACTACCAGTATTGTTGATTATGAGATCTCCTCTACATCTTTCTTCGGCCGAACTACAATCGTAGTTTTTTCCTTGTCCAAAAACACCCTCACTATAATACTGGTTTGCTCCTTGTCCTGGACCTTCTTGATATTGGTCTGATAATGTTTTGCAGCTCACCATTTCTGTTTTACACGTATCAGCATTATCCTTGCAAATTTCAATAGCAGTTTGCGCTGAGCCGGCTGCGTTCCCAGACGGTGGTTGAGCCTTAGTAAGGGTTAAATCTACCGTGCCGATATTTGGATTGATGATGTATAAAATAAGTACCGCTCCGAGGATAACTAACAGACCAAAGACTGCCCCCTCTATATCTTTCTTAGCATCCCCTTTTGAGGTCACGATGTCTGTGGTCATCCACTTTACTCCAGCAATCACAATCTTGATGACTGCGAGTAGTGCCGCCAGAGAGATAGACGTGGCATAAATGGCTTGTAAGTACGTCTCAAAGTTTAGGTAGGGATCATTTGTTTCGATTCCTGGAATACCCACGAGTGGTTGGTACTCAGCCAGCACAAACGCTGGCGCTAAGAGGAGAACAAAAGATAAGATTTTAAAGAAAAGTTTCATAATTAGTTTTGATCAGCATTAGTGGTTATTCTTTCATATACCCATAAGGTCTGATCTGTTTGATTGGTAAAATACAGATTAAACGCGTCATCAGTGATTCGTAATCGGGTGATGTCTAATTTTCGCCCACTTTCATGCTCTGGATCTACTAAAAACCTTGCGTTGTTACCGTCAGAACTAATCTCCCACAGGCTGTCGGCTGATGCCATCCCCCCAGTATACCAACTGTCTGGTAATTGGTGGCTGAACTCATACTCGGTATTAGCACAGATAGTAATTGGTAATTCCCCTTCCCCCATCACACATTTTTCCGGAATCTGAACAAGTGGTACTGAATTTTCCGCTCCTGAGTTTATATCATAAAAATAACTTTGATATGATCCTCTCTCTTGTTTTGAGTAAAACACAGAGTTATTATTTCCTAGAGCAGACATTCCATAGCCATCAACTGGCAGACGAGTAACTGCACCATTCTTTACTCGATATAAGAAGCTCTCCAGTTGCCGAGTGGTTTTTGGATACACATAATGTGAGTCTGTCACATCACTTCCCCATGCAACACTCGACTCCCGAAAAGGAAGAGTAAAGAGTGTTTCATTAGTAAACTCGGCAGGATTAAATACTTTTCCGATAGTGCTGGTGTTGGTTTGAATTGAATATAAGAAGCGATTGTCATTGGTGCTACTAAAAGAGGTAATCGGCTCAGCCAGCTCAGTGTTTGAGAGTGTGCTTGAAGCACGACTAATTTCTCCTACCACAAACTCTTTTTGTGAACCAAAGCCAGATTGAATCATTACGTATTGTCCGTTTTCAGAAAACTCAGCTCTTTGAGCCCCAGGGATAGTGGTAGCAGAAATTCTTTCCTCGGAGCCAGTTGTGAGGTTGATTGAGTAGATGTGTCCAGTTCCTACTTCCATGTAGAGCACTTCTCGGGGCGTACTTGTACTTACTTGAACCTCTGCAAAACCAGCTACTGGTTGGGTAGTGAGTTGACGTAGACGTTGGGCTGTTTCTACATCAACTACTGGTTCAGCTTCAGGTTCAACCACTGGTTCTTGGTAATTAGTGTCGGTTGTGTCTTCAAACCCAAAATCACCAAACTGCTCGTCCACACTAGTGGGGGTACCAAAAAAAAGTACATAAATCCAGACTGCGACTAATACGAGAATCAAGACTACTCCAATGATGATAAAGACTGAGCGTTTCATAGACTAAAATCTTACTTGAATATTATCGTTGGCTCCTTGTAATACTTGGGTCGTGTCTCTCACTTGGAAGCTCAATCTCGCTGCTTCTGCAAACCCAGTGGATTGAAAGGTCACTTGGTACGGATTGCTCCCTTGATTTTGGCTCAATGTATTGTTGATTTTCCATTGGGCAATATCTGGGTTGTTGTATACACGGATATCTAGATTGTACGGCTCGGCTTGTATGGTAGCAGTATTCCCCACCAAGATAAGATTGGTATCAATGGGATTGCGCTTTACCCCAAACAAGGAACTCACTTCATGAAAGTTGAGTGACGGTGAAACAGAAGGTATAAATATTGACCTGCGTGCCAAGACAGTCCCGTTTGGTTCAGTGGCTTGTACTGAAAGAATTGAGTTTTCACCTCTTGGGGTAGGAAAAGACACTTGGTTTCTTCCTCGTATTGGTCCACCCTCGAGTACTTGGCTATTGATTCGCCACGTGTACACCAAGTCTGTGCGGGAGGCTCCGTCATTTACCAGCGCTGTGGCGTTTACAATACTGCCAATACTAGGTAAAGCTCTGCCCCGATAAAATTCTGGTACGCGTGTCTGGGCTTCAATAATAATGTCGAGATAGACCGGTGTGATGGTGGTACTTAGGACCTCGTTTCCACCAGAGGGTTTACTCAAAACAGCTTCAATTTTTGTCTCCATATCTAACTCACCAGCGGTCACAACAACGCTTCTTCTATTCTCCGCTTCCCCCACTACTTGTCCATCATATAGCCAGGTGATATTTGAACCGTAAGTACCACCCCGGTAGTCATTGAGGGTAACTGTCACAGTTTCGCCTGGGCGCGGAAATTCTGGCACTACTTCTAGTAAGAGCTCAGGATTGACGAGTCCTTGAGCATCAAGCTGTGCACTTGCTGTGTGCGCACTCGTTGTAAATAATATAAACAATAGGATAAAAAATAACCTCATACCAGTAATAATAGCAGACAGATGCCTGTTAAAGAGTGGTTTTCCCTACGATGTAACATTTCTCAGTTGCGTAGGATTCTCAAAAGGAACAAAGAAGCATTGCCCTTTTCAGAAAAAATGGTATAAAAGAAAAAGCGGTAGGTGTTGTAGATACTTACCACCGGTACCTTAACAAGGGGCGAACGCTCCATAAGCACAATAAAACCTTGAAGGAGGTTTTTTATGAATACGTCTAATTCACGTTACTTCATGGCCGTGATATTTGCCTTTGGGTTGGGAGCAGGAGCTCTGGTCTTAACTCAAGTCAAGCAAACGAACCTTTCAACAACAGGTCAGCCTGTTCCGTTTAATATCTCAAACCAGTACCAAGAAGGTCCGGGACAGGCGACAAACCAATATCAAGAAGGTGTTGTACGTGCACCACTCAAACCTTGAAGGAGGTTTCTGTGAATACTTTAAAATCACTATCCATCGCAATCGCAATGGCGTTCGCCCTCCTTTTAGGGATGGCAGCGCCGGCAATGGCACAGGGGAACACAACCGAGCTCTTCGAAAGAGCTCACGAGAGGTGCCAGACAAGTATAAATTTCGCCTGTGCGGGTGAATCTAATAAACCCGAGCCGCTAGGCGAATTCGCAGACAGTACCGGAACTAGCTTCGAGCAGATACTCGAAGCAAACCAATGGGACGCGCAAGGGGTATCACCAGATACCTTGATACCGCCGGGCTTTAGTTTTGCCACGAACACATTAGTATTCGCTGGTGTACAAGAATAAAATGTAAAGACAGACTATTACAGTCTGTCTTTTTTATTGTTGGTACACAACCAAAAACATCTTGCGCGTCTATAAATATATGGTATAAAAGAAAAAGCGGTAGGTGTTGTAGATACTTGCCACCGGTACCTTAACAAGGAGCAAAAGCTCCACCATCACCATATAAACCTGGAAGGAGGTTTCTATGAATACTTTAAAATCACTATCCATCGCAATCGCAATGGCGTTCGCCCTCCTTTTGGGGATGGCAGCGCTGGCAATGGCAGTAGCACAGGAGACGAAGGTAGGTTTCTTCTCTGGTCAACCTGACCCGTTTGAAGTTTCGAAGCAGAACTGTATCGACAAA
>Ga0307932_1000307_pt1 | contig 20071 bp, 12 predicted proteins | sample OrgLakmetageno48_FD_201843 | JGI IMG/M metagenome (GOLD analysis project Ga0307932, IMG submission 201843) | Saline water microbial communities from Organic Lake, Antarctica - #48 | ecosystem: Environmental > Aquatic > Non-marine Saline and Alkaline > Saline | place: Antarctica: Organic Lake...
TGAGGTCAGTGATGACGTCGGTGCCGCTTTCGGTTTGGAAGGTGAAGGCGTTGGTGATGGTGGCGGTGCTGCCTGGGGCGATGGTAAATGGGAGTGGGTCGGTGGTGGAGGCGGTACCGAGGGTGGTGTTAATTGCCGTGGTGGTGAATACGTCCGTGGTGGTGCTATACGCGATACCCCCACTGTTCTCCGCGAAGGCTTGGACGTAGTAAGTGGTAGTAGGCTCTAGGTCGGTCGCGCTCAGGGCGTAGGTACCCGTGGCGTAAGTACCGCTTTGTGAACTCGTCGCCACCGCCGTCGCAAAGGTGGCGTCGGTGCTGTAGCGGAAGCCACGGGTAGTAGCATCTTCGCCGCCAGTAGCGGTGATCTCCCCGTTGAAGCTAGCGCTGGTATTGAGGATGGCTGTGGTGGAGGCGATGGTCAGACTCGGTGCTGCGGTGTAATTGATAGTTAAGATTGGTGCTACTGCACCAACTGAAACATTATCGACCGGATTCGCTCGCTTGACCGCTCCAGTTCCACCGATTGTTACAAACGTCATCGCATTCCCTGAAGACCACCCTCCTCGGTCGACAATCTCTTTCACAATTGTAGACAAGTCAGGGGTCTCTTGTGCAGCCGCTTGCTCATTGTCAGTATTCCATATCGGTATCGTCCAGCCTTGCGAAGCGGTTGTTCGAGCTCGACTGGAAATATTATTATCAGCCGTTGTGAAAGTAGATGAATTATCGATATCATGACCAAAAAATGTCACGCTTCCCGCAGTAGTTTGTCCACCTCGCTCAGCGCTGAATTGAATAGTTGCGCTATTGATAGTCGCACCTTGGGGGATGTTGATACCAGGAAAACGCAGTCCAATATTATTTAGCACAAACTCTAGGTCGTCACTATTAATATTCATCACGGCACCAGCCTGTTCAGCATCATCACTTGAGGCAGTAATTTGGACAGTATTGGTTGCCGCGTACACGGGCAACGTCACAAACAACACACTTACAGCAAAAAGGGCCAGAGGGATTCCTCGTTTTAAAAATTTTTGTATGAAGTTGTGTGTGAATAAAGCTTTCATACTGATGATTAGATTGCCCCATCGTCGTCGCAAAGCGGCTGTCGATGTTGTAGTGAAAAACTACGAATGGTGACTCGAGTAGCTGCGCTCTGTGGCAATAGAACCAAGACGTATTCAGCTGCAGCTTCACCTGCAGCGAAAAAGGGTGCGGAATTTTTCGGCGGACTCTGTTTTTGGTGAACGCTTTGCATATGCTTATACCTTCGAAGCTGTTATTGATTTTCTTGGCTCTGGCTGGGTTGGTGAGCTCGTCGTGTCCACCAGCACAAAAGCCACTCTCAGTGAGAGCAATCTCACACGGCTACTGCAACTTGGGATATACAAATCCATTAATCATTATTATACCTTACAGAATATGGATACAATTCTTTTACCCGTCCTGTTGTGTATAGAGGAGTACCCATCTCCGTGGGAGGTAGCTTTGGAAATCAGAAACGAAGAATCGGTCGGTGCGTAGGGGTTTAAATGTTGCATTGGTAAAATAGATTGCGCGTAATGTTCTAGGTGGTTTTGACGGACGTACCACTTCACTTGGTCTGACACTGAAGCCGACCTGAGTCAGACACGGCCTGAAGCGGGGATCTTTACAAGAGCTAAATATTTGTCAACAGGTATCTCGTCTAGACGACATACCTTTGTTTTTATTGTTTATATTCTTATATGCACGTTACTGAGCAGACTCAGTTTCCTCGTCTACTTCCGTCACTTCTGGCTCAGCCGCTGCGGCTGGTTCTGGTTCTGGCTGCTGGTTCTCAGTCGCTTCAAGCTCTTCTTCTACCGATACTTCGGACTCAACCTCTTGGATAGGCTGGTCTGTCGCCGATTCAGTGGAGCTGGCTACCTCTTCTTCTGTCACGGGTGCAGTGCTGGTCGGTGTCTCTTCTCCCGCAATTACTTGCTCGGTAGTAGTGGGCACAGTGCTCGTGGAGACTGGTTCAGTGGTGGTTGCAGCAGTTCCGTCATCTGGCGATGGCTCTGTAGTACTAGCAGCTGTGCCAGAGCCAGCTTCTGGAGCAGTATCAGAATCTGTCTCACCAGAATCAGAATCCGGAGCTTCAGTTGGGGTTTCAGATACTTCCATTATCTGCCCATTAGCGTCTGACGTCTCGAGCATCGCTCGCAAATCATCACCGTTGATGCACATCCCATCCACACAGAGCTCATTGGCTACTTCTATTCTGTCTGCTCGCAGCTCGAAGATTGAGAAGACCCCATCCACAAAGCTGTTGGCGAGAGCGACCAGTCTATCAAACAGGGTTTGGTTTTCCTTCTCCCCTCTTTTGCTCACTGTTGACGACGAGAACAAGGAGTTCATACTCGCCAGACGATTCTCATCCACCCACCGATGCCCCGCTTGGACGAACATCACCACCTGACCAACCTTCACTGACTGTCCGTTTACCAGAGTTCGATTTTCAGAACTCTTTTGTTTTAAAGCTTGAATTTGTTCGGAGACTGAAGCTTCTGCCAAACGAGTATTCACTTCTGATATCTGACCAGCTGAGCTCGTCGCAACCAGCGGTACACACGTTTCTTCACCAGCTGCATTTCCCCCACCGTAATAACACCCGTTATTGATACGTGCGTCTGTATTTGAAACGATTGGTTCGTATACGGGATCGACCATATCATCCCCAAACTGATTGAGGTAGGTGTCGGAATACATTCGACTCTCAGTAAAGTCTTCTAGGGCAATACCGATAGTCGCTCCCGTGCCGGTCGCCTTCATGGCGATACCCGATAGAGAAGACAGCATCAGCTGGTCACCCTTCTTAATCGGACCATTTTCAGTAGAAAGCTGCACCGGAACCCGTCCCGTTAACGCAATCGGGTAGGCAGTTTCTCCCGCCCGCAGTGAGGTGTCGTCGTACCCGAGCGTCAGACCAGGTTTGGTAGATACTACTCCCAAGATTGGCAGTGCATGTCCTTTTTCTGCCCGCGCCACCGACAATTCACCTGCCATAGTGACCACCTGTCCTGGCTCGAGCCGTTGGCTAGAGAAGTAATTTTCCGCGAGGTCAGAGTTGGCGGTACCGTATGAGACAGCAGTGATATTGCCCGTCGTGGACGCTACACACGTACCGTCATTATCAACGCAGATACCGCCATACCCGATCTGCAGACCGGCCATATTGTTGGTTGTCCCGTCTCCAATAGTCGTTGTGCCGTAGGCAGAAACGGTAAAGACCGAGGTTCCTCCATTTTGGAAGTCAAGGTATTTTGAAGTTGAACTGCTAAACGAGCCCGTTGTATTTCCAAAGTTCATTTCCAGTCCAGTCCCCGTAAAAGCACTGGTGTCTTGAAAGAGTGAGAGGAGAGTGGCAGAGGTAATATTACTAGAGTAGCCACGAATCGCGTTTCCTTGCGTCGTTCCCTCACTCTCAAAGAACCCACCAGCTGGTTCAAAACTGCCGCCCGCGTCACCCGAAGTCACCCCGCGGACACCGAACGTCCGGGCAAATCCAGAGAGTGCGGTGTTTTCACCTTGCGTGTTTGAACCACGATTGGTTTGCACTTCCAGTCCGCGGACCGTATTGCCAAACGTCGTATTATCAGCCACCCGATAGATACTCCCGACAATGGTGGTCGTCGCAGTGTTATCTGCTGTGAGCTCAAAGCGGTTGCCGAATTGTACGGCCGAGGCAACCGAGTTGGTGGTCGTGAGGTACTGACTCAAGCCAGCTGTGCCAGCGCCAGAAAGGGCGTCAGTTGCAAGAGTAAGCTTGCTACTGGGAGTACTGGTACCAATACCGACATTGCCTGCGGTATCTACTATAAATAGTGAGCCGTCATCTGGACCACTGGCTGAAGCAGATACAGCGAAGTACCCATTCTCAGTTGAAGTGGATATTTCTAACCCGAAATCTGGCGTTGAGTCAGGACCAATACTAACACCGCCAGCAGCACCAAAGAGTAACTGATTGTTTGCAAACTGACTCAACCCAATACTAAGTGTATCGTCCGTACTACCCCATTCAATCCCTCCATACTGACCGGTCGTCCCTGAATCACCAAATAGGAATCGATTGTTTGCGCCCGCATTGAACGACCATATCTCACCTTCTACATAAAGTGCTGCGCTGGTACTCTGGGCACCAATACCAACATTGCCGGTGCTCCCAATAAAGATACCTTCGTCATCTCCGTCTCCTGAGAGATAGTTGGAACCAAGGGCAATATTCGCACCAGTACCACTCATAGTCAGAGTGGACGAGAAGTCTCCCGCGCCGGCAGCCAGACTCGAGGCACCAATGTCGATATTACCAAAACCGGAAGAAATAGTTCCAGAAGAAAGTGTGTCTCCCGCCTCCCAGAATTGAGTGACATCTGAGAGGGCAGCGTAGAGTCCAGCTTCGTTGGTTAGCTCATCTTCAAACTGGGTGTTGGCGGCACTAATACTATAGAAATCAGTACCGGCTTCTAGGTCAAGTAGGGTACGCATCGCAGCGTAGTTGGCTGCCGAAACTAGTGAACGACCATTCGCTGATGAGGTGACACCCGCCCAAGTCGCAAGGTCAGCATCGTAGGCTTGCACGTTGGTGCCGATAGCCAGACCTAGATTGCTGCGGGCAGTGCCTGCGTCTGAGGCACCAGTACCGCCGTTGGCAATCGGCAAAATACCGGTCACACCGGTAGTTAACGGCAGTCCAGTTGCGTTGGTCAAGGTGGCGGCTGAGGGAGTACCTAAGTTGGGAGTAGTCAGGGTCGGTGCAGTCGAGAAGACGACACTGCCGGTTCCTTCACCATCAGTTAGACGGTTAGCGAAGTTGACACTCGTGAAGGTGTTTAGGTCATCGAGTAGGTCGAGCCGGTTTTGGGTGATGACTTGTCCAGAGATGGTCAGGTAGTCTGGTGTGCCGGCAAGGGTGACATTTCCTGTGTTTGTAGCTGACAGGTTTGAGGCGGTTAGAGTGCCCGTAAAGAGACCGTTACCAACTACATTCAGTTTTTCAGACGGATTGGTGATACCAATCCCCAATCTACCCTCATGAGTCAATCGCATTCTTTCACCCCACCCACCATCATTCGTCCAAAAAGCTATTTTTCCGTCACTACCACGGGCCGCCATTACGCCGATTTGACCAGAATTATCATAGCCAAATGATAACCCTCGGTTATCTGACCCATTATCTCGGAAGGTCATATTTAGCTTAACGCCGGTAGCTATTTGGAATCCATTTTCACCCTCCACTTCTAGGTACGTCGTGGGGTTGGTGTTATTTATTCCCAAAAATCCTGCGGGGGATATTCGCGCTCGTTCGGCACCAGCCGTCACAAAACCTAGCGTATTGGTTGCTGGTCGATACATACCTGTATCTGTATCTCCTGTCCAAGAGAAGGACGGAGCTAACGCTGTATCTGAATCATTTCCAAGAAATTGACCCGAAGCATCAATACTTCCCTCGACAGTGAGTTTTGCTGAAGGGGTACTCGTCCCAATCCCGACGTTACCTCCATCGATCACGTTAAAGACCGAGGTTGTTCCATCAACGAGATTGAGGATGTCGCCGGTGCCGTTTTGAATCACTGTCAGAAGAGGAGAGGACGAAGTGGCTTCTATCGTGTCTGACTGGTCGGAACGGAGGAATGAAGTGGTGGCGAGATTATTGAAGGTCGTAGCATTTCCCGCTTCAAAAGCAGCCGGTACGGCGCCGAGAATCTTGCGCGGCGTCATTTCTCCGTCGCTTTGGATATTGACTCCGAGGTAGAGCGTCTGGGAGAAGTCGACCCCACTGAGGGTAGCCACCTCGCCCAGCATCACGGAAAAGAGCCCGTCGGTGACGGTCACTTGATTGGCGGCGGTACGAGACTCAGTCCAGATGTTGCTCCCGCCGGTGTCAACCGTATATAAAGAGAAGACCATGTCGTAGTTACCGTCGGGTACAGCCACACTACTGGAAGCAGTGAGCTTCCCTTGGTAGTTGATTTGTTGGTTGAAGGTTTGTGCCAGCGCTGGGATGGGTTGCGCTGCACCCAGAAAGGACCCGAAGAAACAGACCAGGGAGAAAAGTGCTACGAGATTTTTCTGGGTGGCTCGCATATTAATTTTGCGCGGTCTTAACTGGCACTAGGACAAACGGGACTTCTCTTTCTGTCTTATTTGGGTCTGAGCTCACCAACACGGCTGTCTGCTCACCAGACGTCGCTGTGCGAATCTGTACCTCGTCTGAGAAAACAGCTGCAGGTTCAGTGCTCTCTCCTCTCGGGAGAATCAAGATGCCGTTTTCTGACGAGTCGAGGATTCTTACTTCTTTGGTAGAAAAAAGCGGAGCAGTATTTTGCACAGCCGGTGGAGAGTTGCGCTCAGGTGACACCGCTTTGGCATTGGCAGCAGTTTGAGAACTTTGCGTCACACTGCTCTGCGACGGACTGAGTGCAAAGCTCAAACTAAAAGGAGACGCGAACGTCGTGTATCCAAACACGCCTAGAGTCAGTCCCAGAACCAACACCGAACCAGAGGCCACTGCCGCCCGAGTCCGGACTGAAGAGGCTAATTGTTGCTGAGTAACTTGTTGCTGTTCTTTTGTTTTATGAAAAACTTGTTCTTGTTTTCGTTCTTCACTGAGCTGGACCTTTCGTAACTCAGCTTCAACTTGAGATTGCACGGCATAATTCTTCAAGGACTGAACATCGACAAACCACTGACGACCAATCAGTGAAGCGACAATTTTTTCTTCTCGGGCAAGTCGTGTGATGTAATCACGCGAATAAGAAACTTCGGAGCACACTTCCCGAATCGATGTTAATTTTTTTCCGTCAATTTCAATTTGCGCGACCATATGTTTAACTATTATTATATAGCTAAACTGCAAAAACTTGTCGAATATTATGCACAGTTTACTGCGCAAAAAGTGCCCAGAAATTGTCCAATACTAGCGACACTTTTGATGTAGAAATCGAGTCGGTGACTGTCACTTCAGACACAGCGGTCAGTAACAAAAAAGAGACCGTGGTAGCCATCAAGGTTATCAGCAAAGGTACCATTCTAATCCAAAGAGATGGGGGACGGTTTTGTGAAAAATGTGCTTTGGGAAAACCTATAGGCTCTGTTGATTTGACTTCTGGCTTCACTACTTTTGTAGAGCGCTGCATAGATTTGTCCGGTGGTGGCACTGGAGCACCGGTCTGCGTAGGGGCCGTTTTTTCTATGGGTTCAATACGACTATCTTGGTACGTTGAGACGTTCAACTTACCAGACAGCGCTACTTCTGGTAACGCTGTGGGATTAAATGATACGTGTTTTTGCTTATTTTTAGCGATTTTGAGTTTTTTAGCAAAAGCCGGTTCTATGTGGAGGAATTTTTTTACGCTCGGCTGAGCGGATACTTTTTCAGTTTGGTCGGGTTGCCTTTTTTCACTTAAGTTTGGTAGCAGTGTTTGGGTGTCTGTATGATATGAAATTCTAGTTGTAGAGCCGTTCTCTAGTCTCGGAGAAACCTCATGCTCGTCAGCATTAATCGTGGTTGACTTGGCCGTTTTATTTTTTAAAGGAGCGTTCACGTCTATCCGATTTATCTTTACCATACTAGCCAAATCGTCAGGTGGAGAAACTTTTGTTGATGTATCAACACTCTCTTGCGGTTTCTGGTGAGTAGTTTTTTTGTGTTCAGTAAGTGACTCTGGGCGGACGAACCACGTACGTCCCACTAGTCGGGCGTCAATCTTCTTGGCCCTGCAGAGTTGACCAATATAATCAGAGGTGTAATGAAACTGCTTAGCCACCGCCGATGCTTTTACATACTCGATACCATCAAGAACTACTTTATCCATCCTTCTATTCTAGCAGATATTATCAAAAAACTGCCATGAGTCTTGTGCACACAGCAGCTCTTCTAACCGAGATACGCAGCTATGTAAGCTTTTTCACAATCTCGTCTCGCAGCATTTGCGGGTTTGCAGCACCCTTGGTCAGCTTCATACCTTGGCCCACTAAAAACTGCATTGAGGCCTCTTTTCCTCCGAGATATTGCTGCACCACTTCTTCATTGTCAGCCACAATTTGATCAATCACAGGTCCAAGTTGCGAAGAATCGGACACTTGGAGTAAGTTTTTCTCAGTGGCTATCGTCAACGGTGGTATCTCCGAACCAAATAACTCAGGTAGCATGTCTTTCGCAACTCTAGAGCCAATTTGTTTATCATGCACCAGTTGCAGCAACTCAATAAAGTGCTTACTTTGCAAATCTTTGAGCTCTAGCTCAGAGGAGCCTAGTAGTGAGACGATGTCTGAAGTTAGATAGTTCGCGGCCAGCTTTACTACGTCTTTATCGGTCGCAAGTTTTGCAACTTCGCTGAAGTAGTCGTCTAGCTTTTCATCGGCTATTATAACCTCTATACTAGAGCTCGTCAGTCCGAGATTACTGTAAGATATCCTTTTATTACTTGGTAAAACGGGCATTATCTCGTCTAAACGAGCAGTAGCAAATGTATCCTCTTGTGACGATACTATCTTCGGTATATCTGGGTCTGGAAAGTATCGGTAGTCTTTGGCTGTCTCCTTTGCTCGCTGTGAGAAAGTTCGGGACTTATTATCATCCCATCCTCTGGTCTCTTGAATAATCTCACCTCCGTTTTCCAGTACTTCAATCTGGCGGTCAATCTCATAGGCAATTGCAGCTTCTACTGCTTTGAATGAGTTCAAGTTCTTTACTTCAACTTTTGCTCCAAACGTATCGGTTTTACTGACTGATATATTAGCTTCGACTCTCATCTCCCCTTTTTCCATATTGGCTGTGGAAATTTTTAGTGTACGTAAAAGTAACTGGAGCTCTCGAGCAAAACTGCCAGCCGATTGTGCGTCGTGAATGACTGGTTCGGTGACCAGTTCCATCAATGGTACCCCAGCTCTATTGAAGTCGACCAAACTTTCACTTCCCTTGTCGTGCTGACTTCGAGCAGTATCTTCTTCGAGATGCACTCGAGTGAGTTCAACTGACTCCAAACTTCCGCCCGTCAAAAATGGATACGCGTACTGACTTATCTGATACGCTTTTGGGATATCCGGATAGAAATAATTTTTTCTATCAAACTCTGAAAAGTCCGCTGCTTTTGCTCCTACGGCTCTGCCAAATAAATACACCATCTCGATGGCTTTTTTATTTGGGACCGGCAGTGTTCCGGGGTGCGCCATACAGACAGGACACACATTAGCATTAATCTCAGTGTCGTGAGGTTCGTTCTTACACCCACAGAACATTTTACTTTCGGTATTTAACTCAGCATGAACTTCTAGACCAATGGTTGGGGTATACGACATAATACTATTGAAAATTATTAGAATAAGATACTTACTATTGTACGTTTCTCGCAAATGGCTGACAAGCAGCGGGCATTACTTTTGGGTGTGTACCTCAGTATGAACTTCTCTACCAATGGTTGGGGTATACGATATGCAGTATTGAAAATTATTAGACTCAGCTACTAGCTATTGTACGTCTCTCGCAAATGGCTCACCAGTGCATCTCGCAGCGTTTTGTACGTTTCTTCGTCTTCTGCGTCCGTAACAAGGACACGATTCTCAGTTTTTGCAAGCTCTATTTTTATTTGGTCAGAAAAAGCTTGTTCTACAAGGTCATTTTTGGTAAGAATAATCCACTCTTCTTTTTCACTGAGGCTCGCGTCGTACTGATCGAGCTCCTTGCGTATGGTGTAATACGCATCCAGCGGGTCTTCTTGCTCTAAAGAAACCACGTGCAGAAGCATCTTGGTGCGCGAGACGTGGCGCAAAAACTTATGGCCAAGCCCTTTTCCTCCCGAAGCACCTGCAATAAGACCTGGAATGTCAGCCAAAATAAATCCGTACAAGTCACCTAGGTGAGGTTCGAGCGTCGTAAACGGATAGGCTCCGATTCTTGAAGTCGCATTGGTCAATGCGTTGAGTAGAGTGGACTTTCCTGCGTTTGGATACCCAACAAAACCAACGTCTACAATCAATGCTACCTCCACTAAAAAGTCGCCGTCTTCGCCCGGAATCCCATCGGTTGATTCTTCGGGTGTTTGGTTGGTAGAAGATTTGAAGTGCTCATTTCCAAGACCGCCATTTCCGCCTTTGAGGATTTTTTGTATCTGACCTATCTCAGTCAATTCAAAATGCCGTTTTCGCTTAAGGTCAGTCACCTTAGAGCCAACGGGAATATCAATATATAAATCTTCTCCGTTACTTCCGGCCTTACTCTTTTTTGTACCTGGCTCTCCATTCTCAGATACGAACGTTTTATTTCCAGTGTATTTCGACAACCGGTTGAGGTCTTTTACTGCGCGCACGTACACGTCAGCACCGTTTCCGCCGTCACCTCCAGCTGGTCCTCCATGTGGTTGATATTTTTCTTGGCGCCACCGAACAACCCCGTTGCCACCGTTGCCTGCTTTTGCGTAAATTGTCAGTTCGTCTACAAACATAGTAAAGCAACAGTACCCCAGGACGTAAAAATATGCAATAAACCAAGGGCCACCCTTCGCTGATGTGCGAAGGGATGTGCGAAGGGTGGCCCTTGGTTTAAAAAGCCACCTTCGCTGGTGTGCGAAGGTGGCTTTGAGTGGATATGTTTCCTGTGTGTTCTTTCGTTAGCCCTCTGAGACTTCTTTATACTGTGGTCTTTTTGGTTGTTTATTTGCCCCTGCGATAAACCGACTGCCGATAGTACTCACGAGACTCATAAGAACTGATCCTAGTAAGGCATACCAGAAACTATTGACCGCAAACCCTTCGATAAACGATGCCGCAAAAAGAAAGAGGGCTGCATTTAATACAAACGTAAACAGTCCAAGGGTGAGGATAGTAATCGGTAAAGTCAAAATAAATAATATCGGTCGTACTATCGTATTGAGGATACCAAGCACGAGTGCAGCAATCAACGCTGCATAAAACCCGTCAATTTTGATTCCCTGAATAAACTCTGCTATGACCAGCAGACCAAGGGTGTTAAATAGTAACCGATAAATTAAAAGCATGTGGTGGGTATTGGGGGGGGTGATTATTTCTCTACGACTGTCCATCCATTAGCGAGCAAATCTTGAGCTTTTTTGTACTTTAATTCTTGAGTTTGCGTACCGTCAGTAATAGTGACCATATCATTGCGAGCATACAGCTCTTCTTTTTGTACCGGCTCTTGCTTTGCACTCTTCTTCGCAGTGTTTGCATTAGACACGCCAGCTGCAGCTTGTGCGGCACGAGCAGTCTCTCTCCTTTGAGCTTCTTCTTTAGCAAATTCTTGCGGCTGAACGCGTGGCAACACTTCTGCTACTCGATCAAGCAGAACATTTTGCATTTCTTTAAACAGTCGCAGCCCTTCTTTTCGATACTCAATCAGCGGGTCTCTTTGACCGTACGCGCGGAGGCTTACGCTGGAGCGAGTAAAGCCCATTACTTCTAGATGTTCTACCCATAACATATCAGTCATCTGTAGTAGCAGTCTGCGGAATAAATCAATAAATACCTCTTCGCCAAACTCAGCCTTTTTGGCAGCGATAATGCCTTCGGCTTCAGGGTGTGCGGCATATAACTCTTGTAGCACATCAGCAATTTCCTGCTCGTCAGCTTGCAGAAGCTTTCGTCTGCGTACATAAATAACCTGTCGCTGCTGGTTGAGCACGTTGTCGTACGCGAGTACTTGTTTACGTGAATCGAAGTGGAACCCTTCAATTTTGGTCTGCGCGCTTTCCAGCGTTCGGGAAATCATACCCATCTCAATTGGTTGATCTTCAGGAATCTTAAAGGTGCCCATCAGTCCCTGCACACGTGCACCCACAAATACTCGCATCAACGAGTCATCCATGGAAACAAAAAATTGAGTTTCTCCTTCGTCCCCTTGACGCCCTGCTCGCCCGCGCAACTGGTTGTCGATGCGCCGCGCTTCGTGTCGTTCGGTACCCAGCACGTACAGACCACCCAACGCCTTAATCTCCAAGGAGTCTTCCTTGGTAGCCTCTGGCCCACCCAACTTAATGTCTACTCCTCGACCCGCCATATTGGTCGCGAGTGTCACCGCACTCTTACGACCAGCAGCGGCAATAATCTCCCCTTCACGCTCGTGGTTTTTTGCGTTGAGCATCTCGTGCGTCACTCCAGCTTTGTGCAGCGCTTCAGAGAGTCGTTCGTTAGAATCAATGGAAGCGGTCCCAATCAAAATCGGTTGACCCGTTTCGTGCACAGCTTTTACCTTACTGATAATTGCTTTAAATTTTCCTGATTCGTTTTGGTAAATCAGATCGTTCTTGTCTATTCGCTGCACTTGCGCGTTCGTAGGGACAGGTATTACCTCTAGGTCATAAACCGTAAAAAATTCTTCTTGAGAAGTAATGGCTGTACCAGTCATACCTGAGAGTTTGTCGTACATCCGGAAGTAATTTTGGTACGTAATTGAAGCAAAGGTCTTAGATTCTTTTTGAATCGGCACCCCTTCTTTGGCTTCCACTGCTTGGTGCAGTCCTTCAGACCACCGACGTCCTGGCTGGAGTCGACCGGTAAATTCATCCACAATCACTACCTCTCCCTCGCGCACCACGTACTCTTTATCGCGCTGAAACAACGCCTTAGCACGCACCGCTGTCTCTAGGTGGTGCACATAGCGGATTCCTTTATCCGTATAGATATTTTCAATACCCAGCATCTTTTGAGCAACTTCGATTCCCTCGTCGCTGAGCGTGGCACTCTTGAGCTTCTCGTCTACAGAGAAATGTTCTTCTTTATTAAGCTGTGCAGCAATGGCTGCAAACGTCGGATAGAGATTTTCGGTATCGTCGGCTGGAGCAGAGATGATCAACGGTGTCCGCGCCTCGTCAATTAAAATCGAGTCAATCTCGTCCACAATCGCGTACGCGTGGTGTGGTTGTCGCAAATTTTTTGCTTCGTGTTCAATGTTGTCCCGCAAGAAATCAAATCCAACCTCGCTGTTTGTACCATAGGTAATATCAGCCGCGTAGGATTCTTGCCGAGTACACGGTCGTAGAAAATCATAGACAATTTTATAAGAACCTTCTTGGTCGCGCTGGGCATCTTTTTCTATGTGTCCAGCATCGTATAAAAATGATTCATTGTGGTTGATGATTCCCACCGACAATCCCAACGCCGCATAAATCTGCCCCATCCACACCGCATCACGCCGAGCCAGATAGTCGTTGACCGTCACAATGTGCACACCTTTGCCGGTCAGAGCATTGAGCGTTGCGGGCAAGGTAGCCATCAGCGTCTTTCCTTCACCCGTTCTCATCTCGGTAATCTTTCCGCGATGCAGGATGACTCCCCCAATCAACTGAACGTCATAGTGACGCAGCTCCATCGTTCGTTTGGCCGCCTCTCGCACCAAGGCAAACACTTCTGGTAGGACGGTATTGAGTGAGTCTGCATCTGACACCTGTTCTTTGAGTGCCGCCAGTGACCCGATTAACTCCGCGTCGGTACGCTTCTCTATCTCCGCCTCTAAAGAATTAATAGTAGTAATTAACGGCTGAATCTCTTTCAGCTCCTTCGTGTAGGTTGGTCCAAAAAATTTATCCAAAAATGACATGGAGCTTAGTATATATCAGATTCGCAAAATATAAAGCAAAATCACCCTCAATGGGTGATTATGCAATAAATTTTACGCGTAGACGGCGAACCGAATCCGCTGTGGTTACTTTTTTTTCTTTTTTGGGGCCGCCTTCTTGGCTACTTTTCGAGCAGTTTTTGCAACTGTTTTTCGGGTAGCTTTCTTTGCAGTTTTTGCCGTCTTCTTTACGGCCTTCTTTGCTGTTTTGGCTGTCTTCTTTACCGCCTTCTTAGCAGTCGTTGCTTTCTTTGCAGTTTTCTTCACAGCCTTCTTGACTGGCTTCTTGACTGCTTTCTTTACAACTTTTTTTACCGGCTTCTTTACTGCTTTCTTTTTTGTTGTTGCCATATTTTTTGTGGTGAAAGATAGCTTATAAAATTCGACCGCAACCCCTTTCTTTTTTTAAAGAACAAATCAGAGAGAAAAGTTTTGCTTTCTTTTATTATGTCGTGTTATTGCACTATGTACAATTCAATTAAGCAATCGAATGTGGGGATAATTCTTTTCCGGTATTTAATTTTTTACCAGCAATACTTCGGGTTCAATTTTGATCTGGGTTTTTTCAAAAACTTTTTTTATTATCAGCGTCACAAAATGAAGAATCGATTCTGCCGAGGTGCCAGTACTGGTCAGGACAAGTGCCTGCTTTTCATACAAGCACACCTCATCAATACAGAAACCTTTGAGGTCGCACACCTTATCTAGGATCCAGCCCAACGAAAGCTTCCAGTCTCCCGTGCTCGTTTGGTGGGCAGGCAGCTCTGGATACAGTTCTTTGAGTCTAAGGTAGTCAGCCCGTGTGACAATCGGATTTTTAAAAAATGAACCAGCCGTACCGACCGTACTCCAATCAGGGAACTTCTGGGAGCGAATTTTTACTACCGCTTGTCTGACATCTGCAACTGATATGTTTTTGATTGATTGCAGCGAATGTAAATCGGCATACTGAAAATTTGGGTTTGGTTTTTTACTCAACACAAAGGTGACCGCAATGACTATCCAGCGTTTCCCTTCCCCACTCTTAAAGTACGAATCTCTATAATCAAACTGACACTCTGCTGGCGTGAAGATTTTTTCTTCACGCGTGACTGCATTAATAGCCGTGACATGGTCAATCACTTGTGACACTTCAACTCCATACGCGCCGACGTTTTGAATCGGTGTCGCTCCCACGGTGCCGGGAATAGCGCTGAGGTTTTCAATCCCCCAGTAGCCAGCTGCGCACATGTCCGCTACAAACGCATCCCAATTTTCTCCCGCTCCGGCTGTCACCAAGACGGTATCTTGGTGGTCGACCACTACTCGGGTGTGAATCGCGTTTTTTATCACCAAGCCGCGATACCCCGCGTCAGGAAACAACACATTGGAACCGCCCCCGAGCACAAAGACAGGCACTGTGTTTTGGGTAGCAAAACACAGTGCCTGTTGCAACTCTTCTGCCGTAGTCACTTCCGCAAAATAATCAGCAACCCCACCTACATGCAAGGTGGTGTGTGTGGCCAGCATCATCTGTTGCGTTACGTTCAATGACATGTCTTAACAGCCTTCTTGAGGATCAGCGCCGTTTTCAATGTTATCAGCAATACACTGGGCGGTGGAAGCAAATTCTGGAAGCACTTGTGCTGCTTCGTTGAGTGTTTGGATTGCCATTTCTGTCTGCTCAAGCTCATAGTACAAGAACGCGAGGGTTGCCCAGTTTTGTGGTTCGGTACGCCAACTCTGCCGGGTATCGGGTTCGGTTTGGACTCGTATCGCAAAGAACTCGGCTGCTGCATCTGCCCGTCCTTGTTGATTGGCCGTGCTGATAAGGAAGTCGCTGCTGGCAAAGGCACGCTCTGCTTCAGGACTGTCCATTAACGCTAGCGCCTCATCTCCTTGCTCCACGTAAAACAATGAGGCTGCGTAATATTCTCTGGCATCTAGATTGCGCTCGTCGAGCTCAAAGGCTTGTTTGAAAAAGTCGACAGCTGCTTGGTTTTCATTTTCTGACAACTCAACAAACCCTTGTTGGATAATAATTGCTTGTTTTTCTGGAGAAAGCTCATGCGCTATTTGCAGCTGCTGAGCCGCTTTTTCGAGCTCACCGATTGAACGATAGTAACTACCGACAAACATATGTACTCGGGCATCGCCTGGTTTCTGGGACTGCAGGGTTTCTAAGCGTTTTTCGGTTTCCGCGAGGAAGGCGGTGCGAATTTCTGCAGGCACTTGCTGATCCTGAGCGAGGTTGATGGCTTGCTGCAATAACTGCTCAGTGAGTTCTTGTTGGGCAAATGAATCTCTCTCAAAGGCACGCTGGAAGATTTCCAGTCGCACTTCGGGGTCCGGTTCTCGAAACGCGTCAATCACGTCTCCCGCTGCTTGGATACCGGGCAGATGTACAAAATAGAATATCGCAATCAGTCCGGCGAGCACTATTGGTGCCGCGACCTGAGTAATAATCGATGTATCGATTTTTGTTTTTTGGATTTTCTCCACCGGTGTTGCTACTCTTTGGTGAATGAGTCCCAGCGTAATCGCAAAGAAGATATAGCTGACGATATTATCGAACACCACGATGTTGTGGGTGAAGTAGCCCGCCAGGAGGCCGAGCAATATCCCTCGCTCGATGACCGAGAACGTCTCGGGTGCTCCTTTGCGGAAAGGCTGGATAAATAGGTAGTAGACTGCGGCGGCAAAAATACTCAAGTAGGCCAAGAGACCCAAGAACCCGCCCGTGACCAGCCAGTCAAAGAAGATATTGTGCGACCGGTCAAACCACTGCTCTTGCGCATAGAGCCTTGGGTCGTAGTACTCGCTGAAGACGTAGTTGAAGTTACTCTGTCCGTAGCCCAGTAGTGGACGCTCTTGGACTCCTTCCCACGCCATGCTCCAGATGATGCCGCGAATCTCCAAGTCTTCAATCGAGATGTTGGCGATCCGGGCAAGGTTTGGACTGTCTTGGATAAAGGCTGAGTCACGCCCGCCAATAAACGCCGCGATAGCAATGGCCAGTACGACAAATCCGCCCAAGGCGTACTTGCGGTACTGCTTAAATTGCGTGGCGAACAATCCAATGTACGCCGACATCACCATCACTCCGACGGCGAGCCCGACCGCTGTCCCGCGCGTCCCGGTTTCTATCAAGACAAAGATAAACATCGCCGCGAGTGAGCCGTACACGACTTTTTGAAATACATCCTTGGCCCCCACAAACAACCAGAAAGCAATAAAGACATGGAAGAGCATGTACACCGCCATGTACGCGGCATTGCCCAGCGTACTGTCGATACGACTACTCCCGTCAATCAGACCAAAGTACTGCCGCAGGCCTTGGAAGGCCACGATAGTCGCCACCACGAGCGAGGTGTTGAGCAAGTAAGTCCACTGTTTTTTGGTGGTCAAGACACTCCCTAATACCAACGCATACATAAAGGCATGGACCAGTGAGACGTAGCCATCCATCCGTTCAAAGTTACTCCAGAAACTCGATAAAGGGTGTTCTCCGAGCAGGTTGGCAAAAAACATTACCACCAGCAATACCCCAAAGCTGCCCATGACCCACGAGAACTTTGGTCGATACTGGGCATCGTAGAGCGCCAATAATATCCACGCTGCAAATACTATGTCGATAATAATTCTAAACCCAAAGTTTTTACCAGTAATATATGGGAAAAAGAAATCATTTGCTACATAGAGGGTGAGAAACGGCACTGCAAAAAGTCCAGCAAACACCACTGCTTTCAAAAAGTCTTTCATATGCGGAAAACTATATCATAAATGCGTTTCAGTGAATCCCTAGACGAGCCAAATAATCCACTGCATAGGCAAAATTACCTCTAACCGGAAGTTTTTAGATTGGAACTGTGTGCCCATCTCTAGTCGGCTGATTAACCAACACACTTTACAAAGGGCCACCCTTTGTCAAAGGGTGGCCCTTTGTGGACTCAGTCAGCTGGCGCTCTTGTGGTGTTTCAGCTCTGTCGCACATACCCCAGATGCCTCGGCCTGCTCGCTTGGCTTCTGCTTGGGCCGTAGCAAACAAATCTCGGTAGCGGTTGTCCGGCGCAATGGACATGATGCGCGCGTGGCCAGCTCGCACCAAGGCTTCGTTGACAAACACGTCGTCGGCCTGCGGATTGTCAGCCGGCAGATAGACGTAGCGCAGCAGTCGGTCGTAGCGGTCGGACTCCGAGATATCTTTTTCTATTCGGACATGCTTACTGTCGACCAATCGCAAAAGGAACACCCGGGCTTCGGTAAACCCACACTCACCCCGCTCGGGCGTATCAATCCCGATCAAGCGCAACCTGACTTCATTCTCAATCTCAATCGTATCGCCATCGACCACGTACTGCACTTGGTGAATACTCGACTCAAAAATATCTGGGTTTTTCTTTTCACTGACGGTATAGCTAGTTACTCCGCCCGCCAGCAAAAACGCGAGGATGAAACCCAGTGTCCAGTTTTTCATTCTTTTAGTATAACAAGGAGGGTGGCGTTTATTTTACAAAATCGACAATCGTGCTCGCATTTTCGTACTCCGCCAGCTCTTGCTCAGCCATCAGCGACCCCAACAAAAAGCCCGTGACGATTACCAAGGACGCCACACCACCCAGCACCAGAATGATTCTTTTTCCGATCATATAGTAAACGCAAAGGGGCTTTCGGCGGTTAAAAAATGTATTTTCATAGGTGAATTATTACTCAGCAGGTACACTCAGCTGCTCTTCATTATTGGCGCCGACGAAAAAGGCCTGTTCGATACTGGTGCGGTATGCCTCTCTGTACTGAGCTTGATTGCCGTGAAACTTCTTTCTAATAATGGCTTGTGTGTTTTGGGCGAACGACTTTCGTATCTCGAGTCCATTTTGCAAGATATCGATGTTGTCGGTAAAAGCTTGGATGTCACCGGGGTCACACAAGAACGCTGACTCGCCATGAGTAAAAATATCTTCTCGTTTTTCGTTGCGAGCCATCACCATCGGAATGCCGCAGGCAGCTGCTTTGAGCACCAACTCATCACTATCGCCATCGGTGTCCGTCACAATCAGGATGTGAGCTGACTTGAGATACGCAGTAGTATCAGGTACCTTGGTTTCAAAAATCACCTGCCGCTGAATTTCTAAAATACGAGCTCTTCTGACAAACTCACTTTTGGCTACCCCGTCGCCGAGCACCACCATCGCCACTCGAGGATTTTTGAGGGTAAACCGAGCGGCGTCTAACGCTCTATGCAGCGTACTTTCATGACTCAAATTTCCGACATAGAGCAAAAAGAATATGTGTGGTCGATAGGTGTGTTTGAGGTTAATAGATTCTTCGGAATCAATCAGCTGCTGATAGTTTTGGTAGCGAGGCAACGTTGCTACATCACTAATCACAAAACGCTTTTGGATATAGGCTTGCATACTACTGGTTACCGTACGCACACTTTCAAATCGAGGAATCGTAAACCGCGTAAAAAACCGCCGCCAAAAACTAATCTTCGTCTTGCTATCTCCCCCCGTATAGTCTCGGAGAATATGTAGCTGGGTCGGTTTTTGGTATTTTAATCCCGCTTTATAGGCAACTACCGCAGACTCAAACGGGTCGCGAGCTACAATTAAATCTGGTCGAAACCCACTGGCAAACACGAGCTGTGTATCGAGCACTTCCAGAGCAGCATCGGTTACTTGCCACCAATGCTTCGTAGAGACGGTATACACCCACATCTTGTCTGATACTCGCAAGACAGGGGTCTTGGAAGGGATTCCTGTGCGCAATATAAGAATATGTACTTCATCAAATAAACTCGAGAGGTCGAGGTAGCCATCGAGGGTTTGGCGAGACGGATTTAGCAGTGCCGTATTTTGAGAGACAAACAGCACCCGCGTGATATCTCTGTTGTCGTTGGCTTGGAACACCGGAGCCTCTGACATCGCTTCTTGGGCAGAAACGGTTTTTAGTGTTTCTTGGTTGCGTTTTTCACCACGAATAATATATTCGAGTTCGGTTGCTGCATTAACAGATGCATCAGCAGAAGAAAGATCACGACGAGCCATTGCCGGTAAGTATACAGGTCGTTAGTGTGCTTATAAAGCACCTTCGTCCACTGGGTGATGATTAATACCCAAAGTTATTTTCCCACCTCGATAGCTTTCAACACACGAGCAATCTCTTCCACCACGTTTTGTTTCTGAAAATCTTTTGACCGTAGTCGGGCCGACTGCGTCATTCGTTCTCGTGACTCGGGGTGACTCAAGACTCGGCTGATAGCCTCTTCCAGCTGAGCGGTATCATTAAAATCAATCAGGTAGCCATTGACGCCATTGGTAATCAATTCAGGATTGCCTCCAGATTTGGTCGTGACTATCGGCACGCCCACATCCATCACCTCTATCAGTTGGTGTGAGAGGCCTTCGTAGGCAGTGTTCAGCACAAACACGTCGGCTGCTTTCACTGCTGCTCCCAAGGCATCTTTAGAAATCCGACCGGTAAACCGCACGCGTTCTTT
>Ga0307932_1000312_pt1 | contig 19856 bp, 21 predicted proteins | sample OrgLakmetageno48_FD_201843 | JGI IMG/M metagenome (GOLD analysis project Ga0307932, IMG submission 201843) | Saline water microbial communities from Organic Lake, Antarctica - #48 | ecosystem: Environmental > Aquatic > Non-marine Saline and Alkaline > Saline | place: Antarctica: Organic Lake...
AGTAGCGGGTAAAACACGAGTAGAGCGAGTAGTCCAGCGATGAACCCGTACATGATTCCCTGCAGCATGAATGGCCCGCGAATAAACATGTTGCTGGCTCCCACCAACCGCATAATGGCAATCTCTTCTCGAGAAGTGTAGATAGCCAGACGAATGGTGTTGAAGGTGATCAGGATTGACGCAATTAGTAGGATTGCCATCACCATAAAGCTCGCTTTTTCAGTGGCATTAATCACCCCCGTGAGCGTGTCGATAGAATCTCTATTTTGATCATAGTTGATGACGTCTATAACGGGAGTCTGTGGTTCTGCAGCAGCTCTCTGTTCATCAAGAAAACGAGCTATGTTCTCGTACTGTGAAGTTTCTCTTGCTTGGATGGAGAGATTGCCTCCCAGTGGGTTTTCATCCAGCTCTTCGAGTGCTTGCAGCGAAATCTCATCGCCTTGACGTCGCTCTCGATACTGCTGCAACGCTTCTTCACGAGTGGTGTATTCAACGACCAATACATCAGGAAGCGCTGCTACTGCATTTCGTATCCGCTCAATTTCTCCTTCAGGTGCAGTCGGGACAAAGTACACATTAATGTCTACTTTTGATTGCAGAGCATCAAGCGAAACACTCAACAGCTGATTGATGAACATCGTTGCTCCGATAACAAACAGTGCAACCATTAATACAAAAATGGACGCCAAAGAGACGTACGCATTGCGCCAAAATCCAACAAACCCCGCCTTCATTACTCTCCGTAATCCAGTGATCATAATTATTATAGAACGTATTTACCAGTAGCATCGTCACGAACAATTCGCCCATCATCCATCGTGATGACTCGTCGCTCAATCTCATCAATCACTCCCTTGTTGTGAGTGGTCATGATGACAGTAGTACCTAAGTCATTAATCTTTCGTAAAATCTGCACCACTTCATACGTAGCGATGGGGTCTAAATTTCCGGTTGGCTCGTCAGCGATGATGATATCGGGTTGATTTACAATCGCCCGTGCAATCGCTACCCGCTGCTTTTCTCCTCCTGAGAGCTCATGCGGGAAGTTCCAGGCTTTGTCATCTAAGTCTACCAGCGATAGTGCCTGAGGAACGTTTTCGGCAATCTCAGCGTCACTGCGTCCATTGGCTTCCATCGCAAACGCTACGTTCTCAAACGCCGTCTTATGCGGTAAGAGTTTGAAATCTTGAAAAACGGTGCCGATCTTTCGGCGGAAGCTCGGGAGCTTACCGCGTGGAATGCGGTGGATATCAAGTGACTCATAGAACACTTGTCCAACCGAAGGTTTGTCTTCGGCAATAATCATTTTCAAAAGAGTAGTCTTCCCCGCACCTGAATGTCCCACAATTGACACAAACTCTTTGGGAGCTACTTGAAACGTAACCTCCTGTAAAGCGGCTGCACGTCCGTCTGGGTACAGCTTCGAAACGTTATCAAAGTAAATCATACGAAACAGTATATCATGCCCTTAGCTTTCGCGAAAAGCTGCTATAAACGCATCTATACCCCCGTTTAATACCAAGTCTACATTGCGAACTTCCGTGTTAGTACGGTGATCTTTAACCAACTGATAGGGGTGTAAAACGTAGGAACGAATCTGACTGCCCCACTCAATCTTTACTGATTTCTCTACTGCGAGCCCTTGCATTTCGCGCGCCCGCTGGGCTTCTTCGAACGCAAATATTTTTCCTGCCAGCAAAGCCAAGGCTTTTTCACGGTTTTGCTGTTGTGACCGTTCGGAAGAAATGTTGACTGAGATGTTGGTCGGAGTGTGTACAATTCGCACCGCCGTCTCCCGCTTGTTTACGTTTTGTCCGCCGGCGCCGCCAGAGCGAGCAAAGGTCATATCGAGATCATCTTCGTCGAGAGCAAAGTCAGTCACGTCAGCCACCGCCGGAGATACTTCCACCAGCACGAAAGAAGTCTGCCGTTTGCCGTTGGAATTAAATGGTGAGATGCGCACCAAGCGATGCACGCCTGACTCGTGCTGCAGTGTACCGTAGGCATTTTTCCCTTGGATTTCAAACGTGATATTACGATAGCCATTTACGTCGTTGGTATTACTGTCGACAACCATCACTCCCCACCCTTTGTTTTGGGCATACTTTTGGTACATCTCCACGAGCATACGGGCAAAGTCTTCAGCATCGTCTCCTCCAGCTCCAGCCACAATAGTAAGTACGGCATCGTTGCGATCATACTTTCCTTTCCCATCAGCTGTGTCTCTGAGATCTTGTAGTTCTTTAATCATCGCTTGGGCTTCAGTCGGATTATTCCAAAAAGTCGGCTTAAGCATAGCCGCTTCTATTTCGGAAATTCTGGTTTGGTTATCTGGCATGTTGATTTTATTCTGAATTGAAGGCGGTGAGCTGCCGCTCCTGGTTAATAATTCTATCCGTTAAGATATCAGTTCTCTCTACACCATAGGAGGATTTGGTTGGGTTACTTTACGACACCCTTCTACAACTCACCCTAGTATACCAAAAAAAGTCGCCTCCGAGGTCAGACTGACCTCGGAGGCGGTTTACTACTTCATACCAAATAGTACATCGAACTCATCAGCAATTAGGCTCATTGACACGAACTCATCGGGCCTACATTTACGAAGCGTGAGGTCAGCGTCTATCATTTGCTGGGTCAGTTCGACCAAATCAACATGCCACAGAAGAGCAGTTTTGTACTCATGTTCGTAGCTCACTTGCTGTGTCTCTTTGCTCCGTACGCCGAACCGTGGAAACTCTCTCTGGGACGACACGTCAATCAGTTCGCAGAGAAACTCACGTCCTTGTTCGATTGACGAGGAGGCCCCGTTGATCCGGACTGTGTTCCACTTGCCTTTGGATAGATCGATCACAAGCTCTTGTGGGCCACGACTGACACAAACATAAGCCACACCACGTTTTTCTCCTTGCGTGATTTGAAGTGGAAAAGCAGAAATAGACCCGTCCTGAAATTCTTGATTTCTCTGCATCTGTTACTCTCCTAGAGTTAGGTGATTTTACTCACGGTTGGTACTAAAGATCCAGCTAGTGAGCACAATACAACAAATATTTCGATTCGTAAATATTCAGCAGAGCTGGTGGGTATAAAAGAATTTGAATGTGCTGTCTAACTCTGTTGCGAATCAGTTCTTGTTTGAGCCATCAAACAGAATCGAACTGTTGACCTCATCCTTACCATGGATGCGCTCTACCGACTGAGCTATGATGGCAGTGCCCCAGCATAGCAAAAAAATATTTTTGGCGCTACTTCTTGAAGAAGATAACTTTTATAGATACAGCGAGGGCTGCTCCTGTGAGATTGAATATCATATCCAACACAGTATTTTCATATCCCCCTACTCCCGTCTCGGGAAGATTAACCGTCGCTAAGAATTCTACGATTTCATTGATGATACTGAAACCGGCGGCGGCAAAAATAGCAATAGCGGCAATCAATACCGTATGCGACTTTATTTTGACTACGGTTGTCAGTAGATGATAAAACATCAATCCGACCACTCCGTACAAAAAGGCATGAATGACTTGGTCCATTTTTAGAATATAAAAATCTCCGCCGCCATCAAAAATCGGTAAAATTCGATACGCATACAGCACTCCATCAGCGGTTTGCACACTGCCGCCCAGCATGTGAAGCAATCCCCAAATGGTCACCCCCAGAATAATTCCGTTTGAAAATCGAGTCCACCGTAGAGTACCAAAGAGCACCGCTGTTACCACAGCTATAGTTCCCGCGTAGGCTAAGAATTCGTAATTGAGCGACCGGAGGTAATACCAGCTAAAGCCGATGACAATGAGTACATTGGTGACAAGTAAAGCTTTTTGTAGTGCGGTAAATCTCATCTTAAAAGTATAGCACTAGAGTTATTGCAAAAAAGAAGTAAAACCGCTATACTCTTGCCACTTACGTTTAAGCAATGCCCAACGTAAATTTGCGGTCGTAGCTCAGCTGGTTAGAGCGCCCGCCTGTCACGCGGGAGGTCGAGGGTTCGAGTCCCTTCGACCGCGCAAGAAAAAAGCCCTTATGGGCTTTTTTTGCTGCTCACTTTTTCAACCCTTACTCAGACTCCTTCAGCTGATCCATTACTGTTTGAGCAAACGCGGGAATATCATCAGGGTTACGGCTGGTGATGATGTTTCCATCTACCACTACCGATTCGTCCACCCATACTGCACCAGCATTTTCCAAATCTGCTTTGACTGAAGGATATGAGGTCAGTTTTTTTCCGTGAACCACCCCAGCATTAATCAACACCCACGGTGCATGGCAAATAGCAGCTACTGGTTTACCGCTAGCAGTGAACTCGGTAACAAAGTCGGTCACGCTTGCATTCACTCGCAACTGGTCTGGATTGAGTACGCCTCCAGGGAGCACCAGTGCGTCATATGCATCTACCGTCGCTTCGTTTATTAATATGTCTACTGGCACTGGCTCAGTCCAGCCGGCACTGTCCATCCCAGCAATAGGCTCGTTGCTGGGAGACACTATGTGTACGATATGTCCAGCGTCTACTAAAATTTGCATGGTTTGTTTCAACTCGCTGTCTTCATATCCGTTGGTCGCGAGCATTGCTATTTTTTTCATATTCACTGTGCTATTTATCAAATACACATGTATTGTACGCCCTGTATATAATTGTACAATTTAATAGCTACTGCTTCGTACAACTACTTCTTTCTTCCAGCTGAGATACCCGCGCAAGGCCAAAGCAAACGTCACGATATTTGACACTAAGAATCCATACTGATCTGCCCAGAGCGAAACGCCCGCTGCCACAATCACCGAGGCGGCTGTTATCAAAAAACCCACAGGTTTCTTTTCGGTGATTAGGTACAGACCCAACAAACCCGAGAGTGAGGCCAGCCAGTCTAACCCGTAGTAGGCGGTGAATAATTCTAGTTCCATGTTTGTTATTTACTATATTAATATGAGACCCTCAGACAACTCTTGCTTAGTGTCGATGGGAGGAATTGAACTCTACGAGTTCAGTACAGGTTGTCGCTATTTATTCTAAATAGCTGGCAACCTTTTCAATTCCTCACAAAGCTGCTCCCAGCAGCTTTTGCTATATCATCTTGTGTCGATGGGAGGAATTGAACCTCCGACCTTAGCTTTATGAGTGCTACGCTCTAACCAACTGAGCTACATCGACAAGTGCTTCTGTGTCGGACAGAGTACCCTATTTTTGACTTGGATTCAATACTTCTATCCGCCGACAGAATCGATTTATGCCTTTAGTATACCCTCTGCATTTCCAATATCTTCTGGGTACCCAATCGGTATCCACAGGTTTTGTTCCACCACCGCAATGGGGTACGCTTTGGCATACTCTCGTATCATATCAGTGTGGTAAAACTCACCATTGGTTTCTACCGTAGGTTCAAAATCGAAGATATGTTCATCAAGCACAAAGACTCCGGTGGAAGCGAGGTTTGAAGGGGCGTGCTCAGGTTTCTCGACAAACTCAGCCAGTGTCCCGTCTGGATGACGGACCACGATTCCAAACCGTTCAGGAGTCTGGGTGGTTAATGCCAACATACCGCGGGTATACGAAGATAAGCGAGCCAAATCATCTTTCCCTTGAATGTCATCGGCAAACATAAACAAGAATCGACCTTTAATCAAATCTTTACAGAGCCAGAGCGCGTGTCCGGTTCCTTTTTGCTCAGCTTGATGGACGTACGTGATTTTCCGGTCATTATATTCTGAGCCGAAATGTTCTCGCAATTGCTCTTCTAGATAACCAGTCACCATAATAATCTCATCCACTGCACTGGGCAGGGCTTCGAGAATATGATCCAGTAGTGCCTTACCCGCTACTTTTACTAACGGTTTGGGGGTGTTTTCGGTTAATGGTCGTAGTCTAGTTCCTTTTCCAGCCGCTAAAATTACACATTGCATATACAATTTTATAACATGCCGGACCCACAAAAGTTTTTACTTGTACCTATTGAAAATAGTCAGTCTGTGTTGCAAAATTTTTTCAATACTGCCTTCGGTGGTGTTCTGCTTTAAAAACAAATCACCGACTAACAGTCGGTGATTTGTTCAATTTGTTGCGGGGCCCGGAATCGAACCGGGGTCTGGAGGTTATGAGCCTCCCGAGGTACCTCTCCTCCACCCCGCTCTGTGCTTAACCTTACTTTTGTTGCGGGGTCTTGAGAAAGTCTCCTAGACTTTCTCACCCCGCTGTGTGGATTTATTACTGCCAATTATTACGCCTCACCACAAAAAATGTTTCAAATCCTATTTTGGTGAACACATACAAGTGTCCAGCAGTACGTGAGAAAATACACTATTTTTGGCACTTTGGCAACCTAAGTTACGCCAAACTCAGTAAATACCCGCTGGTACTTGGTGATTGTTTCTTGAGCCAGTCGCTGCGTCAAAATGAAATCAGCTCCTTGGTGAGCGATGTTATTACGCACTTTATGGGCTTCCCATGCGTCTTGGAGTGATTCCAACTGGCTCGGAGCGATACTTTTCAGACGCTCTCCCAATGAATTACCGGCGTACCCTTGCTGCTTGAGTATATCGTCTAAAATAATATCAGCCTCTATGATGGCCAGCTTCCAATCGTTTGGATTACTGGAACCGCTATGGGCAAGCACATCCTCCAACCGATTGCTTTTTACTACCCCTCGATACAGTTGGTCGTATAGTTTTTCCTCATTTCTTAAGGCTTGAGTCTGTAAATCACTGATCAAATTTTTGCGTACTGAGGCATATACGTACAGTGTCAAAAAAACGATGGAAATGATATATGCCAATACAACAATAATTGTCCACAGAACAGATAAAACTGTAAAAATACCGCCCAGCGTGAATGCCTCACCTGCACTACTTCCAGAAAAAAGCTGTCCAAAAATTGCAAACACGTCGAAGCCCACCGATGGAAACGGTGTGGTTGAGGCAGTTGTACTGGCAACGAAAGCTGAATCTTGCATATGAGCTATGGACGCTCATCATAAATCTTTTTTCCAAGATCAAAGAGGCGCGCGTCCCCACCATGTGGTGCAATATATTGTACCCCAACCGGCAGCATCTTGTCGTCACGTTTTACCGTCCCCATCGGAAATGAGATAGCTGGTACTCCAGTGAGATTGACTGGTACGGTAAAAATATCTTGGCTGTACATGGCCAACGGATCTGCCTGTTCTCCAATCTTGAAAGCGGGGGTCGGTGCAGTGGGCGTCAAAATGGCATCAACCTGCTGGAATTTCTCCGCCAGCTCAGCTCGCATCTGCTTGCGCACCAATTGCGCTTTTCCGTAGTAGGCGTCGTAATACCCGGAAGACAGTACGTGTGTCCCCAGTAGGATACGGCGCTTCACTTCTGGACCAAAGCCTTCGGCTCGCGACAGCTCATAGACATCGAGCAAATTGTCACCTTCTGCTGCGTGTCCGTACCGGATGCCATCGTACCGCGCGAGATTAGAAGACACCTCCGCTGGCATGACGATGTAGTACGCTGCCAATCCTTTTTCAAACAGAGGCAATTCGATATCAACCACTTGGTGACCCGCCGCTTTTAGCGATTCGATGTGCGCTTCAAACGCTTCGAGTACATCGGCATCGACACCGGCGTTGAGGAAGTCTCGAGGGATACCAAACGTATATGTTTCTTTGCTCGGCACGTCTGGATACGTATCAGGAGTAATCGTCGTGGCGTCCATCTCGTCTACACCGGCCATTACTTCATGGAGAAGTTCTGCGTCAGCAACTGAATTCGTCAGCGGGCCGGCTTGATCGAGACTTGAACCCATGGCCATCAACCCGTAGCGTGACACTGCGCCGTAGGTAGGCTTAAATCCTACTAAGCCACAAAATGACGCCGGTTGTCGCACAGAACCACCCGTATCAGTACCAATAGCGGCTGGTACGGCATTCATCGCCACAGCGGCTGCTGAGCCGCCTGAAGAGCCTCCTGGCACTCTGGCCGTGTCGTGGGGATTTTTCGTTACTCCAAAGGCTGAGTTTTCGGTTGAACCACCCATTGCAAACTCGTCCATGTTGGTGGCTCCGACAATGATCGCGCCTGCCGCTTTCAGGCGAGCCACAATCGTTGCGTCATACACGGCGGTGTAGTTCTCCAGAATTTTTGAGGCACCGGTCGCTTTTCTGCCTTTCACTAGAATATTATTTTTTACCGCAATTGGCATCCCCAGCAACTTTGGTGCCTGGTCTCCTTCTTTTTTATACTGTGCGGTAGCTCGCTGAGCTTCTTCCAGTGCATCTTCATACACATCTAAAAACGCATGAATTTCTCCATCATGCTTTTTGATAGTTTCCAGTGACGCGCTCACTGCCTGCTCTGGGGTGTAGTCTCCGGCGATAAACTGGGCTCGGAGTTCAAGGAGTGTAGTCATACTAATCGGCAATATTCAAAATCTTCTTCACTGACAAAAACCGTCCTTCGCTGTGCGGCATCTGGGCAATAATATCTTCTGAGAACTGATTTGGTTGGTTGGTTATGGTGTCTGCTCGAAAAATATTTGGTCTGACTCCAGGATTTGGTTGAGTATCTCCCTCATCAGCAATACTGTTTACGGCACTGACGTAGTTCACGATGGCTGGTAATTCAGCTTCGAACTGCTCTAGCTCTGAATCCTCAAGCCGAATCCGAGCGAGCGATGCTAAATGTGTAATATCATCTCTATTCATAGCCCCGATGATACCATCTTGCACGCTATCTCGCCACGAGTTTAGTAAATGCAGCTTCGTTGAGAATCTGCACTTCCAAACGCTGCGCCTGAGCAGCCTTACTACCCGGTTCAGAGCCCACAACCACAAAGTCGGTTTTTTTAGAGACACTGGACGAGACTTTTCCGCCGAGCGTTTGGATAGCACTTTTTGCTTCATCTCGGGTGAACTGCTCGAGAGAACCGGTCAGGACAAATGTTTTACCAGTCAACGACTGGCTGGCAGATTTTTGAGTTGGTTTTTCAATCGTGAGGTACGGCAGCAAATCAGCGAGACTTTTTTGATTAGCTGTATCAGCAAACCAGTTCGCAACTGACTGAGCTACTACCTCACCAACACCATAAATAGCAGCCATGTCTGCTGCGGTTGCGTTTTGCAAAGCCTCTATTGAGCCGAAAGTGTCAGCCAACAATCGGGCATTTTCGGTGCCGATATTTTCAATTGAGAGTCCGACCAAGAGACGGTGCAACGGAGTGGTTTTTGCGACCTCAATCGCAGTCACTACATTCTCGGCTGCCTTAAGCTGAAACCCAGGTAAGTCTTTGAGGTCACCGGCGGTGAGGGTAAAGAGGTCACTGTAGTGGGAAATAAGTCCGTGCTCCAAAAGCAGATCAATGATGCGTGGCCCTACTCCGTCAACATTGAGTGCTCCTTTAGAAACAAAATAGTATAGTCGATGTCGATGAAGTGCTCCCGAGTCTTTCGATACGCAGCGATACGCCGCCTCACCCGGCACCCGTTCAATCGACCCATCGCCCCCGCACTCAATCACGGTTTTAGGAAATCGGTATGGTTTGTTTTTACTCGGTCGCAAACTCTCAATCACCGATAGAATTTCCGGAATAATGTCACCAGCTTTTCTCAAGATCACTGTATCTCCCACTCGAACATCCAAGCGAGTGATATTGTCTTCGTTATGTAACGTAGCTCTGGAGACCGTTGAGCCGTCTATCAACACCGGACGCAGGTGCGCCACAGGAGTAATCACGCCCGTGCGTCCCACTTGCAGCTGAATATCCTCTACCACCGTTGTCGCCTCTTCAGCCGGAAACTTGTAGGCCGTCCCAAAGCGAGGTGCTTTGGCAGTGTAGCCCAACACTCGCTGCAGCGGCAATGAGTTGAGTTTAATTACTACTCCATCAATACCGTAAGGCTGATTATTTCTTTTTTCAGTCCAGTGTTCATAAAATGTCTGCACTTCGTTGATAGACGAACACCGCTTTGAGTGTTTGTTTGTCGGTAGTCCGAGCTGCGTCAACAGCTGCAACTCTTCCCACTGTGAGGTCGGTTGCTCTATTATATCCGGCAGATTTTTCAGTAAATCTATATCGTACACAGTCAGTGACAGGTTGCGGCTGGCCGCAACGGCTGGGTCGAGTTGTCGCAACGCACCCGCGGCAGCATTGCGTGGATTGGCAAAGAGTGGTTCTCCCGCTTTTTCTCTGTCTGCATTGATGCGCGCAAATTCTTTTTCCGAAAGCCACACTTCACCCACACAGATTAGATTAACTGGATAGGCCAGTTGATGCGGAAGAGAAGATATGGTCTTTCCGGTGTGAGTGACATTTTCACCCACTTGACCATTTCCTCGCGTGCTCGTGCGCACTAACTTTCCTTTCTCATATTCAATCACCAACTTCAAACCGTCAATTTTATGCTCAGCTACATAAGACATTTCACGGGCCTGGTAATCTGCTTCTGCGACCAGCCGCTTCACTCGAACATCCCAATCCAGCAGCTCTGCGTGCGTAAACACATTGTCAAAAGACCACTGCCGCACCTTGTGGGCGACTTTACTAAAAGCAACGTTCACCTCTCCCCCGACGGTACTCGCGGTAGTAGCTTGACCTTCTATATTTTCTTCAAGAGTCTGGAGCTCAACCAATAAGGCGTCATACGCCTGGTCGCTTATTTCTGGAGCATCGTCATCGTGGTATTTGCGGCGATGCAACGCAACAGTCTCTCGTAACTTTTCGAGCCGATCTTTCCCTACCATTTCATTCATATTTAGAATTCTATCAGTACTTCTCGCTGTACTACACCGTACCCTCCTGTGTTTTCACACGAAAGATTATATCCTTGCACTGAGATAGTACTACACTGAGAACCTGCCTCGCAATACTTATCATCTTTAACAGGATATCCTGGAATCAAGCTTGTCATGTTTGTTGTGGTCACTCCAACACCAATCGTATTCGCCGCTGCCACAACCATATTCACGCTCGTACATCGAGCCTCTGTTCCAGTACCCCAGGTAAACTCATACTCATACTGAAACACCTCACCGTCACCTACTACATCTACAGTGGGAACATCGGTGATAGTAACATCACTTTCGTTAAGATTGGCTCCGAAGCATGAGGGACTGATCGGTTGTCCTGTCTCAATATCACTTGCATCTTCCCTTCGCCAAAACCGAGCACACTCCATACCAGCGTTGGCTGCATGAAACGCCAGCTCTGATTCTTTAGCATTATTCGATAGACGTACTTGCTTGATAGACAAATCAAGAATAGAAAGACCGACAGAAATCACCACCCCCACCACAATCAGTGAGATGAGTAACGCGAATCCAGCTTGTTTTTCAGTATTATACATATTACTCTTTATACACGTTAAACAAGTAGGTTTTCGCCTCCACTGTTTGTACCCGTCTTTGACCTCCGGTCTGCCAACTAACCCGAGAGATAATCTCTACCTCTCGCCCAGAAGTCTCCTTCATGGTGATGATTCGTGAATACGGAGTGATGGTTGTATCGGTCGGACTGTATGTATAGCGTGCTCTTCCTCCGTCTTTGTTGATGTGCAATCGACACGGATTACTATTTCCACAATTTATTGGAGAAGCCAGCTCACCGTTTGCATCCCCGTCTCTCAACTGCAGTCCACATCCGCTCGCTTCAAAGCACCGGTAGTAAGGATCATTTGAGTCCGTACCAGTAAAATCAGCCCAAGGGTTTTCATTAGAGCCGTCAAAGTATTGTAGCTGCAAATCATCACGTGCTTTTTGAGCCAACTCAGCTCCCTCTTGTGCAAGAAAGAACGCAACGACCTGCTCACTAGAATAACTAGTGCTGCGCGCTACTGAAGAACTGATACTCATCGGACCCACAATAACCAGCAGCAATATCGTGATTGCGACAAGTGTCTCAACTAAACTAAAGCCTGATTCTTGGTGTGATGAAATCATAAATCTAATGTTCGTTGAGTTACTGTAGTTTGTATTTGATAGACCTTTTCAGTCGGGTCAGCTGAATCTTTTGCTTCAAGATAAATAGTCACCATGGGTTGTCTTGCATTCCCGTCCGAATCAAGGTCTTCTGTACTGGTGACATAAAACTCTGCGTCTGTAATAATAACACCGGAGGACACTATTGACTGAGCTGACTCGCCGCTGATTCGTCGAAAGAGACTCTGTTCATCTGCATTATAGAAATATACGATCTTAGTGTCGGGTGCTCCCGTGATACTTTGACCGCCTTCCACAAAAGCAATGCCGTGAAATGTGTGGTTGGAGTTATTACCACCAGGGCAATCACGCACGTGAGTAGGATCCAAAGTATCCCCATCTCGAAAAATCTGTTCCGGTCCTCCAGAGGCGAGGTTCGGTCGAGAGGCACAAAAGTAATTCGTTCCGGTTCGAATCTCACGCGTCATACTATCCAATGCAAAGGATAAGTTTGTCATCACGCTCTGTTCATTTTGGAAGCGTTGATTTGAAGCAATCAAAACCAACAGTGCCCCGACAGAAATAGTCACCACCACCGAAAACAGCGCGAGTGATACGATCATTTCGATAAGCGTAAATCCAGATTGTGATGAGCGACGATTCATAAGTATATTATACTGCAATAAGCATTGATTACGGGATATTTTTTACAGAAATTTGTCCGGTGGCAGTAACCTCAAGGGTCCGCACGTCACCCGGACCAGTTCCGGTTGAGCCGCGGCGAGAAATATCTACCTCTACACTAGTTGCATCGACTTCCCCTGCGGAATCAAAGAACCGAGCATCGAAGTTTGGTCGTACGAAGACTATCGATAGCCCACCAGTAGACTGCATAGTATCTCCAACAGCCCTAACATCCCTCACTTGAAAACGCCTATCTAGAAAACTTTGTTGTCCATACTCTTCACCTGAGTCATAGAATCCATTTGCATTTGGACCAGATTGAGTATCCTTAAAGATTTTATATTGACCATTAGTTGCTGTGCTGGAGTCAAAATGCACCCCATACACTGAACGGAACACATCAACGTTACCAATAGCACCTACCGCACTGAGCTGCACTTCTCGTACTTTTAGGGCCGCTTCATAGGTCTGTCCACGCAACAACACAGCTCCGTTAAACGCCCCTTGGCTGGTAGAAACAATAGCAATTACGATCACCATGATGGTAATACTAATCATCAGTTCTACTAACGAGAATCCTGCCACTAGCTGTGGAGAGTTTGGTCTTTTTTTAGAAAAAACTGAAGAGGGCCAGAGCATTGAAATGGGTGAAAATTATTGCGAGACTACTTGCCACCATGAATGGTGCAAACGGAACGGCACTCTTCATTGTAAGGCCTAGCTCGGGTAATTGTAAGTGGTGTTTTCCCCTTTCCAGCAACCACGCGAGTCCCAAGATAAACAGACTGACTCCAGCCCCAATCCAAAACGAAAGCACGACGAACGAAAAGACTTGCGTAGCGCCGACCAACAAGCCGAGCGGAACCGCTAATTTTACGTCGCCAAAGCCCAGCCAGGCGCCTTTTGAGATAAGCCACAAAGCCAAGAAAAATGCCGAGCCCGCTAAGGCAGCAGCGATGGCGACCGCTATTTCCGACAGGGAGCCGTCACTGATAAACCACTGATACCCGATAAGCGTAGACACGGCTGCCAAGAGAGTCAGTGTGAGGCTGTCGGGAATAATAAAGTGATAGTAGTCGTAGACGGTAATGACCACCATCACGGAGAAAATAAACCACAAAACGAACAACCCAAAGATGTCAGCAGTGATGGAGAGAGCGCCGGCAAACAACAAACCGGTCGTCAGTTCGACCACAAAATATCTGATAGGTATTTTGCAGCCACACCGCCTACACCGTCCACGCAAACCTAGATATGACAGTAACGGAAACAAGTCATACCAAGACAAATTTGCACCACACGATAGACAGTGTGACGAACCGGACAAAGACTTTCCGGTATGAAAGCGATAGATGTATACGTTGAGAAAACTCCCAATGATGACACCAAAGCCGAAAGCGATGATTGCAAACTGAGCGACAGAGACCCCCGGAAATAACTCAGTTAATACCATTGCTGTAGTATAACAAAACTCCGAGTGATTAATCGCAGGTATACTCGTTCGTCGCCAGTCCATCACTGCGCCCGACGTGCGTACCAGCACTATCAACGCACCAGTGCGTAGTCGAACTTATCGCAATAGAAATCGCGTAGCCACTGGTCTGACTATTACAGGTAATTGATTCTCCGGTGAAGGTTTCCACGGCCGTGATTTGCTCCGCCACCGAAGCAGCTTGAGTGAAGCTGTTACTGCCACACACCACGTCAAACGTCAGGGCTTTATTCTCCTCTATTGAAGCTCGTTTGCCGATAAGACTCAATTCAGCCTTAGTTTTTACTTCTAAGCCGTCAGTCCGCGCACCTTGTAGCCGAGAAACGATGGTAGCCGCCAATATGCCGATAATGGCAATTACAATCAATAACTCAACGAGGGTAAATCCTGGCGATTTCCTAAACATGCCTTTAGTATACGCTGTCGCATTTTGCAAACGACTGAGTTACAAACAAAAACCGCTCCTTGGAGCGGTTTTGAAAATCAATTATGTCGATTACGACGCGGGACACTCAGTCGCAGTCGAACCAAGAGTGGTCACTTTTCGTGAAGCCCCCGTACTATCAACACACCAGAAGGCATCTTCCGACGCTAGTGGCGCTGCGGCTACGTAGATGGTGTTCCCATCATAACAAGCAGCAGTACGAGTACTTGCTGCACCAGTCAAGTCATTCGAAGCATCACTACCTGGTACAAACGGAGTGGTTCCGTTTACTACTCTGGTCGCTGCGCTGAGAAGATCAATCACAGACTGGTCACTACACACATTGTCGTACGTGTAATTGTCGCCATTGTAGATCAACTCAGCTTGCGAACGAATGTTAGCTACTGACTGTTGGATGGAGGCGTCTTGACCACCGCTTCGGGCATCGTTGAGTGAACCAATCACTACCGCTGCGAGAATACCGATAATCGCAATAACGACGAGGAGCTCGATGAGCGTGAAACCTCGTTGGAATGTATTTTTCATAAATTATTTTTTGCTTTTATTCTTAATGAACGCGTTTGAGGTATCAGCTGCGTACCTCAAACGATTGAGTCACGTTGTACGAGACTTGCTCTTATTATACGACTTTACAAAAACTTTAAATTTGTCTCTGGGGAAAAGTGCTTAGAATGAACTGGAGAGATTGTAGATAGGCATCAACACTGATGCGAGCAATACACCCACTCCAAGTCCGAGCAATACAATCATGGCTGGTTCAATCAATCCAATCAGCGTATCTACAGCGTTGTTTACCTCTCGACGGTAGAAGTTTGCCAAGGTGGTGAGGATGTTTCCGAGACTTCCTGTCTCCTCTCCCACTTTTGCCATCTGGGCTAACACTCCAGGAATTTCTGGGTATTCGGAAATCGAATCCGCAAACGAACGTCCGCCTTTGACTTCTGCCAGTGAGGCGAGGATGATTTCTTTATAGACGAGATTGTCTACCACATCAGCCGTCACTTCCAATGCTTGCACGATGGAGATACCACTACCGAGCATGGTCGCCATGTTGTCACAGATACGTGTTAACAAAAGCTTTTTTTGCAGATCACCCAAGTACGGTATCGAGATGATGAATTCATCTTTCGATCGCCTTCCGACATCGGTTTGTAAAAACTTCCACAACCCAAAGCCCGCAGCTGCAATCACAATGAGAATCAGCCCAATGTAGTTAACCAGAATGTCTGATATTGCAATCACAATCTTAGTATAGATAGGCAACTCTTGACCAGCCTCGGTCAAAATATTGGCGATGTTTGGAATCACGAGTGTCAACATGAGCACCATCACGAGAATAAAGACTCCAATCACAAACGCCGGGTAGACCAGTGCATTCTTGGCTTTGGCGATGGTTTCGTATTGACGGTCAAGATAATCAGCCAAGTAATCAAAAGATTTTTCTAACGACCCCGACTCCTCACCTGCCTTGACAAGGTTTACGTAAAAAGAAGAGAAGATTTTTGGATGAGCTCCCAAAGCCCTTGAGATAGAGCTTCCTGCCTGTAAATCTTCAACTACTTGATTCAACGTTGTTTGCAGTAATGGATTTTCGACTTCGGCCGAGAGTAAGCGAAAAATTCTCAGTGGAGATACTTGCGCTTGAAACAAAGTCGCGATCTGTCGAGATAAAATAACAATATCTTTATTCGAAACAGATTGAAACACTGTAAACTCAATGTTCAACGCGCCCATTATTCCCGAGCCAGCTCCAGCTTCGTCAATTGAAAGCAGTGTATAACCTCTTTTTTGCACCGCTGAAATCGCCGCGTCCACTGAAGGAGCTTCAACCGTTCCTTCACGTTTGACATTATAGTTGTCGATGGCTTTGTAATTGAAGAGCATAGGTATGTAAATGTATTATAACAATCGTTCTAATCCTTTTGGATTAGAGGCGTATGTAAACGCGTTTTCTACAGTAATGTCGCCATTTTGTACCAGACGAGCAAGCGATCGATTCATATCAATCATACCTTGCTCAAGACCAGTCTCGATAACTGACGGCACTTCATGAATTCTATTCTCACGAATCAGGTTACTAACAGCAGTGTTGTTAATCAGCAACTCGTACGCCGGTACGAGTCCTCCAGCAATGTGCGGGATGAGTCGCTGTGAAAAAATTGCAATCAAAGAAGAAGCGAGTTGCACCCGAATTTGGTCTTGCTGGCTACCGGGAAACGAATCGACAATACGACTGATTGTTTGAGCAGCATCGTTGGTGTGGAGCGTTGAATATACCAAGTGACCGGTTTCTGCGGCAGTCACTGCGGCAGAAATTGTCTCCACATTACGCATCTCACCTACCAGTATAACGTCTACGTCTTGGCGAAACGCAGCATTCAAAGCAGTTTGAAAGCTTTCTGAATCGATACCAATCTCGCGCTGATCAATCAGGGACTTTTCTTCTTGATATACGTATTCAATCGGGTCTTCAATGGTAACGATGTGCTCTGCTCGGGTTTTATTAATCACATTTACCATCGCTGAGAGTGTTGTGGACTTCCCTTGTCCTACTGGTCCTACACACAAGAAGAATCCTTGAGTACGCTGCGTGAAACTTTCGAGAATCGGGGGTAAATTAAGTTCTTCAAAATCACGAATAACGTTCGGGATGAGTCGTAATGCAATACCTTTTTGTCCCCTTTGATGAAACGCATTTCCACGAAATCGTACCCCATTGGCGTTTTCGTATGAGAAGTCCACCTCGGAAAATTGTAATAATTTTTTATACTGATCATCTCGCATCAACACCTTGGCAAAACCATCTAAGTCGACGGCATTTAAAATTGGCTTTTTTACGAGTGGGATGAGGGTGCCGGAAACTCTGATCAGAGGATGCGCACCAAAAGACAGGTGCAAGTCTGAAGCTTTTTCTTGGATGATTAGATCAACCAAGGCGCCTAATTCTCTTTTGTAATCTACTGTTGACATATGATTCTTTATTTTTTAGATAGGGCCTCAACTTTTTTCACCACATCACTTGGGACAGATTCGGCTTTTACTATGTACCCCACGGCTCCAGCTGCCATCGCTTCATTAATGTCTTCTTGCTGACCCTGATTTGAGAGCACAATGCATTGTGCTTGCATCTTCGGGAATCGAATTTTAATCTCTTTGATTAATTCCGTACCCGTCATCGCTGGCATAATCATGTCTAATAGGATAACTTCAAACGTCGGGTCTGCCTCAATTTTAGACAAGGCATCTCCTGCGCTCTGGGCCACGTCTACAGTGTACCCGCTTTCAGAAAATTTCAGTGCGTACATGTCCCGCAAGAATGCATCGTCATCAATTAGTAGTAACTTCATCATCTTCCATTATAGCCTCTGCTACCCCGAATTCTTCTAGGTTATCGACAGCCGTGAATTCTGCCTCATCTTCAGTTTCAAAGCCTATTTTTGAACCAAACACATTCATTTCTTCATACGGTATTTCATGATTCAATGCCTTAATGATTGAGTCTTCTTGGATGGTGACAAACCCATTTTTGCGAGCTACCTGGGTAAACTCTTCTTCAGACGCATTTTTAAGAATAAGTTCTTGCATCTCCTCATTAATCTCCAACACTTCCGTCACTGCCGTTCGACCACGATACCCAGTAGAGCAGCCAGGACTAGGCTCAGGATGAAGCATAGTTCTGTTTTTGGGAATAATCCCTTTATACTTTTCTGGCAATGTTTTGAACGCAGCTTGTATGCGCATCTCAACACTTTTATCAACCGCTTCTTCTCGGCCGGTTCCGGGGCACAATGTTTTTGCCAGGCGCTGAGCGATAGCCATCTTGAGAGTCGGAGCAATCAAATATGGATCAACTCCCATATCTATCAGTCGAGGAATCACTCCAATTGAACTGTTGGTGTGGATAGTTGAGAGCACTAAGTGTCCTGTAAGCGCTGCTTGAATAGCCAGCTGGGCAGTTTCTTTATCGCGTATCTCACCCACCATGATGATGTCGGGGTCTTGTCGCAGGGCTGCTCTGAGTCCTTTGGCAAACGTATAGCCAATTTCTGGACGTACTTGTGACTGGCTGACTCCATCCATGTTGTATTCGACTGGATCTTCCAGAGACATTACGTTCTCAGTCAGCGTATCCACCTCCCCAATCATTCCTCGTAAGGTGGTTGATTTACCAGATCCAGTCGGACCAGAAATCAGGATGATACCGTACGGCTCTTTCACGATTCGTTTAATGATTTCTAGATTTTTAGGTGAGATTCCACTCTCTTCTAACGTCCGCACCCCTTTCGTCGTATCCAAGATACGCATTACGACTTTTTCGCCGTGATTGGTTGGCAGTACAGAAACACGGAAGTCAATTTTTCGGTCATCAAAGGTTGCAGAAAACCGTCCGTCTTGAGGCTTTCTCCGCTCATCCAGCCGCATGGATGATAAGATTTTTACTCGTGCAACCACTGCCATGTGCACATTCTTGGGTAGTTCCAAACTCGTAGCCAAAGTGCCATCCACTCGGAATCGAACGCCGACTTTACCGGGACTCGGTTCGATGTGAATATCAGACGCGCTTCCATCAACAGCATAGCGCAAAATAGTAGCCACAATCTTTGTCACCGGAGCATCTTCTTCAATGTGCTCCATTGACTGTTTTGGCTGGCCAGTACTCCCTTCAATACTAGCTGCAATTTCAGCGTCTAGTTCAGTCTCAAGCGTATCAAGTGCGTCACCAACATCACCTTCTAGGTTTTCATAAAAATTCCGGATGCGTGTTACGTCAGAATCCAAGAGAAACACCAACCGATAGGGAACGTTGTATTTAGTACTAATGAAATTCAATGCTTCTCGCATTTTCATATCATCAGGATTATTCGCACCCACAACCAAAACCTCATCTTCTATCACGAGTGGAACCATTCGATAGTGAGCCGCAGAATCTTCTGGAATAAAATCGAGTATTTGCTGAGTTACCGTAAAACCCTCTGGTATTTCAAAACTAGGAATTTGGTAGTAATCAGCATAAAAATTCCGTACATCACTCGGACTCATATCTGCTGCGAGAAGTAAGGCCTCTAGAGATTTGCCTGTTTCTTTCATCTGGGTAGCCACCTCGTCAACAAAGGTGCCGTCTATTCCGGGGCGTTCTCTGAGTGTATCCAATGGATTCATACGACTCTAAAAAGTGTTGTTGAAATTATTGGGCACTACTGGAGTAGCAAATGGATTTTCTCGACCAACTGGTCGCTCCTGCACAGGGGTGGCAAATGACCGCAATGAGCGAAATTGCGCATCATCAAAAATGGCTACCGCTGAATTCAAATCTACCCTATCCAGCGCTTGTCGGCGCGAAATAAATACCTGAGTGTTGTT
>Ga0307932_1000314_pt1 | contig 19852 bp, 10 predicted proteins | sample OrgLakmetageno48_FD_201843 | JGI IMG/M metagenome (GOLD analysis project Ga0307932, IMG submission 201843) | Saline water microbial communities from Organic Lake, Antarctica - #48 | ecosystem: Environmental > Aquatic > Non-marine Saline and Alkaline > Saline | place: Antarctica: Organic Lake...
ACAATATACCTGTCCATTATCAGCTCTTTGTAGCCAATTTAAATCAAGGGCTGATAAGCCTATGGCTTGAAGCGCTGGGGCACAAGACTTATAAAGCTGTTCTATCAGACTAAAACTTAAAGGGCTTAGAGCTCCTAGGTTTTGTGATAATTCATTTTGCTGCCAGGGGCCAGAACTAATTTTTTTAAATCTGTTTATATGTCTCGATGTCTGTCGCTTATTTGCGGGGGTTAAAAAACCAGGCGCAACAGTAATCGGACGCATTTGCAAAATAATAATCCCGTCCTCTTTAGTGTACAACCATTCTATGTCCATGGCTCCGTAGTGTTTTTCTATAACTACGAGCGTTTCAACTAAGGCTTTTAGTATGTTTTGCTCTACTTCCTTAATCGTACCAAAATAGAGGTTTGTATTTTTATCAACCAGTAACGTTTGCGTATTTATACCACTCACCGCCTGTTGTGGGGTTTTAGAAACCGATACAACATAAACATTTTTAAAATATTGCCACTGAGTAAACGCGACGCCCCCCTTAATCGATTGGTAAAAAGGTTGCACCATTAAGTTAACTTCGGCTTTAATTTTTGCAGTTTTTACTTTTGTCTGATTTTCAAACCAGGCTGCTTTTATAGTCTCTTGCAAATCACCCTGCAAAACCGCACCAGAGCTATAAAAATGCCCCGCTAACGAATTTTTCTGTCCATCTTCAGCACTTACCGCACTTCGCACAATGTAGCGTCCTGGATGACGTTTTATAAACGCCGCAACTTTTAACCTTAAAGCCGTGGTGTCTAGGTCTTTAGCTTGAATTAAAAGCGAGGGCGGCGTGTTGAGCCCCCGCCCTTTCAGTTTTAATAAATTTTCATATTTACTAGGGTTTTGTTTTTCAGAGGGGAGCATTAATTAAAACCTAAAAGATTAAGGTGTTAGATTACCATAAACTTGTAAGTGCTGACAATTAATATCTCTTCTTTGGTTATTGGTGGTGTTACAAGTATTAAGCCCATTTTTACCACAAGAATAAGACGTAGTACCCGAAACCCGGTCTACACAATTTTGGTTCGTAGAAGCCCCACAAGTGTAGGGGTTCGTATTATCGCCATTACAAGTGTCTACTGGCGCGCCAGCGGTAAAGGCTCCATAAACATCTTCATTACCGTTTACAGAAATTGGGTTCATAAAGGGGTTACTGGCACAATTAGCCCCATTTGTATCACAGTAACTCGTAGCTCTTACTTGCCCTGTCGCTCTAATATTTCCAATTACATCTAATTCTTGAGAAGGACTATTGGTTCCAATCCCCATGTACATACCATTGGCTTGTCCTCGCATTACAATCCGGTCATCGTTCCCATCATCCCACGTCTCATTGTTATTATTATCATTCATGAAGTATAGACCCCCAGAGTTTTGGTGAATTATAAAATTATCATCGTCATTATCTATGAATTTAAGGGTATTTGAGCCGCCACCTTCAAAGCGAACATCTCCATTTATTTGTAATTTAGCCGACGGTGAAGAGTTGCCAATCCCAACATTACCGTCATGGTCTAAATATAAAACATTATTCGTTACCCCCGAATCAAAGCGTAAATCTTGCGAACCAGCGTTATAAGTTATTTTAAAGTTTTGTGATGACTCGGCGTCGTCATCGAAAAATTGGATGCTCCCATCGACTTCACCATCTATCCCTATTTTAAGAGCACTCCCATCTGCTTGGGCCAGTTCTAACTTGGCGGTAGGCGTAACCGTTCCAATTCCCACGTTCCCATTACCGTTAATTCTTAAACGGGGTACGTTTGAACCGGTTGATAGCTGAATGCTATCATTAGAGACCACATTAATCATATCCGTTGTGCCCACTCTGGTCGCTTCAATGTAACTAGCGGCTGCTGGTTGCATCGTTAATCGGTTTTGAAGGGTAATTTCTCCATTCACATCTAACTTGCTGCTCGGTGAGGTTGTACCGATCCCAATGTTCCCATTGGCACCGTTTATGTGCATTCTCGTCGAACTGTTAGTTCTAAAGTTCATATCAGCCCGTACGCCAGTTGTAGCATGAGACCCACCATACATCAATATATTGGCTCCATTGTTGCCGCCATTACCTCCTGAAATATATTTATGTCGGGTGTTATTAATCGCATAAAGATCATTAGAGAAAACGGTTCCGTTGATTTCTGCACTACCGGCTACATCTAGTTTTTGTGATGGCGCCGTCGTTCCAATACCCACATTACCACTTGCATGAACAATATTCAAAGCGTCACTACTATTAGGGTTCCAGAAAGCTGTTCGTCCATTACGGTTAGCCCATTCAATTCGCTGAGCCAGATCATTATTTACCGTTAAGCGAATATAAGCGGTTGGATTTGATGAAACAAAATTTGCAACATTATCAGCCCCACCTGAGTTCACTTCTAATCTATGACCTGGCGAAGATGTGCCAATCCCGACATTACCATTCGTTTCCACCGTCACACGGGCGGAGTTATTGTAACGCCATTGTAAAACGTCCGCATTTGATTCATCTAAACGCATAGACCATGCAGCAGCTCCAGTCGCATTATTAATGAGTTCCACAACTGGGTCCGTACCCGCCGTTGTAGCTTCAATTTTTAAAGTGGTCCAACTGGCATCTTTTAAATGAAATTCAGATTCCGGAGCATTCGTCCCAATTCCCACATCACCACCCGCGCCGGATGTCCAAACACCACCGCTACCGGCATCTACATCGGTTCTTAAATCTTCAATCGCATCACGTATTTCATTAATATGAGAAGCCTTTAGCGTTGTAGAACCAGCCGTAATATTTTCACCCCAACTTAGTTGCGCATGACTATTTGAGCTTATTAATAATCCGCTAATAACCGATAGTGAGAGAAGTGTTTTTTTCATTTTTATTTTTTTATTTTTATTTTTGTTTTGTTTTGTTTTAAGCGGGGCTTTGAAATCCACTAGTTTCTAAAATGTAATCGTATTGTTCTTTAGAAGTGGCGTTATGTTTTGCTACTTCATAACTAATTTTGCCTTGAATGGTTTGATGGGCTAAAGATTGATCAAACATCACCATTTTACCCGAGTCGTCGGTTTGCATCGCATTCGGAATTTGAAAGACTGAATTTTGGCGAATATGATTTGAAACCGCGTAATTTGACATTAGTATCTCATAAACCAGTACCCGACCGCAATCAGTTGACTCTAGTAAGCGTTGACAAACCACCATTGAAAGGGTTGAAGCTAACTGCAATCTTACCTGTGATTGTCGGTCAGCCGGAAACGCATCAATGATACGATGAATCGTTTCGGCCGCACTATTGGTATGTAAAGTTGAAAAAACTACATGCCCTGTTTCGGCAGCGGTTAAGGCAGCAGAGATAGTCTCGTGATCTCGCATCTCTCCTACCATTAAAACATCTGGATCTTCACGAAGCGCTGCTTTTAATCCTCGTTCAAAGCTAAATACATCACGCTCTAAATTACGTTGATGAATAATGCTTTTTTCAGAATTAATTAAAAATTCAATCGGGTCTTCCAACAATATAAAGTGTTCGGCTTTACTATCGGCTCGCGCTTTAATCATTGAAGCTAAACTTGTTGATTTACCGTGCCCGGTCGCCCCCGTTACTAAAATTAAACCTTTATTAATATTTTTCGCGTGCTCTAGTACAAAATCTGGCAAACCAGTGGTTTCAAAGCCTGGCACGCGAGCGGGAATCATTCTAAAAGCCATGGCCACGCCTTCACGTGTGTGATAAGCATTACAACGAAATCTGAACTTTTTGTCCGTACTGTGCACAAAATCAACATCTCTCGATTCCTCAAGTTTGGCTTGTTGATTTTGAGTTAAAATGTGCATTAACAGTTCCACAATTTCGGGTTTAGAAATAATGTCTCCGACCGAGTTAATGCGTCCACTAATTCTTAGATACACTGACTTTCCAGGACTAACATGAATATCAGAAGCGCCTTTTTCTGCGGCGTAGTTTAAAATTTGGTCTAGATCGATCATGTTAAGAAATGTTATTAAGCTCGAAAAGCGCTTTTAATTGATTTTTATCGGTCGCGTATTCGTAGGCGACTTCATTGGTTATTTGTTTAGACATCACAAGCCCCACTAGTGACTGTTCAAATAAAATCATTTGCCCACTACTGTCGGTTTGCATGACATTTGGAATTTGAAAAATCTTGTCTTGACGAATGTAATTCGCAATGGCGTAATTCATGGTTAAAATTTCAAAGGCTAGAACCCTTCCGACACCATCGGCTTTAGGGACTAAGCGTTGAGAAACAATCATCGATAAATTAGAGGCTAATTGACTTCGTACCTGTGGTCGTTGTTCTGGCGTAAAGCTATCTAAAAATCGGGTAATAGTCTGAACCGCTGTATTGGTGTGCAAAGTTCCCATTACCATATGGCCCGTTTCGGCTAAAGTTAACGTCGAAGCCATAGTGGGTTGGTTTCGAATTTCCCCAATCATTAAAACGTCGGGGTCTTCTCGTAACGAACCCAATATACCAGCTTCATAATCCAGTACATCGCGGCCAATTTCACGTTGTTGGACAATGCTGTTATGGTTTTCAATTAAATATTCAATCGGGTCTTCCACCGTTAAAATATGTTGCGGGGTGTGTTGCGCTCGTGCTTGTAACAATGACGCGAGCGTCGTTGATTTCCCTTGTCCCGTCGGACCAACCACTAAAACAAGTCCCGTTTTAGCGCTCACCAGTTTTTCTTCTACAAAACTAGGGAAACCAAGCGTACTAAATTCAGGGACACTCGGCATAATAACTCTAAAGCAAGCCGACAATCCCGTATTAGTAAAAAAAGCATTCCCTCGCAAACGGTGTTCGCCTTGGGAAAAAATAAAATCTACTTGGCGCTCAGTTTTGAGGGTATTCATTTGAATCGGGCTCAACATTTGCGCTACCGAAGTTTCAATAAACTCTTTAGGAATAGCTTCGCCCATGGGTTTCATTTGACCATTCTGCCGAATGAAAATAGGGCTGCCCGCCACTAGATGTACATCAGAGATACCATTACTGGCTACGTAGTCGATAACTTGTTTAATATCCATGAAATATAAAAATATCTCAGTATTATAGCAGATACTAGATCAATTTACAACCACCGAATTGTACGTTTTTACTTTGAGAGATTGACACGCGGTCTTCTAAATGGATTTTTTCCAAGTGACATTGGATCTTTCTTTTTAAATCCCGCTCTAATTTCTCTTTGTTTTTCAAGAGGGAGTAACGCCATAGATTCACAGTCAGTCGTGCACGCTCCGTGATGAGTCGTCGCACAATCGCTACACTGAATAAAGAGTAAATTACAGGCTAAATTGCTGCAGTTTACGTGGGTATCACAAGGCACTCCACACTGATGACAATTACTTAACACATCTTCGGTTATACGTTCGGCGGTGCGACCATCAAATACATAATTTTTACCTTTAAACTTAGATTCTAAACCTAGATTTTTAATTTGGTGCGCGTATTCAATAATACCACCGTGTAACTGCGATACCTTTTTAAAGCCATGGTGGCGTAAGTAGCTACTGGCTTTTTCGCATCTAATTCCACCGGTACAGTATAATAAAACTTCTTTATCTTTTTGATTTTTTAATTGGTCTTTCACCATCGGTAGTTCTTCACGAAAAGTCGCACAATCGGGCGTAATAGCGCCTTCAAAGTGTCCCACCTCAGATTCATAGAAATTACGCATATCCACACAAACTACATCGGGCTCTTCAAGCTTTTTATGAAACTCAAGCGCGCTTAAGTGTTGCCCTACATCTGAGGCGTTAAAAGTGTCGTCGTTTAAACCATCGGCTACCACTTTATCTTTAATCTTTAGGGTTAATTTCCAAAAAGCCTCGGTGGGGTCTTCAACGGCATGCTTAAAAGGCACGTCTTTAAATTCGGGCCAAGCATATAAAGAAGCCACAAATTCATCCCAAACAGGTTCAGGCACGTTCATTTGTGCGTTAATCCCCTCTTTAGCTACGTAAATTCGTCCTAGGCAGCCTAACGTTTCCCACTCGGTAAAAAGTTTATTACGGGTTTCTATGGGGTCTTTAATTTCTACGTACCGGTAAAAAGAAAACGTTTTGCGGGTAAAACTTTCTGCTGCCAGTTTTTCTAGCGCTTGCTCTTTATTAAGCCGATTTTTAAGAAAATGTGGGTGTTGATGTGCCATTTCAAACAAAAGATAAACAAAAGCGGGAGGGTTACAACTCTATTTTATAACAGCGTTAGAGTCGTATCAAAAATAACTTTTTCTAAACGTTTTGTTTCGCCTGATAAAAACACAATTTCAAGCGTGGCTGGTGCGACGGTTTCACCCACTTCAAAATAGATCTCGGGCGGAGCGGCTTCGGTTAACACAAAGTCTGTGGCCAGTGATCTCACCATTGGTGCGCGTCCGGTAATGGATAAAGTGACGACCGCCCCAAGCGATTTTTCTTCATTAGGCAAAACTACTTGCACAAAATGCTTTTCTTGAGCTTTATTAACCACAACCGTTGGTGGGGTTGAGGTTGTTAGGTCCTGACTTTTGCTACAAGCGGTTACACTTAAAACAACCACGCTACTTAAAAAACAAACTTTTAGTACATTCATCGCCTGACATTGTAAGACAGAGAACGCTAAACGCAATGACTACAACGTACGTCAAAATAAATTGCAACAGAGTCACCCAGGCTCGGTTAGACAAACAAGAACGCATTAGTATATTTGCCCGTGATTTAAACCACCCTTATGTTACAAACATTTTTAGACACGCTTATCGGTAATTATAACGACAAACAGATTAAACGCATCAGCTTAGTGCTGCCAAAAATCAATAAATTAGAACATGATTATCAGGCTTTAAGTGAAGCGCAGTTAAAAAACAAATTTGCGGAGTGGCGAAAAATTTTATCGGAAAAACCAGAACTGGTAGATGAAATGTCTCATGAAATTTTAGCAGGGATTAAAAATGCCGCGCGACGGTTAGTGGGGCACACCTACGAAGTTCGGGGCAAAGAAATGGTTTGGGAAATGATTCCTTACGATGTTCAAATAATTGGTGGCATGGTGCTGCGCGATGGAAAAATTGCAGAAATGAAAACGGGGGAAGGAAAAACATTAGTGAGTACGCTCCCCGTTATTTTAAACGCGCTGTGTGGTAAAGGGGTGCATGTCGTTACGGTTAATGATTATTTAGCCCAGCGGGATGCTGAGTGGATGAAACCTTTGTATGAATACTGTGGTTTAACCATGGGAATTATTGTGCACGGCGTGACCAATGAAGAACGAAAAGCGGCTTATGCCGCCGATATTACCTACGGAACCAACAACGAATTTGGGTTTGATTACCTGCGCGATAACATGGCGCAAAACCCTAAAGAGCAAGTGCAACGAGAGTTACACTTTGCGGTGGTCGATGAAGTCGATTCGATTTTAGTAGATGAAGCCCGAACGCCGTTAATTATTTCAGCTCCTGCCGAAGAATCGACTGGTAAGTACTTAGAATACGCTCGAGTCGTTAGTGCTTTGAAAAATGAAGAAGATTACAGCATTGATATAAAACAAAAGGCCGTCCATTTAACCGAAACGGGCGTTAAGAAGCTCGAAGGCCTACTGGGCATAGAAAACATGTTTGCTGATGGCGGGTTTGAGGCTGTACATCACGTTGAGAATGCTTTGAAAGCGCATGTCGTGATGCAAAAAGATCAAGATTACGTGATTCGAGATGGCAGTGTGTTAATTGTCGATGAATTTACGGGTCGTCTTATGCCGGGGCGACGTTTCTCGGATGGCCTGCACCAAGCCATGGAAGCGAAAGAAGGCGTAGAGATACAAAGAGAGTCTAAAACGCTCGCGACGATTACCTTTCAAAATTACTTTCGGCTTTATGATAAATTATCGGGCATGACCGGAACGGCAGAAACAGAAGCTGAAGAGTTTGCGAAAATTTACCGACTCGACACGCTTAGTATTCCGACCAACAAACCGATGTTACGACAAGATTTACCCGACAAAATTTTTAAGAATGAAAGTGGGAAAATGACAAATTTGGTCGAACAAATTAAACAGCTTAATAAAAACGGACAACCGGTTTTAATTGGAACGGTTAATATTGATAAATCAGAACAAATATCGGCTTTCTTAACGCAGTCTGGCGTTAAACACGAAGTATTAAATGCCAAACAACACGAACGAGAAGCCGAAATTGTAGCCAATGCGGGGCAACCTGGTGCCGTAACCATTGCCACCAATATGGCTGGGCGAGGAACCGATATTAAATTAGGGAAAGGCGTTAAAGAAGTGGGCGGTTTAGCCATTTTAGGGACCGAACGCCATGAATCTCGACGGATTGATAATCAGCTACGTGGGCGAGCCGGACGACAAGGTGACCCTGGATTTACCCAGTTTTATGTAGCGATGACGGATTCCCTGATGCGTCGATTTGGCGGCGACACGATGAGTAAAATGATGGAACGTATGGGGCTGCCAGAAGAAGAAGCCATTCAGAATAAAATGATTTCTAAATCGGTTGAAAACGCCCAGAAGAAAATTGAAGGCTTTCACTTTGATGCCCGTAAGCATGTGGTGCAATACGATGATGTGATGAACATCCACCGTGAAAAAATCTACACGCGACGACGAAAACTTATGTCTTCAGAAGCGATATTAGCCGACTTAGAAGAAATGATTCAAGAGTTAGGAGAACAGGTGGTAAAAGCTAACGCCCCGACCCCAAATCATGACACCACCTGGGATACAGATGAAATAGCGAAAACTGTAAACGGTGTTTACTACAACCTAGAAGCGCCCTTAGAACCTGATGAACTAGAAACGTTTCAACACCGTGACGAACTGATTGAAACCGTTCAAAATTATTTACTGGGTGGCTGGGATGCGAAACAAGAAGAGTTCCCGCCCGATATTGTAGACGAAGTGTCAAAACACGTGACGTTAAGATCTATTGATCAATTGTGGCTCGAACACATTGATGAAATGACTCATCTTAAAGACCGAGTAGCCTTGTCGGGGTACGCGCAAAAAGACCCAGTGATGGAATACAAAGCCGAAGCCTTTAAAATGTTTGGTCGCTTGCTCGATAATATTCGTTTAACGGCCGTGGGTAACTTGTACCGCGTGCACTTTAAAGAACGCCCACAACCGAAAGCCAAAGACCTATCAGAACTACAAACTAATGAAGCGCAAATTAATCAAACTTTAGAAGATACCGGAGAGTTTGGCGTGGGTGAGAAAAAAGATCCAAACGCGTTAAGTCGTCAACAACGACGCGCGCAAGATCGAAAAAAGTAAGTCCTGGCTTAATTTGCGAGACAGATTTTAAACCTTTAGAATAAAGCCAAATGAAAACAAAGGCACTCATTGGCTTTCTTCTAATTACTCCTAGCTTTGTTTTGGCTCAAAGTGGAGCCACGACTAACTCTTTAGGCACCTGTGGTGCAAGCTTGCCAAGCGTAGACGCTAAGAGATGTAATGAGCAGAATTACTTCACAGAATACCGTAAAGCGGCTGATGATGCCGTAAATGCCGAAAACGATAGACTTACTAATGAAGTGTTTCAAGATAACCAAGCCAATAACGAAACCGTGGTTGGCACGGCTAAAACAAATTTAGCCAACATGGGTCAGTGTCAATTAGATATTTGTCAGGCTTATTTTGATACCTGTACCAGTAGTGATATTGATGATGTGAGTAGTAGACGGTTTGAAACCACCTCCGGTGAATGTTTAGAACAAGGCGAAAAAAGATTTGCGGTCGCTAAAGACCACAACTCAACGGTGGTAAAAATGAATGTTCAAATTAAATCTATAGCCACTATTGAAGAAAAAGCCCGGGCCATTGCGGCTCGAACCAAAGAAATTGTGCTGCCGATGTTACAAAATATTGCCAAAATTACCCGTGAATGGGCGGGCAAAGGTTCAAGTTTAGTAGAACAAACCAGAGACGTTGATGGCAGCACCGTTCAATAAACAACTCACTATCTTCTAGGTTCGTTAGTTTCTGGTAAAGGCAGTACCACATTTTGCGAAGCGAGCCATTGCTGTATCACTAACACCGGAATCAGTGACTGATCATTACTTTCCTCCTCGCGATCTATTTCAATTTTAGCCAAACCTTTAAAACAGCCGTTTTCGGTGCGCGTTACGAGCCCGCCATAAAATGTTTCTTCTCCGTTGGTGGTAAAGCGGGTCGCTCCATTTTCTTCGGCTACAAAATTTGCCAAGCCGTTTAATACCACGACCGCTTCAGGTTCTTCGCTTTCAATTTCAAGGGGCTCAAAGCCATAAAGATTTAAGTCATCCCCAATTCTAAAAACAGGATCGGTAAGACACACATTGGTATACCCCGGCCAATACTGGGTTATAAAATCATCATAAGGCGTTTCTAAGTCGGCTAAATCAATTCCAGCTTCTGTATGTACCCCTTCAATTTGTAAAAGCGTCAGATCTACTTCCACTCGATTCTCATTCGTACTGGCATCCGCTTTTACTTGGGCGGTTAAATACTGCCAGCCCGCCTCACTGTCTAACGAGACAATACACCCGTTTTCATGCAGAGGATTTGGTAAAGCTGATTTTAAAGTCAGCAGCGTCCCTTGAGATTCAGACATAAATAAAGCGGTCGTTGACGTGCCCTCACTTACTCGCGTAAAACTTTGGCCTGGTAACGGGCAGTGCAACCAAGCCGTGTAAGGTTCTAACGTTGGCAGGTCAATTTCTGGGCTCTCATTCCCGCCTCCCGTTAAGCCCATAAGCAAAGCCAGTAAATCAAACGGTATTTCGTTTCCACTTTCCCAACACGGCACACTTTTTCGTTGGCTTTGGCAAATATGTTGCAGCGATTGCAGCCCTTTATCTTGTTCTTTAGTAATCTCATTCATTGACTCCATGTTCTTGGTCACCCGCTCATTAATAGCCGATAGACCTTGACCATTAATATCGTTATGTTGGGTCACGCGTCGGTCACGTTCATCATTGACTGCTTTTGATTGTCTATCAAAACTGTCCGTCGCGCGACTAGAAGAAATGACGCGCAACTGACTCTGTCCACTTTGTCCCAACGTACTGAAAGGACTTTGGGCAAACACTTGCAAGCTAAAAGCTTGTCCGACCCCTGGTTTTAAACGTTCCCAAAAGTTTTGAATTTTATCAAAAAAACCTTCGCTTTGTTCTTCGCTTACGGCTCCGGTTTGGGTATCGGCTAAACGTTTATGCTGCAGGTTATCACCTAAATTAAGTTGTTGGGTTATATCTGTCGAGGGACCCGCTGGGATTGGTGTTTCGAGCGCCTCTTTCGTTTCGGTTTGGGGCATAGAACCTAAGCTGCCAGCCATATCCATTAAATTACCAGCCTGCGCAAAATTACCATCAAACTGCTGCACCAAGTTACTGGGGTCAAATTCGCTACTAAAATCCCCCGCTTCTGCCGCCTGTTGGTTTAAAAGTATATTTAAATCCGGATTATTATCGGCTACCATTTTTTCTAGCTGAGAAATAGCCGCGTTTCTTTGTTGAGTACAGGCCTCTTGGGCTGGTCCATTGGGCGTCGCCGCACAACGTTTGTCTAACTCTTCAACTTTATCGATCATGGCTTGCCCTTTCTTTCGTAACTCGGGGGTTACGTCTTCACCGTTAATAATATTATCATTAAATTGGCTAATCCAAGGATTGTTTTTAAAACGTTCCGTATATTCTAGTGTATGCGCTTCTCCGGGCGGTGCCATACCCGAGTTTGACTGACTAAGCGATTGCAAAAATTGATCACTACCCGTTGGTAATGCGGCTTGAGCTGCCGAGAAAGACAGGCTGGTAAGCAGCGATAAAATCGTAATTAAAAAAAGCTGATACATGTTTAAAATTCGATATGTTTAAATTCAGAAATCTTCTCCAGGTTATCAGAGGTTTGCGTGGTTAACTCTAACTTGGTCAGTAAAAGCTTATTTTGTTCTTCCATCATTGAACTCATGCGGTTCGCAAACAGTTGTTCACCGTGCATATCGGCATGAGACCTTAAATCACTTCTAAATTTCTCAAAATCTTGCGCTGCCAATTCATTTTGACGCCCGGTATTGTTTGTTTGTCCTCGCAAGGTCGTCGTATCACCCAGACTGGCTAATGTTTGTGGAAAAACCCAAGCCAGTAAGTTTTTATACCACGGTAACACTAATTTTTGCGCCACTGTTTGAGGCGTCGGTTGGGCAGTAAACGCGGTTGAAGTTCGGCCGGTAACGAGATCCGCTTGTTCAAATGAAGTGCGATCACTTTTAATGAGATCGGCTACGTTGGCCATTTTAGTTTCGGCTAAACGTGGCTGGGTAGGACACGATGGCAAAACAACCTTTCCGTATTCGGCCTGACCGACATCTTGGGTTTCGGTGTAATTTTTGGGTTTCGTGGGTTCAAACACTTGCGTTGAATTAGCGCTCGCGCCTTTAGATTCAGAGTTAATTTCTTTTACCGCGCCTTGCGTACAATCACTGTGCTCGGCAAACGACGGGCCCTCACAGGCATTTTCATACTGCGATGCCACGGGGTCTACTGAAATAGACGCTGAGTTACCCGTCGCCGATTGACACGCATCGCCTTGCTGTGATTTTGCGTGCGGAGCCGGGTTAAGACTGTTTGAACTACTTTCTAAAAAAGCAGGATCCGCCGTTTGCGCTTTTGGTCCATGCGCGTTTTCATCTTCCGTTTCTTGTAAGGCCACAATGGTTTTAGTTTGTTCGGCAATCAAGGTGGTTTCCTTGGTTAAGTCTTGTTCAAACGCTTCTAAGTCGGCTAAGCGCGCTTTATAAAAAGCCGCTTCTTTAGCTCTAAATCGTTCTTGTATGGCTACATCGCCTTCTTGCCGCGAACGAACGGTACTTAATTGGCCCGACTCTTGAGCCGCTTCCACGTCTTCCGCCGTTACGTCTTCGCCGAAGCTCACATTTGAATACGGCAAAGCCTCACGCGCGGCGGCATCACGATCTTCTTGTTCGGTTTGAACTTCTTCGATGGTAGAACTGTAATCAGGCGTATTTGCAAAAGCGACACCAACCAATAGTACAGAAGCCAATAGTATATAATTTATCATAGCGCTGAAGCATTATGAGAAGTCCCCCCTTGATCAAATTTCTCTACTAACCCTTCACCTGGATTTTCGCCTCTAATGCCCGCCATTTGTACTTCCGCTTTAGCGTCAATTTCTTGATTTTTATCGGCTAAAGCTTTCATCGCCTCAGTCATATAATTTGTTTTCTCAAAATGAGCTCGCTCACTTCGGGCTCGAGCTTCAATTTGGCGCGAAGTGCTAATTGAATTTTCGATTTCAAAGATTCTTTCCGCGTGGTACACCGAGAAATTACGAAAACCCGTGCTCGCTTTAACCACGGCTACGGGCGCGTACCAACGTTGAGCCGTTTGTGAGCATAAGTCTGGGTTTTCTTTGCAGTAGAGGTTAAACGAAGGACCAACTTGTGCCATTTCGGTTAGTTTTTGTTCATGGCAGGTTTGTAAATTTTGACTTATTAGCGCAAATTGAGCGGTTGAACCAGGCTTGCTAGAGCTTGTCTCAGCTCCATTTTTTCCTTCAGAAAGACCTTCCGTTTTAGCCCCGTAACGGGCTTGCTCGGCCATAACTTTTTTATCACTTTTAGAACACGGGCTGCTGTCTGGTTTTTCTTGTTTATCGTGTGGTTTTTTAACGCCTCCACTTGAGCGTACTTCCGACATCATTTCGTTATTTGATTTAATCGAAGACGCAACCGAAGTATCCGACACACACGCTTGGGTATCTAAATAATCAGTTTGCGCCTCATCGACGGGCACTTCTAAATCTTCTGGATTAGGGGCCGCACAGTGGCCTAAACTCGCGTAACTTAATTCCCGTTGTTCGGCGGTTTCTTCATCGGTTAATACCGAAACTTGTGAATACACATTCTCGGCAATGTTAGCCACCGCTACAAAAACCAGGCTTATCACAAGCGCTAACGACAGCCGGTTAAGGTTTAATTTTGCCATGGAAGTTGAGAAGGATGAGGCGGTAAAGTTTGATTGATACTCGGCTTGCCTTGATTCCAAGTTCTAAGGGCATTATAGGTCATAAAGTGATTGAATGAAGCGGGTACGCTTATATCTGGGATTTCATTTGGCATGACTTCGTGCCAATTATAAGTCACAGGACCATTCACAGTGATAATGTCTCCGGTAGTGAGTTTTATTTTCATAAGGGCGTCAGCTTTTAAATCAACCACGGAACCATCGCTTAAACTATCCCCTACTAATAAAGGTTTAGTTGAAGAGAAAGCTTCTTCGTTGCTTTGCTGCCATGAAGCACTACCCGCGGTTAAACAAACATCTGCGTATTCTAAACGGAGCGTTTGCCCGGGGTTTAGCTGCCAGACTTTTTCTTCAGAATCTCGGCCTCGCAGCGGATGCAAGTACGTCCACAATGTAGCTGGGGTATCACCCGCCCTAATAAGAATATCTTCATAATAGATTTCATACGGTTCACGGCTCAAACACGTCGCTTTATCACTCAGGGGTAAATCAACTCTAGAAATATGGGTCACTTCCGCCGTCCCTCTGACTTCGGTTACCGTTGCCGGAACGGCTTGCACCGTTTGGGGTTCAAGTGGTGGTTGCGGTAAAATAGCATGCATTATTTCGGCCCGTTCGTTTAGTTTTGACCCCAGTTGCCATTCATAAAGTTGGGTCTCGGTGTTGCCATACGGTAAGATATCAAGCGTGACTTGGTTCCAGAAAGGCGCACTGTCAAAATTTTGCAGCGGCAACGTCGCCGCTAAGAAATCCGCCTGTGGCCATTGTTTTAAAATGACCGGTTTAACCGTCAGTGGATCTAAACTCGGAGACATTTTTAAATAAACCGTTCGTTGCCCCAGGGTGTATAGAATTTCATTTTGACCGTCATTATTTAAATCCGCGGCTATCTGGGCTTCTAAACCAAAGAAAGGCATTTTGTGTAGCAGATCCACGCCTAAAGTTTCATTTTTAGCGTAGTACATACCGGCTTTAAGACCCGCTCCTTTAAGATCATTTTTTTCTTTTTCGGTTAAGGCTCCATCACCCGCCCCATTAACCACCCCTTGGGTTTGTAAATCGGCTAAAGTGTTACCGGGTAAATCAAAGCCAGCGTCGTTGAAGTACTCAAAATCAGACGCTGAATTATCGGGTAAGTTAATCGTTAAAGGCTTGGTCACAAATTCGCGAGCAGGCACCGAGAAATTCAAGTCATCGACTTCCTCCGCCGTAAACTGTTTGCCTAAAACCGGCAGTAAGGCATAAACCTGTGGAGATTCCCAGAACGCTAGTTTATCAGATTCTGCTAAACGAGCTAACGCTCGGTTTTCGTTAGCGAGACCGTGTTGAAACGTCTCTAACTTTGCTAAATAAGCTTGCCATGCGCCTCTATGTTCCAGCAACCAGTCTTGTTGCGGATTCGCCTCAAGTTCGGTGTAAGCCAAAACGCTTTCTTCCCAAATTTTAAGTTCTGGCATCAAACCACGGTATTGCCACGCGGCTTTTTGAATCGCCGCCCACGCTTGCAGTGGTGTGACGCCCGATGTTTTAACGGGTTCAGTCGGTACTGGTGTTTTTAGGGCTGGTAAGCCTGGGTTCGTCGGAAAAGAAAGAGACTCGGATAAACCTTCTGAAAAGTTTTTCCAGTTTTCGCCTAATGAATCAAACATACTATTAACCCCTGAACCAGATTTAATCGTTAAATTCTGCGCTACTTCCGCGTAGGGTTTAAATTCTAAAGATTCAGCCGTAAAGTCACGATTGCCATCTAAAGAAGTTCTTCCGGTTCGTCTTTCAACGTGCGGTTTTACATACCACTCACTGACGGGTGAAGCCCCAATTCGGTACGCCCCAATTTTACCCATTCGGGCAAACGCGGGTTGGGCCGCCGCGAGTAGTTGCGGTACCTTTGGTTGGGTAGAGGGTGGTGGTGGGGTAAACGGTTTTTGGTCAATCGGCAGTTGGGGCAGATTAGCCGCAAAATCTAAAGGGGGTTGTACCAATTTAGGCACCGTATTAAAGGTCGGTAGGGCTTCTAATTCAAAGGCCTGTAATCGATTAGGCAGTGTCTCTGGCTCTAGGGCCGCTAATCGAGTTATAGCCTCGGTAGTAAAGCTCGCCGGAGCCGAAGATAGATTTACAAAATTCCCCGTCAGTTCAGCATTGGCATTTAAAGTGGGGAATAAAATTTCGGTTTCAAGTTGATCTTTCAACGTTTCCCACTGAGCAATTCCATTTTTAAGATTTTCGAGTTCGGTTAACGGGTCTACTGCAAAGGTCAGCTGCTCAATATCAGACTGTAAGTCGTTACTTAAAGTAGGGAGGACCGGCGCTTCCTCCATAGTGTTCAGCGGCCCAATATCAACGGTTTCAATTTGAATGTCTGGTAAATTAACATCCATTCGTCCCGGCGTACTATTTTTAGAATCTTGTGAAACTTGTGGAAAAACAGGCGGTTTAGTTACCGGCATGCTCCCTTTAATACCATTGTTGGTTTTCCAAGGCAGTAAGCTTCCTCGGTCTACTTGATCGGTTTGGTAGGTACGAGAGAAATTATAAAATTGATTCATAACGCCTTGTTCTGCGGCATGTTGCGATTTATTAACCGCCGCTGCGGCCGCCCACTGTTGTTCTTTTTGGGCTTCTTTCGCCTCAAACGCCTCTTGTTGTTTAGCGTAAATTTCGGTCATTTGCGTGGTTGCCGCCACCACTTGATTTTCAATTTCTCTAATTTGTAAAACGCGATCGGTAGCCGTAGTAATTAAATCTTTTGTATTTTCAAACGACTCACTGAATTTTTGAACAAAGCCCTCTAATGCGGTTCGGGCTTCAACGGCCGGTGCTAAGGATAACGCATAATCCGACAAAGCCGGGGTTAAGGTCGGGGCCTTTTGTGCCAGTAACTGCAAAGCATTGTCACCTGCTGTTTTGGCTTCAGTTAAGGCGGTTAAACCTTCGGCTTCAAGGGCGCGTAATTGATTAAAGTCTGTCTGAGCCTGTAACATGTAGCTTTGCGCTAAGGCACAACCTTCTGTGCCTTGATTCGCCTCAGTTTCTAAACAAAAATCTCGGTAGTCAGCCGCAAAGTCACGCAATTGGGTTTGGTAACGAACAAATGAATCACGAAGTAACGCTTCATCTGGAATTGGCGCTAATCGGGTACCAACAATATCAGGGTAGGCCGTCACAATCGCTTCAATTTGGGTTTGGAAGTTTTCCAATTCGGCGGGAATAACGGCCTCTAAATCAAGCTCAAATACGGTTTTATTTTCTTTAAATTTGCCCTCAGCTTCTTTAAGGTCTGACGCTTTGGTAGAAGGAATTAACACCGGAACCGGTGCACGAGTAAAGTTGACCGTGTCTCCCGCTTCTAGTGATCGTTGCGCTTCTTCCATAGGCCCTTCAGGACGTAGATGATTCGGGCCACTTTCGGCCGCAAAACTAGGACTATTATCAGATCTATCAGAACCAGGACCCGCCTCAGCCGTTTTACGGTTTAAATCGACAAACTGTTCGCTCGCCCAAGCCGAACCTTTATCGGTTCCTGCGGTTAAACGCCCCGGTAGTGGCCCCGATTGAGTTTGTAGTTTTGAATTTAAACTAGCGGCGTCTATGTTTCCTGGAATTTGAAAATTCATACTCCCTTTAGCAAAGCTGGCTGAATTATTCAACATTCGCCCAGTGTCTGGGTTAGTTCCACTTTCTGGGCACGTTTCATTAAACTGCTCGCTAGCCGTAGACACAAAACAATTATCGGTTTCGGCCGGGCTGGCCATGTTAGGACGCTTACGTCCTAAACAAACTGCACTCGCCGATTTACCAGTGCTCGTCGGCATTTTATAAGTACGCAGGCGTTTAGTACACGTCGCACATTTACCGCCACTTTTACCACCCGGCGTCGCGTGAGGAGGATTGTAGTTCGTGGCGAGTCCTGGCGCGTTTTGGGCTTTGCTCATCGGCTGATGGAAACACGATCCACCTCCTTGCAAGAAACCAGCTGTCAAACCGCCAATCGCTCCGGCAATCATACCTGGCAGTAACCCAGCGGCAATACTGTCGGCACCATTAACGGTGTCGGGGTAATGATCAAACGAAGCCGGTACCCCATCACCATCAGGATCCGCGGTGTCATTAAAAGCCGCTTCTATCGCTTCATCACTTATCTCTATGACTTCATTTTCATCACTTATCGGTTTAACAACAGGGTTTTCGTCTTCATTTTTACTCGACATAAAGTACAGCATAATCGGGTCATCCCCTTCGGTCCACGCCACCGCGATATCATCTAGCTGATCAAAACCGTTTTCAAAGTCCCCGACCGACACGCGCAAATTTGGGAGCGCTTCAACTTTTAACTGCCAGTTGAGCGTCGCGGTTGTCCCCCGTTGTAGGCGTGGAATACGCGCCCAGAAAAGCTCACTTGGACTAGGCTTGTTGATTTCAACCGCTCCCCCACAGTTATTACAGCTAAAGCTATTATCAACATAACTAAAGTACTTATCTTGCGGTAAAATAAGTTGCACCTTATCAAGCGTCGTGGTCGGTGATAATCGAAACTCTACATCGATAAGACTACCAGGTTTAACTTGATCACTATTACTATCGGTCGTGTAATCGGCCCGCCCTAAAAACGAACTATCCTCAAGCGCGACAAATTGTACCTGATTTGGGTTACTTCTCGTTTCATCATAATAAGCCCCAAGTAAAGCGTCATCTAAGTTATCAGCCGTTACGATTTGGGGACGAGCGTCTAAACTCGTTTTAGTCATGGTGGTATTGCCCCGTAACACATCATCTTGCTCAATGCCTTCGTAACTCATAAACCCTAATTTTAAATTAAGACTTGGGTCTTCTAAGCTTTCGTCGGTAAATACAAAATTAGGCGGAAATTCATAAATTTTTTCAGGCTCTGCCCATGACGTCCCACCGAGCCATGACCATCTCCATAAGGTGTGCTCTTCATCAATAACCACTAAGTCAGTAAAGCCGTCATCATCAAGCACCGATGTTTGAAAAGACTCAATCGGCGAAGCCTCTGACCAATCTACTTTTAAAGGCTCGAAACGACCAGACTGCCAAGCCCACGCGGTTAAGTTGTTATCAAAGTCAGCTTGAAGCAACTGCCACTGATTTTGGGGACCTTCAATGACAACGGCTGATTTAACACCTCCTGGTACTTGTAACCAAACCTCTGGCGTCGCAAACTGTAATCGCCCATTACCAAGGGCTGGGGTTTGCCTGGCAACCCATAACTTACTGCCGGCTAAGGCCAACACGTCTTTCAAGCCATCGTTATCAACGTCTACTGACATAAGTGTTTTAATACTTCCCTCTAAGTTTTTAAAAATTGGCTGTCCAATATCTTGCGTAAATCCAGTTTTAGGCGCGGTTTGATTGCCCGTATTAACCGTTAAAGACGGATCACCATAGAAGACTAAAATATCGCTCGTACCGAGTTTAGTAGCGGTGCCTAAATCTTCCCCGGCGGCAACGTGCGCAGCCGTTCCCCAGCGAGTACCCCACGCTAAGTAATTAGTACCCGATTCATCTTCAATTGAAGATTCAAGCGAACCGAGTTTGCGGCTCGTTTGTTCTTTTTGCACTCGGTCGAGCAACACGTAACCAAAATCACCTGTAGTGCTATTTCCTACTAAGCTTTCATCACTGTAAACTTGAGGATCAATAAGTTTAATTTCTAAAGCTCCGTTACGCGTAAACGTCGTTTTAATTTCTAGGTCTTTATTATCGTACACCCAGTTAAGTACACCAACCCGGTCGCGGTTAAAGTGGACGTTCCAAATAAA
>Ga0307932_1000315_pt1 | contig 19847 bp, 17 predicted proteins | sample OrgLakmetageno48_FD_201843 | JGI IMG/M metagenome (GOLD analysis project Ga0307932, IMG submission 201843) | Saline water microbial communities from Organic Lake, Antarctica - #48 | ecosystem: Environmental > Aquatic > Non-marine Saline and Alkaline > Saline | place: Antarctica: Organic Lake...
TCTGTGCCGCGGGTTTCGCTGCTGAAACCAATCCGGCCCGACAAACCTACGAATCCGGCCACATCAATGCTCAAGGTACCCACGGCCTCAAGAACGTCACCGCGACTGCCCGCCATATCCAGCACAATAGCGCTGTTGGCACCGGTCGCTACCGCCAGCGCCGAGGCGCTGAAATCCACCACCAGGTTGGCGTCCAAATTGGCCACCAAATCGGCGCGTGCTACCCGCTGGCCCACTTGTTCAACCGTCAGCACCGGCGCCGCGCCTTCCGCGGCCGTTGCCCCCAGCGCGCTAAAATCAATGCCCGCCAGCGCACCGGAGAAGGTCAGGCTGAAACCGTCAGCTTCGTTGCCCCGCACCAACACCTGGCCGCTAACGTCTTCTACGCGGTAGCCACCGTGGGCCGCCGCGGCCGCTTTCAACAGCTCTTCGCTGGCCCGCGCCAGCTTGTTGCGAACGTTGCTGTCTGAACGCCCCTTAACCAGCCCCACCAGCGCCGCTTCACCCAGAAAATCCAGGGTTAGCGAACCGGTAACGGACGACGTGCCCAACAACAATTCCGTTGCTATCAGCTCGTCTTCCTGAGCAACCGGCTCCGCCTGAGTGCTGGCGTTGCGGTTGATGGCCAAGCCCAGGTTCTGCCCGCTCAGCGCAAAGTCATCAACGCCAACAAAACCCACCGAAGCGGCGTTACCTTGCAGCGCCAGCCACTTCTGCGCTGCGTTATTCGCATCGGCCATCAACGCCAGGCCAAAACTCAAATCGTCTAACGCCAAGCCCAACGCGTCAGCGGTTTGGCCGTTCACACCGGCAAACGCCGTAACGTTCTCGGCGCCCAGGGTCATTAGGTCCACCGCGCGATTGCTGCCGTCAGACAGCCGCACGTCGGCGCTGGAACGCTCAAAGGCAAAATTGCCCGACACCGAAAAGAAGCCGGCCAACGCCAGATTCAGGTCGCCCGCCGCCCGCAGCAGGGAACCGGCGGCCGCGTCAAACACCAATACCATGTCATCGCCGCCGGTGGCGATGGCCAAGGGCGTGGCTTTAAAGTCAATCAGCGCAGCGCCGCTTGAAGCGTCGTTAATTTCCAGCTTCAACTGGTTGGCGGAAATCACAATGTCGGTAGGCAGCCCTTCCAGCGACACGCCCCCGGCCAAACCCTGCAGGGCCAGCCAGGTAAACCCAGTGGCGGCTTGGTCACTCAACAAGGCCAGGCCCAAATCCAGGTGGGTCAGCGCCAAACCGGTGCGCGCGTCGCTGCCGCCGTTCAGGCCAACAAAGCCCGACAGGCCACGGCCGCCAAAGGTCAAAACGTCAGCGGTGAGCGCCTGGCCGTCGGCCAAGGTCAAGATCTCTTCGCCGCTGGTGATGGCAAAGCTGCCCTCGGCCCGAATAAAATCGCTGACTTGCAGCGCAGCACCGGTAACCGCCACGCCCTGGCGATCGCTGGCCAGCAGCGAATCAAAGGTGTAACTGGCCGCCCCCGCGCTGATGCTGGTACCGGCCCAATCGCTGCCGGTGCTGTTGTAGTACAGCGATGCGCCATCGGCGGCCAGCATCAGCTGGCTGCCCAGGTTGGCGAACAAGCCGCCCGAGGCCTCAAGCGCCAGGCCGTCTGGCCCGGACACCAAACCAAAGCGGGCGCCCGCCAGGCCTACGGCGTAGTCGCCCGCAGACATCACCGCGGTGGCCGCATCAGACACCAGCAACAAACGATCACCCGCCTCGTCACGCTGCAGGCCAAACGCACCGCTGATGCTCAGGTTGTCACCAACACGCAGGTCGCCGTCTAAACTAAGGGCAAAGTTCTGATCCACATCGGAATACTGCAAGAAAAAATCGCCAGACAGCGACATAAATCCGGCGTCAAAGCCGGCGCTGAATTCCAGCGTATCGGGCAGGTCTAACGCGGTAAAATAATCGACGTTCAAATAGCGGCCTATGTCGTTTTGCATACCGCTGGCATCGGCGCCGTTCAGCGCACTGAAGGCGCCGTCAAGGCCCGGCAGAAACTCGCGCGCCACCAATTTTAGCTGGGCGTCGCTCTGCTCGATGTCAAAATACACGTCGTTGTTCAGGCCGAACAGGCCCTCGGCGCTGTCAAAGCTGCCGCTCACGTCGCCGTCAAAATTCATGATGACAAATTCGTCACCGGCCTTGGCGGTGAAATCGTTCCACATCTGTACGTCTAGGATGCCGTCCAGCACGGTGTTGCCGGTCACCGTGACCTGGTCGTGGGAATTGTCACCGGTGCCGGCGGTGGTGCCGCCCAGCTCTATGGTCAGGCGCGTGTCATCGGTATAGGTTAAATCGCCAGCAACGGTCTGCACACCGGGCGAATAACCCGGGCTGTGCTTGCCCTTGACCGTTATGTCAAATTCGGCGGTGCCGCTGCCTGCCAGCTCTTGGTCGTGCTCAACCACAATCGAGCCGTTGCCCAGAATGTCGGAAAATACACCCTGACTGCCCAAATCAAAACGGCCGCTGCCCACGGAGAACTCACTGTCAACCGGCGCCGCACGGGTGTACTTTTCAATCTGCACGGTGTGCGCCATGTCGGCCGCCTTAAACGCCGTGGCAGCAGACAGTAGCTCTACCTCTTGCATAATGTCCTGGCTGTCGTCACGCTGAATCATCGCCTGTACCGGGCCAAACACCGGGTCGGCAGACAACAGAATCCTTTGCTCCAGAGGCTCAACTTTGAATGCGTTCTTGATAGCCTGGGTAATCTTGTTGCGTTTGAGCATAATGATTCCGTTCTCAGAGATGAAACAGCTTGGGCAAGCAGAGTTTTAGCACAGCTTAGTAGATAGCGACTCCAATGCAGTATCAACCGTTAGTTTCTTGAAAAATCTTGCGTAACGCCTTGTGTCCGCAATAAGTTTCTTAAAAAATCTTGCTTGCCATTTTTGGCGCTAAAAAAAGCAAACAAAAAGGGCCGTTCATGAACACCGCTGTAACAGCCACACGCACGCACATGGCCGTGCTCATTGCCGACAATCGCAGGCAAAACCACATTGATTTGTTTAATTATTTACAAATGCGGGGCTTTCACGCGGAGTGGGTCGTGTCAGAACTCGACTTGCGCACCCAGCTAAGGCAACAAGCGGCCGCCAGCGTATTGCTGGACCTGGACCTGCCCGGAGGCGCAGGCGTTGAGTGGGCAAAGCGCATACGCAGCGAACTGGGCTATCGCGCCGGCATCATCATGCTGACCAGCAGCAACGCGGTAGAAGACCGGATAAAAGGCTGGGAGTGCGGCGCCGATGCGTACCTGCAACGGCCGGTGAACCTGAACGAGCTGGAAGTGATTCTGCAGCACATAGAAAACCGGCTGACCCTCTCCTTCAACAACAACGAGCCACCGGCCGGCGACGAATGGCAACTGGATCTGACCACCGCCGAACTGATTACGCCCGATCAACAAAGAGTGCCCCTGACCGGCACCGAAACACGCCTGCTGATGCTGATGGCCGACAACGCTGGCCAGTCGGTTGACAGGGAAACACTGTGCAACCTGTTGCCGCCGAGCGGCGCGCACGATGACACACGCCGGCTGGACGCTCTGCTGAGCAGGCTGCGCAGCAAAGTCAAAAAACAAACCGCGCAGCGGTTGCCGCTGACAACGTATCGCAATAAGGGCTACGCCTTCACGGCGCCGATGCACAACGTGGGTGGGCCAGCGTGATGGCCCGCCCGCGCGCGCACAAAACCACCCGTCAATGACCGCCTGACGTGCAGTCTTTGTGTTTTTCGCTCAGCAGCTCAGTGGCTCATCGCACTGTAGCGCAGAAAAAATACGGCCCGCTTCAACGATGCCTGGACTGTCCCCATCAAAAATTGTGTTTAATTAGTTATTATTCATTACAACTGACCCGTTTAATCTGTAACTTAGTGTGCCAAATGTTATAAGATCTTGTCAGGCAGATTGGCAACACGTGAGAACATTGGAATAATCGCGATTTCAGGAATTTACGCACAATCCTGGGGCGGTAGCGTGCTCATCTGACACACATCGGCCTCCCACTCTTAAGCTTTTGTACTCTCAAAAGCTGCCCGCTATTCATCGCAGAATAGAAGCAGAATTCACTGCAACACCCATGAGGACGTTCAACATGCGCAAAACTCTTACCGGTTTTTCTTTGGCCATCATGCTTGCCTCTGGCAGCGCCTACGCCGATCAGGCCACCCTGGCTGCGTTGCAGTCTGCAGGAATTACCCTGACCGCCGAGCAGGCTCAAGTGGTGGCCGCAGCAGAGGGCGATGCCCTGATAGACGCAATCGCGAACCTGGTTGCCGCTGACCCAGCAGCGGCCACGGCTATCGTTGCCGCAGCGGTGTCTGTCAACCCGGATTCAGCAACGGCCATCACCACCGCTGCCGTTACAGCCGCCCCGGAGCAGGCTGCTGCCATCGCTACGGCCGCCGTTACAGCCGCCCCGGAGCAGGCTGCTGCCATCACCACCGCTGCCGTTACAGCTGCCCCGGCACAAGCTACTGCCATTACCTCCGCTGCTGTTACAGCCGCCCCGGCACAAGCGACTGCCATTACCTCCGCTGCTGTTACAGCCGCCCCAACGCAAGCGGCCGCCATTCAGTCCGCTGCGACCACCGCCAGCACCAACTCGACAACGGCTACCACCGCCAGTTCGGGCACTGGCACTGGCGCCGCCACCTCTGGCGTGCCCAGCAGCAGCGGTGGCGGCGGTTCTGCCAGCCCCAACTGATGGCTTGTTTTATCAGAGCCAATACCGGCCTTTGGTCTTTGCATTGTTGCGTCGTCTTTAGCGGCAAAACCACAAACAAGGAATGTGAATTTTTATGAGTATGACATTTAAAACACGCTCACTGGCCGCCGCTGTTTCAGTCACCTTGTGTGCCAACGCCTGGGCACTTGACCCACAAAGCATCAATGTTGCTGACGGCGTAACCTTCACCCCAACCCTGGAGGTAAGGGAACGCTATGACGACAACGTCAGGGCGGTGGCAACAAGCGAGGAATCCACCTGGATTACCAGCATCACGCCCACCTTTAAACTGGCCGCCGAAGGCCGTAAAAGTGGTTACGCACTGACCTACTCGGCCAGCAGCGATATTTTTCATTCCAGCCATTCCGACAACAACACAGACCACCACCTGACCGCAGACGCAGGCTATGAGTTCAATGCGCGCAGCCGCTTGCGGCTTAATGCGGGCTATCACAACACTGAAGAAACCGCCTCGTTAGACCAAACCGTCGAAAACGACCAATACAGCACCAGCGACGTCGGTGGCCTTTACACCTTCGGCGCCGAAACCGCACGTGCCCAAATCGACTTCGGCGCAAACTACCAAAAGCTGCGCTATCAGAACAGCAACGGCCTGAACGCCGACAAAGAACGCGATACCACGGCGCTGAAAAGTACCCTCTACTACAGCGTAACGCCGAAAACCCGCGCCCTCATCGAAGCCCGCCACACCCACTACAACTACGCCACGAACAACGCCCTAGACAGCAACAACATGGCCCTGCTTGGAGGTGTCACCTGGGACGCTACGGCCAAAACCAGCGGCACCGTAAAAGTCGGTGGCGAACGCAAGCGTTTTGACGATGCCAGCAGCAACGACAACAGCGGTTCGCTGTTGGAAGTCGGCGTTACCTGGATGCCGCGCACCTATTCAACGCTCGATCTTTCAATCCGTCGCGCGCTGGACGAAGGTGACAACGGCGCCTCCGCCATCCAGGCCCAGAGCACCTCGCTAAGCTGGAAACACCAGTGGCTCAGCCGCCTTACCTCAAACGCCAGCGTCAGCGTCAGCGACAAGGAATATCAAGACATTAGCCGCGACGACACGCTCAGCACCCTGGGCCTGGGCCTGACCTATGAAATGCGTCGCTGGCTGGATGTGGGTGTTGGTTACGCCTACTCCGAAAACGACTCTACCTCGGCAACCGAACGCTTCGAGCGCAACATTTATTCAATCAGCGTAACCGCCAGCCTTTAATCTTTGAACGTTCAAGAACAGCCACACACTTTCAAGAGCAACCCTGTTATATGATTATTCGCATTTTTCTCAGCCTGGTGATCGGCTTGCTGCTGCTCAGCAGCGCAGCACTCGCACAGGACGGGGGAAACACACAGGCTCAAATGGAGGGTGGTGCGCAGTATCGGCTGTCCTCGGGTGACGTTATTCGCGTTAACGTGTTCGGCGAAGGAGATCTGAGCTTCGAAAAACTGCGCCTTACCGACGCCGGCACGTTTTCCTTCCCGTTTATTGGTGAAGTGCGCGCCCAGGGCAAAACCACCGGGCAGATCGAACAAATAATCGTCGACAAACTCAAGGGCGACTACCTGATTAACCCGCGCGTGTCGGTAAGCATTCTGGAATACCGCGAGTTCTTTATCAGCGGCGAGGTGAAAAACCCCGGCGGCTATCCGTTCCAGCCCGGCCTGACCCTGCGCCGGGCCGTCGCGTTGGCCGGCGGCCTAACCGAGCGCGCCTCAATCAAGCGCATCAGCATCGTGCGTGACCACGACAACGCCCGTAGGTCGCAAGACGCCAGCCTGGACACGCAAGTCATGCCCGGCGACACCATCACCATCGATCAAGGCTTCTTCTAAGCGGCCTCCACACTTACAGAGTTTTGCCAAGCATGGAAAATAACAACCCTATCCTCGAGCGCAGTCTGACCGACCAACGCCAGAACGCGGACGACGATGAGATCGACCTGCTCAAACTGTGGAACACCCTCTGGCACCGCAAGTGGAGCATCATTACCCTGGTGCTGGTGGTGACCATGGTGACCGTTCTTGTGGTGCTCGCTATTACGCCGATTTACCGGGCAGCGGCCACGCTGATTATTGAAGAGCGCGCCGCCAAGGTGCTGTCGATTGAACAGATATACGGCCTTGACGGCTCTGGCAGCGAATTCCTGCAAACCCAGTTTGAACTGCTGAGAGCCCGTTCGCTGGCTGAGCGCGTGGTGCGCGAACTGAACCTGACCACCGACCCCGAATTCGACCCGCGCCAGCAGCCGGAACCCCTGCTGGACATCAAAGGCCTGATACCCGATTTTAACGTCAGCACAATCGTGCCGGGCCTTTTGCCTGAAGACCTGGAGGCAGAAGCCGCGGCCACGGAAGCAGACATCTTTGCGTTGGTAACCCAGGCGTTTATGGAGCGCATCAGCATTGCGCCCCAAGGCAAAAGCCAGTTGGTTCAGGTGCAGGTAGACATGGCCGACGCACCGCTGGCCGCACGCGCCGCCAACGGCTTGGCCAACGGCTTTATCGAAAGCCAGATGGAAGCCACCATGGAAATGTCGGCAACAGCAACCAACTGGATGAACGGCCGCCTGGGCGATCTGCGCGCTAAATTGAAAAACGCCGAAGGCCGGCTGCAAGCCTACCGCGAAGCGGAAAACCTGGTGGACGTCAACGGTGTGGGCACCATCAGCGCGACCGAGCTTTCCATGACCGGCGACCGCATGATTGATGCCCGCCGCCAGAGGGCCGAAGCTGAAAGCCAGTTTCGTCAGGTTAAAGACATCGGCAAAGGGAACTGGGAACGCCTGGCCAGCGTTCCGGCGGTACTGGGGCACCCGCTGATTCAACAGTTCAAAGGCGAAGAAGCCAAAGCGCGCGCCAAGTTCGAAGAGCTGTCGCGCCGCTACGGACAGCTTCACCCCACCATGCAGGCCGCGCGTTCGGATTTGGGCGCCGCCTCCGCCAGCCTGCGCAGCCAGGTTGAGCAAGTGGTGGCCGGCATCGAGCGCAACTACCAGCTGGCCATGGCCAACGAAAGCTCGCTGCAAGCCTCGTTCGACAGCAACAAGTCCAAAATTCAGGATATTTCCCGCAAGGAATTTAGGCTGCGCGAACTGCAGCGCGAAGTGGACGGCCACCGTGCGCTCTACGACACATTTATGACCCGGCTAAAAGAAACCGCCGCAACGTCTGACCTAGACAGCGCCAACGCCCGCGTGGTCGACAAGGCGGTGGTGCCCACCGACCCCATCAAGCCGAAGAAATCGCTGATTGTTGTCATCGCCGCCCTACTGGCCGGCTTTGTCGGCGTGGGCCTTACCCTGCTGCTGGACGCCCTGAGCAACACCTTCAAAAGCACAGAAGACGTGGAAGGGCGGCTGAACGTGCCGGTGTTGGGCATACTGCCGCTGATGGCGAAACTGGAACGCAAAGACCTGGCGCGAATGTTTGTCAGCGACCAAAGCAAGGGCTTTTCCGAGTCGGTGCGCACCATACGCACCAGCGTGGTGTTGTCCGGTATCGATAACTCGCACAAAGTTGTGCTGGTAACCTCCTCTATCCCCGGCGAAGGCAAGAGCACGGTCGCGGCCAACCTGGCGTTTGCCCTGGGGCGGATGGAAAAGGTGTTGCTGATTGACGCAGACATGCGCCGCCCTGCCCTGGCCAAGAACTTCGAGTTTCCGGTGGGCGCGCCGGGCCTGGCCAACCTGATCGCCGGCACCGCCAGTCTGGAGGAGTGCATCAGAACCGTTGACGGCATCGACATGCTCAGCGCCGGCGCCGTGCCGCCGAACCCGCTGGAGCTGTTGTCCTCACCCAGATTTGTCAAAGCCATGGACGTGCTCAAACACAAGTACGAGCGCGTCATCATTGATTCGCCGCCCACCCAGGCCGTTAGCGACGCCACGGTGCTATCCACCTTCGCCGACTCGCTGATTTACGTGATCAAGTCAGATTCTACCCACATCGATCAGGTGGAAAAAGGCGTCGGCCAGCTGCTGCAAAACAACGCCCCGGTCAGCGGCATCGTGCTTAACCAGGTTGACATCGGAAAAGCCAAAAAACACGGTTACAGCTACGGCGGCTACTACGACTACTACGGCTACAACGACGCCAAAAAAGCCTAAGCCGCGCGGCAACCAAAGGTGACACACGCTCCATGATTGACTTGCACAACCACCTGCTGCCCGGCATAGACGACGGGGCACCTGACATGGAAACCTCGTTGGCGCTGGCCAGGGTGGCCGTGCAAGACGGCATCACCCACCTGGTGTGTACGCCGCACATTCATCCCGGGCGCTACGACAACAGCCCTGCCACCATCCAGCCGGCGCTGGCAAGCTTTATGGCCGCCCTCAAACAAGCTGAGATTGCACTGCAGGTAAGCTCTGCCGCCGAAGTGCGTTTTGACATCGAGCTGATGGCTGGCATCGACCAGGGCAGCGTTCCCTTTGTAGGCGAATGGCAGGGCAAACGCGTTTTGCTGCTGGAATTCCCCCACGGAGAAGTGCCCTTTGGCGCCGAGCGATTGATTGGCTGGCTGCTGCAGCGCAACGTCATCCCGATGATCGCTCACCCCGAGCGCAACAAAGGCCTGATGCGTATGCCGTCCAAACTCAAGCCGTTTTTGCAGCAGGGCTGCCTGCTGCAAGTCACGGCCGCCGCCGTGGCCGGCCATTTCGGCCCCGCCGCCGAAGCACTCGCTCATGACCTACTGGAACAAGGCGTGGTGACCATTCTCGCCAGCGACGCCCACAATCTTAAGCACCGCCCGCCAAACCTCAGCGAAGGCATGCACTGTGCCGCCCGCATCGTGGGTGACGCCCGCGCCGAAGCTTTGGTGTTGCACACCCCCTGGCAAATCGCCCAGAAGCACTTCGCATGACCACACGCCAAACCCTTAACCGGCCAAAAGGTATGAACGCGATCGCGCAAACGCTGCCCGCTGTACTGGTCGCGGTGCTAGCTTTGGTTCTGTTGATTGCCGGCGCCCGCATGGGCCTTGCCGGCGTTGCCAGCTACCGCGCCGAAGCGTTTGTAGGCTCTTGGGAAAAAGCCGGCGGCGAACCCGGCGCCCGCGCCTGGCAGGTGGCCCACAGCGCCGCCCAGCGGGCCAACAGGCTCTACCCCGTGGCCAACGGCGAATACCTTGACCGCTTGGGGCGCGTGTACAGCTGGCAACAGGTTAATAAACCCTACGCCAACCCGGCTGCGCAAAACGCTTGGCGCGCCGCCCTAAACGCCTACAGCGCGGCCACCGCCGCCCGGCCGACCTGGCCTTACACCTGGGAACGGCTGGCGCACACCAAACTGTACCTACAGGAATTTGATGAACCATTTAACCAAGCCCTGGCCCAGGCGTTTCGACGCGGCCCTTGGCGCATCGGGGTGAATCGCGAACTGGCCAACATCGGCTTCAATGCCTGGCCGCGGCTTACGCCCAAACAGCGCCAAGCCACTCTTGAGGCCGCCCGGCGCAGCGTCGCTAACGGGCGCAGAGAAGCCACACGCATACTCAAAATTGCTGAAACCAGCGGCCGCCTGAATGAGCTGTGCAACAGCCTGAGCACTGAATTAATAACCACCCGCAGGCTCACAGCGTGCACTTAAAACAACACCGGCCTGAACTCACGGCCGAAAGAGCTTGGGCAAGCGCAGGTTTTAACCTGACTGGCCGGCGCGATTCCAGCACGCTCGCTGTTCGCGGCCTTACGTTTTGGACGCAGTGGCTGGCAGCCATCAGCGGCGTTATTCTGCTGCTGTGCACCTTAGCCGTGATGAAAACCGGGGAGTTGGCTAGCCATTACCGGGTGCTGGCGGCGTTCACCCTGCTGTGTTCGGTGCCGGCTTACTCGTTAATGCGGGTGTATCACAGCCAGCACGGCTACCTGGTGGGCATAAGCCGCCTGCTGGCCGGCTGGCTGCTGCTGCTGGCCGGGCTGGCCGTGGTGGCCTTTGTGACAAAAACAGGCGAACTGTTTTCCCGCGAAGTCAGCATTATGTGGGCGCTAATGGGCTTTGCCCTGCAGGTCTGCCTGTACGTACCGTTGCACTGCGCTGCACGACATTATCACCAACAGCGGCAAAGCCGATGCGCCTCGCTAATCATCGGCACCGGCGACCTGGCCCAACACCTGGCGGACAGACTCGTGCGGCACAAACACGAACCCATGCTGGGGCTGGTCGCGACTGATGACCAGCCGCAGCGAGAGGATGGTTTATACCCCATCATCGGTAACATGGCTCATTTACGCAGCCTGATTGCCAGCCATCGCATTCAGCGCCTGTACATAGCGCTGCCACTGACCGAGGCCGAGCAAATTGAAAGCCTGTATATCGACCTGCTTGACGCCAATGTGGATGTGATCTGGATTCCCGACCTGCGCAGCATGATGCTGCTCAACCACTCGATGAGCAAAATCGAAGGCTTTTCAGCCATACACCTCAATGAAAGCCCGATGACGGCCTATCCCGCGGGCGCCTTTAGTAAAGCGCTGCTGGATCGCAGCGCAGCGGTGCTGGCCGTTGTTGCCCTGGCCCCGCTGCTGTTGGCCACCGCGCTGGCAGTGAAATGGACCTCACCTGGCCCAGTGCTGTTCAAACAAAAGCGCCACGGCTGGAACGGCAACGTCATCAACGTGTGGAAGTTTAGATCGATGCGCCAGCATGACAGCACCCACGTTAAGCAGGCCAGCCGCGAAGACCCGCGCATCACCCGCGTTGGCGCTTTTATTCGCCGCACTTCCATTGACGAATTGCCGCAACTGTTCAACGTACTGCAAGGGCACATGTCGCTGGTTGGCCCGCGCCCCCACGCTATAGAGCACAACAACTACTACACCGGCAAGATCAACGCTTACATGGCCCGCCACCGCATCAAGCCCGGCATCACCGGCCTGGCGCAAATCAGCGGTGCCCGCGGTGAAACGGACACCATCGACAAGATGGAAAGGCGAGTGGAGCTGGATTTGGTCTATATCAACAACTGGTCGTTATGGCTGGATATTAAGATATTGATAAAAACTCCATTTAGTTTGCTCTCAAAAGATATTTACTGACACAACCACCTGAAAACCTTGTCAGCTTTCACACGGAAACAAATATTCAATTGCGCGGTTCTAAACAATTGCACATCATATTGCGCCGTTCACCCCACTTCAAGACTGGACCAATCGCTTTAGTGAAACAGCTCATAGTTGCCCCCCCTTCATTTTGACAAGTGGATTTACTATTATTCCCAGTTCCCACATTTCCTCGAAACAATCCATATGGCAAAGCGCAGGCTATGAAGCAGGTGGAATAGATCTTGAAAAATAGGTGAGCATTTACGCCGCTGCCCCCAAACTTCTCGGCGAACAGTTAGCGGTTCTGGACGCCCACCCGGTTCTCAACAAGGAGCTAGAAAACACGTTAGCTGGTTGATCGTTGGCTTTACGTTTGTATTCACCGTAATTGGCGTTGCCTACGCGCTACTGACAACGCCTGTTTACAGAGTCAATTCACTGATTCAGGTAGAAGACGACACAGGCTCAATGCCGGGCATGGAAGACATCTCCAGTTTGTTGGGCTCTACCTCCTCGGCCACCACGGAAATACAGCTCATCAAGAGCCGGGCGGTTCTTGGTGAAGTGGTAGACGATCTTAATCTGGACATAGTGATAGAGCCGAATTACTTCCCGGTGATCAGCCAAGCCATCGCTCGGCGCTTTGTGGGTTCCGAGGGCGAACTCGCAGAGCCGCTATGGGGCGAAAGCTACGCCTGGGGCGGCGAGGCCCTGGACATTGGGCGAATGGGCGTGCCGGATATGGAGTTCGGCGACGCCCTCACTCTGAAAGCAACCACCAATGGCTGGCGGCTGCACAACAGTGAGGATGAACCGGTTCTGGAGGGCAAAGTCGGGCAAGCCGAAACCGCCGGTGACTACACCTTGATGGTCAAGAAGCTGGCGGCAAACCCCGGAACCACATTCAAAGTCACCAAGCGCCGCCTATACAGTGCGATCGCTGAGCTGCAAGAGGACATTGGCGCCAGCGAGCAAGGCAAAGATTCAGGCATCATTTCGATGGGCTATGAGCACGAAGATTACCGGTTGGCTGAGCAGGTATTGAACGACGTGGGTGATAACTACGTGCGCCAGAACGTGGAGCGTAACAGCGCCGAAGCCGCTAAATCCCTGGCGTTTCTTCGTAACAAGCTCCCGGAAGTAAAACAGGAACTGGAAGCCGCTGAGGACAAGCTTAATGAGTTCCAGGTTCGAGCGGTAACCATCGATATAACGGCGGAAGCCGAAGCGATTCTCGAGCAGGTGGTGGAGCTGGAAAAACAGATATCCCAACTGGACATTCAGCGGGCCGAAATTGAGCAACGCTTTCAGCCCACACACCCGCGCTACAAGGCCTGGTCTTCCCAGATGGTAGAGCTTAAGCAGCGCCGTGCGGAACTGGACAGCCGTATTGGTGGCTTGCCGGAAACCCAGCAGGAACTGGTACGGTTTCGCCGCGACGTAGAGGTAGGCAACGAGATCTACCTGCAAATGCTATCCAACGTCCAGCAACTGGACATTGTGCGGGCCGGCACCGTAGGCAATGTTCGGGTGGTGGACAGTGCCGCAGTAAATGTTGAGGAACCGGTTAAGCCCAAAAAGTCACTGATTGTGGCCATTGCGCTTCTGTTGGGCGGCTTTTTTGGTGTTGCGGTGGTGCTTATCCGTTCAGCCTTTAACCGAGGCGTCGAAAACGCGGAAGACATCGAAAACATGGGGCTGCCCGTTTACGCGGGTATCCCCCTCTCGGAGTCTCAAGCGGCAATAGAAAAAAAGTCCGGCAAGCGTGGTTCTCGAGGGCAGAACCAAAAATCCAGACTGCTGGCCGTTGAAAACCCGGCGGACCTTGCCATTGAGGCGCTTCGCAGCCTGCGTACCAGCCTCCACTTCGGCATGATGGACGCGAAAAACAATATCCTGATGATCTCTGGCCCTAGCCCGGGTGTGGGGAAAACGTTTGTTTCTACCAATCTTGCAGCAGTGATGGCCCAGACAGAACAGAAAGTGTTGCTGATTGACGCCGACATGCGGAGGGGCCTTTCGCACGAAATATTCAAGGTGAGCAACGACAAAGGGCTCTCTGACCTACTTTCAGGGCAGGTAAGCCTGGCAGACGTTTCGCAGTGCACTGAACTGAAGAATCTGACCTTTATCCCCCGGGGCACGGTGCCGCCGAACCCGTCGGAGTTATTGATGAGCAAGCGGTTCGAAGAGTTTTTAAATGAGGTTTGCCCCCAGTATGACCTGGTGATTGTGGATACGCCTCCCATTCTGGCGGTTACGGATTCTGCCATCGTTGGCAAACATGTGGGTACTACCATGCTGGTTACCCGGTTTGGTCTGAACCCCGTAAAAGAAATCGAGCATACTCAGCGCCGGTTTGAGCAAAATGGTGTTGATGTAAAGGGGGTTATATTTAACGCGGTTGTGAAGAAAGCATCCGCATATGGCTATGGTGGTTACGGATATTACAACCATGAGTACAAGGCAGACAAAGCCTGAACCAGTCGATGGGTATTCTCAAATAAGGCTCAGCTCATCAAAATCGCCGCCGCGGCGAGACGAAAAGCGTCGAAAAAATGGCACAGAGAGTCGAATAGGGCATCATTGATTGAGATTATTATGGTCATCCAATGATTTCACTCATGGATGCCCCCATGTTAGCGCTGTCTCTTCTTCACTATTTGTCCATCATTCCCGACTTTCGCCAGTTCTGGAAGGTGCAACATCAGCCGTCTGATATCCTATTGGTACTGATTAATGCGGACCAGCTTCAAATTGCGTTTGCTGAGTGGATGAAAACGCGCTGTGACGTCACTGACACCTAAATCACTTAAGCTTCTAAATTTGCAAGGCTGCCTGGTGACTATCGACGCCATGGGGTGTCAGAAAAAGATCGCGGCGAGTGTGCTTCACAAAGGTGCGGATTACTTGCTGTCAGTCAAAGATAATCAGCCAGAGCTTGTTAAGGCCTTCAAGCAAGTTTTCCCCGTGAGTGAGCGGGTTCATTTTGAGGGTGATGCCTACGTGACCGACGAAAAAAATCGCGGCCACCAATAAACTCGGCACCACATTGTAAAATAATTCACTGAAAAATTTCAGAAGCCTAGCTATGAGTGGCCTGGGTTAAAAACGGTCGGTGTGGCCACGTCATTTCGCAGCGAAGGCGACAAAGCGCCTAGGGAACCCATGATCCGTTACACCATCAGTTCAGCCGATCTGAGCGCAAAAAAGCTCGCGGAGGCGGCTCGTCAGTACTGGTATATAGAGAACAAGTTGCACGGGTCTTTGGACGTCGCACTGCGTGAAGACGCCTGTAAAATCCCTCGTGGTTACGCTGCTGAGAACCTTGCGAGGGTGCGCCACATCGCGTTGAATTGTTTAAAAGGTGAAACGAATTTTAAAGGCGGCATCCGGCGCAAACACAAGAAAGCGGCACTGGATGAAAACTACCTTGCCGCGATTCTGGCGGTGTGAAATGTTTCATGCGTTTTCCTTGCAAAAGCGCCACGGCTGGAACGGCAACATCATCAATGTGTGGAAATCTCGCTCCATGCGCCAGCACGACGGCGTCCGGGTTAAGCTGGCCAGCTGCGAAGACTCACGCATCACCCGCCGCACCTCCACTGACGAATAGCTACAACTGTTCAACGTGCTGCAAGGACGAATGTCGCTGGTTGGCCCGCGCCCCCATGCGATAAAGCACAACAACTATTGCACCGGCAAGATCAACGCCTACATGGTCCGCCGCCGCATCAAACCAGGCATTACGGGCTTGGCGCAGATCATCGAAGCCCGCGGTGAAACTGACACCATCGACAAGATGGAAGAGCGGGTGGAGTTGGATTTGGCCTACATCAACAACTGGTCGTTGTAATTGGATATTAAAATATTGATTAAGGCGCCATTTTCGTTGTTCTCAACAAATATTTACTGACATAACCACCTGAATACCTTGTCAGCTTTCATATAAAAAATTCTCATACTTGCGAACAACGACGAGTTAATAGGTCTGTCTATGTAGGCCAAAAAGCCGATATTGAAACGATTTTAAACTTCATCTGACACTAAAAGTGTAGGTTCTATATAGATCAAACTCTCAATTGAGGCTTTATTTTGGCTGCTTATCACAAGCTTCATTTCAGTTCCTAATCAGAATATATATAGTAGAAAGGTACATCATGAAAATTAAGGTACTTAGCAGGTATACTCATTGTGTAGATCGTAACGAGTGTTATTCATTTCTTAATTTGGCCTCTATTGGCAACCTATTGGAGTCGGATGGTCGATATCAAAATCAAAAATTCATGGTGGATGGTATTGCTCTGTGCTTGATCCTTTCAATAATGACAGGGAAAAGAATAAGGCGTTACAGTTTTGATTTTTCATCTATAGCTAATGAGGTGTTTTCTAAAGCTGAAATCGAGGGATCTCGAGTATTTTTAATGGGTGGCACAGAAGATGAAATAAAAAAATTCAGTGAAATTATTACTGAAAAGTACAAGGATCTGGTTTTGGTCGGATGTTCGAGTGGCTATGTAAAAAAAGTGCAGATGGACTCAATTGGAAGCTGTATTTGTTCAGAAAAAGTTGACTTAGTAGTAGTAAGCATGGGGGCAGGAATGCAAGAAGAATTTTTGTTGTCGTTAAGGTCCAAAAATTTTACAGGTATCGCTTACACTAGTGGTGGATTTGTTAGACAAACTGCAGCCGCAGAACAACTAGAATACTATCCGAAGCTTATAAAACTGATTGGTCTAAGAGCATGTTATCGCATGTTTAAGGAACCACATACTGTTCGGCGATATTTTTTCGATTATCCAAGAAATATTTTCAAGGTCGGGTGCTTGTTTGCTGCTGGTAAGCTGAAATTGGAGATTTTTTATGATTAAAGAAGTCGACTTTTTCTTAGTTGGGGCTATGAAGGCAGGCACGACCACGTTATTTGACGGTTTGCTAAAAAACAACCAAATATTCATGCCCATTGAAAAAGAGCCCTTTTATTATGTTTGGTCGACACTTGACCGTGAAATGGTGTTGCCGGCAAATAAGAAAAAGTTAATTAGCTATGAGAGATGGAAAATATTTGATACAAAAGATAAATATAAAAAACTATTTAGTAAATGTTCTGAAAACCAAATTTGCGGCGAAGCTAGCACCTTTTATTTACCGCATAAATCCGCAGCAGAAGCCATTAAGGGGGATAATCCCAACGCAAGGATTATAATAATTCTTAGAAACCCAGTAGATCGAGCTTACTCCGCCTACAATTTTCAGGCGTCATTTTCTCTCGAGCCTGCGGAGACGTTTGAAGATGCAATAGACCAAGAACTAAGCGGCTTGAGAGATGATTGGCTATATGGCTGGCGTCATATTTATTGTGGCATGTACTATCAACAGGTGAAAAAATATATTGATACTTTTGGATGCGAGCGCGTGCTGATTCAACTTCAAGACGATTTAAAAAGTGACAGGCAGAAGGTTATGGATAGATGTTTCGATTTTTTAAACGTAGAAAAGATTGAGATTGATGGAGCCCAAAGCTCAAACATAACGGTATTGCCTAGTAATCAAATAGGGAAAATTCTGCACTTTCTTTTTTCAAGACCAAATCTAGTAAAAGACAGTCTTAAGAAGTTTTTGCCTCTGAGATATAGACGAATAATAAAAAATAATCTGATGGCTCGTATTGCAAAAACAGGTGCAAGGCCTGCTGCAATAAACCCTGAAACGAGAGTAAAACTTACTGGTCTCTTTTATAAAGATATTTTGGCTCTTGAGAATTTGATAGGTAAAGACTTGTCTCTCTGGTACAAATAATGGTGCTAAAATCACACGATGTAAAAAGCTTCTTTTATTTCTTATTTTTTTTAAGTTTAGGAGGTACTTATGCATTTGGATTCCAGTCCTCTCCAAGAATATTTAATTACTTAACAATTTTTTTTAGTGCTTTTATCTGTTTTCTTGTTGACTTCAGAAACCTAAGGTTTCGATTAAAGCTTTCTTACGTATTTCCCTTGTACGCTTTTGCATTGTTTTTTTGTGCATCTCTGTCTCTTTATGGAGGCGGTTATTTGAAGCTAATAACCCTACTTATGGTGATCATTATTGCAAGCTTCACTGCAATGGATCACACTCTTACTAGTTTTTCGAAATTGTTATATAAATACGGAAAATACCTGATCGGTTTTGTCTTGCTTGGTTCTTTTTTCCTCGACGGATCCTTCTATTCTGACTTTTCCCGGGGAGAAGGCCTCAGTGCCTTTTATGCACAAAAGAATTCTCTTGGAAGATATTTAGCTTTTTTCTGGTTGTTGGTTTGTTTTTTATTTACTAAAACGAGAAATAAAATATTTTTACTATTTTGGTTTTCTTTATTGCTATATCTTATACTGGAAACCGAGTCAAGATCTTCTCTATTGATGTTTTTATTGATTTGCTTTTTTCTTTTCGCCTTTACCTTCTCTAGACGCTGGCTACTTTTAGTTTTTGCCTTGATCGTTTTTATCACTGTAATATTTTATTTTATGGTTGACTATATCAGCCCGGACGGCGACTATTTTTCAGTTGCTGGAATAGCTGTTAGTTCTACAGGGCGTCTTGCGATTTGGGAGTATTTGTTTGAGCGTACGAAAGATGAAGCTTTGTATTTTGGATTTGGTTTGGCTGGGGTTTATGAGTATGGCGGGAAATTTGGTGCTTTTGATGAGTTGGGATGGACTTTAACCGATGCACATAACGGATTTCTCGATCTATTTGTACAATTAGGTGTTACTGGTCTTGTTTTAATTTTATTCTTGTATATTTATATTTCAGTATATATTTTGCGCTATTTGAAGGGCAGAAACAAATTTTTTGGGTTCAACGTAATAGTTTTTGTTTGGATGCTTAACATTCTCAGCAGCCATTTTTTGGAGTCCCTTACCTTTTTGAATTTTTGTATATTTTTCGTGTACTACTCAGCTTTTTTAAAGCGTAGAGGTGATCTGTGTTGAAGAGGGATTGGAATGAGTAAAGGCGTTTGTTCCGTTATTATACCTACATTTAATAGAGTGGAAAAATGTCTTCGAGCAATTGAATCCTGTTTGAAGATGTGTAGTTATGGGTATGAGATTGAGGTTGTCGTCGTTGATGATGGATCTACGGACAATACGAAAGTGAAGGTGGAGGCAATAATGGACTCTAGAGTTAGGTATTATTGTCAAAAGAACGCCGGGGCGTCGGCTGCTCGCAACCTCGGTGTACAGATGAGCAAAGGTGATTTTTTATTTTTTTTAGATTCAGACGATTGCTTTTTTAAAACTAGATTGAAAGTTGTTTCTGAGTATCATGAGTTTATTTGCAATGGTGGTATAGTTTTTTGTAAGATTGGAATAAGTCATTCAGGCAGCTCACATAGTTATGATCAAGTGAAGCCCTTTTTTGGTTACTCAGGTGGAGATTTATCTGAATACTTATTTTATAAAGACGGCTTTATATCTACCCCAAGTATTGTACTTTCAAAGAAATCTGCTGACTGCGTCTGTTGGGACGAATCGTTGTCGTACGGTGACGACAGTGATTATATGCTGGCATTGTATTCCTTAGAAAGGAAATTTAAAATGGTGGACGAGGTGTTAGTGTGGGTAGACGACTCAGATGTGGTCGATAGGTTGTCATTAAAAAGTGATCCTGATGCTGTTCTAACATGGTTTAACAATAACAGGGGCAAGATGTCTAGGTTAGCGGAAGTCTCGTATAAATCAAAGCATCTCTCGTACCACCTGTTTTCAATCAATCCTTTTTTGTCAATTTATTATCTGTTGTGCGGCTTGTTTTTTCGAGTCTACGGGGTCACTGGTTTTTTAAAATATTTCCTCCGCGCATTATTTTCTGCCCGTTTATATAAGCGGTTGGTAAAGTTCGTATTGTCCGTAAAGAGAATACAAGACTAGTGTTCCATTTGGTTAATTGGCTAGTCTGATTCTGCTATAATTCCATAATACTCACGAATTATGGGGGATGTTATTTTGGCTCGGCAACCTGCACCTTTTAATCTTACGGTTAACGATCAACT
>Ga0307932_1000317_pt1 | contig 19822 bp, 20 predicted proteins | sample OrgLakmetageno48_FD_201843 | JGI IMG/M metagenome (GOLD analysis project Ga0307932, IMG submission 201843) | Saline water microbial communities from Organic Lake, Antarctica - #48 | ecosystem: Environmental > Aquatic > Non-marine Saline and Alkaline > Saline | place: Antarctica: Organic Lake...
GTGAATTCAGGTTTCCATGAAATATCTAAAGCATCTCCTACTTTAATATTTTTCCATGATGATGGGATAGTAAACCTTACAATCTTTTGAGGATTTTCTTTGATGATAAGTCCAATTTTATCAGAGACTACCACGTAATCACCAACATTCTTATTAATACTTGCAATGCTACCTGTTGTGTTTGATACAATAGATACAACGCCTGTACTAGTATTTAACGTACCTAATGTTTGACCAGTAGAAACTTTTTCGCCAACCGACACTCTCCAAGAAGCTAATGAGCCTTCTCTTGTTGAATGTACTAATGATATATCGGTTGACGTTATTTCACCGAAAAAACTACTCAGACCTTCTTGAGATATAAAATCTATATCAGTGTCACCAACTTCTCTTAAAAGTACTTTTTCTGATCGCTGTTCTTTAACTGGTTCAATATTCCCGTGCCCTGGACCAGCATAAGCAATAGTTATACTCGAACCAATTACAACAAGAGAAATAATACCTAAGAGTACTTTCGGATTTCGTAAAAATTTTCTCATATCACTAAAAGATTTTTTAGCATGAGAATCTATTTTTTTGTTCATATTTTTTAATTTAAATAAATAAGTAATGTATTAAAAAGACAATCTGTATTAAGATTTCTTTTTCAATGTTTTTTAATGTGAGTGTGGGACACTTTCGTCATGTGTATTTAATGCATCTGCTATAAATACTGTAAATGGAAATATTCGTACTACGCCCATTACTTGTAATTCAACAAACAAAGTATGTATTCCACCTTTGTTAAAATTAAGGGCAACTGTGATATCTTCATTTTCATTATCAATTGGATGTCCATGAACATATGTATTAGGATCATCACCAAGTGCTACAACATGTACTTTTTTTCCGAGATAATTTTCAGGAATAATAGATTTACCATCTTGAGAAATATTAAAGCTAATCAGGATATCCTTACCAGCCATAAATTCATTATTTGATACTAATTCTACGCTTATAGCATCTTGTGTTAATATTATTTCTCGTTGAGATACTTTTGATGAAAATTGAGGGTCACCTACATTTATTGGAAAACGAAGAGTTTCTTGTCCACCAGCGTCAGAACTTATATCAATATATACCTGATACATTGTATTATTCATCAGGGTTACTGGCATTTGCCATGATCCTTCTTTAAATTCAGGATGTACATGTTGATAATCAGAAAAATCTGAAGAAGCAATAATAGCATGCATCTTTTTTTCGTGAACAATATTTAGATCAGTATTGCTTATTACATTTCCATTTTTAGCATAGAGATCAAAAGAAATTGTCTGATTTCCAGTTTGGAATAGGTCATTTTTTACAATTATTCTTGTTCCAGCTGAAATAGCATCTTTTGCGGAAGCAGAATGATCATGAACAGCGTCAGTTACGCTAGTATCTGAGGTGCTTATAATTTCAGTATTAGTTGTTTTAGTTTGTGAGGTTTGATAATAAATAAATGCTCCTATTGCTATAAGTATAATAGGAATAATAATTTTTTTGTTCATATAAAATATAATTTAGTTAGGTTAAAGTTAAAATAATAAATAAAAATATTTTATATTCTAAATACGTAGAATTTTATTTTTCAGATAGAGGGGTGTTTTATAAAAAGAACCATATGACGAATCATGGATATATGAAAGAGAGGTATCATGAGATCCATAAATAATTTCATTTTTAAAAAGTAAAACCCCAGCAATATATACTGGATTTATTTCTTTTTTAGTAATCTTTTTAGTAGTAGAAGTATCTGAAGTTACTATATTTTCAGAATGAGTGTGGGTGTGAGGGTGTGAGTGAGAATAGATGCCATGTAAATGATTATGGTTATCGTGAGTATGATTGTGAGAATGAGAATCATGAACAAAAAATGGAGTCAGAAAAACGCCTAAAATAATAGCGTATGCAATAAAGTTATTATTTTTTATGTAATTCAAAAAATTTATAGGTTTTCTTTGTTTTGAATGAAAACCAAAAAAAGAAGACATTTTATTATCTTTGCTTAAGAAATTTTTTAAGAGTTCTAATTTCTTTTTCATAAGAACTATAATATATTTTTTTAGTATAAAAGACAATTTTTACCTCTTGCTTAAATTAATTCGAAATCGAGCTTTCCAGATAATATTTAAATAAATAATTGTTTTATATAATATAAAAGAATATGATAATTTTATGATTGAATTACTAGCTCAATATCAGACATATATACACTATTCACTACACCTAATATTTCCTGCTTTTTTAGCTTTTGTATTTTTTAGAGAAATATGGAAAAAAGCTTGGCTAGTAATGATTGCCACCATGCTTGTTGATATAGACCACCTGTTTGCAAATCCAATCTTTGATCCAGATAGATGTAGTATTGGATTTCACTTCTTGCATACACCTTATGCAATCGTTATTTATGCTCTCTTTCTCTTTATTCCAAATAAATGGATTAAAGTTGTTGGAATAGGTTTGTTGTTCCATATGCTTACAGATTATATAGACTGCTTACTTATGTAAAAAATAACACTCAAAATGAGTGTTATTTTGTATATTAAGAATTATAAACTCACCCAATCACCATCAGGATACGAATACTTGTGCTTTGTATTTTCATTAAGTTTAAAATTCTCGTTCTTGTCATCAGGAACAACAATTCCTCCGAATAAATTTTTACCTTTCTTGTTCTCCGACTCAATATACTTTGATAAGGCATTAGCTTTGAGTTCAGTATCGCTACTGTTCGCTGTGGATCCTTTCTTGGTGTCAAAGATACCGATCCTTCCGTCTGTATACTGGACAATGAAGTCAGGATAGAAGCTACTTTTCTTTCCAGAATCCTCGAGATATGGAATTCCAAAATACACCTCGTTTTTTTCTCCATTCTGATACCACCATGTAATCTTTGAATGTGTTTCAAGATAATAATCAATGAATCCATTTTCTGTTTGAAATATACCTGTGTAGAAAGGATCGATGATACTTCTTTCTACTTTTTTCTCTGTATAGTTTTTTGGTAAGAATTCTTGTGTCGGTACGTTCCAGTTTTCATTGATTTTTTCGATACGATTTTTCTTTATACGTGTCTTTGCATACTTCGCAACTGATGAATCAATCAGATCGATAAAGAACCACGAATTGTTCAAAATAATCTTTTGTAGATCTTCTTTTGAATTGATCATACCAAGGTATTTTTCAAGAGCTTGGTACAGTGCAATTTTAATTTTTCCTTTTGATCTTGCTTGCTGGAATTCTCCAGTATGACTTGCAAGGAAATTCATAAATTGATTACTCACATCAAACTCTGATTTTGTTACCTCTCCAAGGTTTGAATTATCAATATCTTGTTCGTGATCAATATCAGATACCACCGCATTGAGAATAATGCTTTCTTTAAGTTTAGTATCAAGGGTGATTTTTTCTCCTGACTTTGATGATAGTTTTATAAACTTATCATAATTTTTTGATGCTTTTTTGATATCTTTGTCACCACTGATACGTTCGATAAGTTCATCAAACAGGAATCTTTGATAGTCATGGAGAATATCGTTATATTCGCTTCGCTGTAAATACGTTGATTTCAAATTAATATCTTCGTATTTTGCTTTCCGTCGTGACTGCTGATCTTTGATATATTCAAAGGCATCTTGGTGAATATCTATTTCTGATAGGTTTGCATATACGTAGGCTCTGTTTAAATCTTCGTTCTCGTAATGCTTGAATTCGGGCATACGCATGATTCGTCCTACCGTCTGAATTTCAAAGGTTGCTGTTCCTGTTTCTCTGAACTTCACAAGTATGTGTGCTCTTGGACAATCCCAACCTGTGGCGATAGCTTGTTTGAATATTAGAAAATCAACTTGTGAATCTACATTCGTAATATCTTCAAGATTCACTTTATCCTTTTTATCAGATAACCATTTTGCAAGTCTTCCGTTTTCATAGCTGACATCAAATTCAGTCATTAATATTTGTTCCACGAAATCAATCTTTTGTTTGTCGGTCGAGGATACTGCTTGGTTGTTATTCGGTAATTGTATTAATACTAACGGTCGCACCTCTGACTTTTCTTGTTGATATAAACCCTCAAGCTCTTCTCGTTTTGCGATTGCCTTGTGGAGCACTAAGGTATCGCCATCAAGTTCTGATTCCAAGATATCATCTTCATCAAGATCAGGATTGATCACTACTTCTTGTTTAATCATTTTCTGCTCACGTACTTCTTTGAGTGTTACAAATTCACCATCGCGATCTCCGTAATCATAATTGAGATCTTTTGGTGTAGCCGTAATATCAATACGCAAGTCTGGTTGAATAATGCCTTCAATAATTTCAAGAGCTCCTGCGGTGATATTCAAGTGTGACTCATCAATAATAAGTACAATCTTTCGTCCTGCATTTCTCGTATTATCACAAAAAACTCGCAGGTTTCTATCCTGTTCGTTTTCTCTCATAAAGACATTCGTATAATCTCCTGATTTAATATCTTTTGCTGGATTATCTCTGTTTGCTTTAGTAAAGAGTTTTTCCCAGTTCGTGAATAGAATTTCGTTATCTTTGATCTCATTATCTGATACCTCGTCAATTGATGAAAATCTCATTCCACCTCCACCAAGGTATTTTTCAAATGAATGCTTACTTTGATCCGCAAGCTGTCCTTTTGATAGCCATATAAATGAGGTTGGTTGATCATACTCAAAAGAAATACGTTCGATGATCTGACTTGCCATCAAAGTCTTTCCTGAACCCGTTGGTGATCTGAATATAATTTTCCAGTCTTCGCCGTTGTCTTTTTTACCTTTTTTCAAAAACTTGATTGATTGTTCAAAGATACGATCAATAGCTTGTTTTTGATATGGTCTAAAAATAATATTCATAGTATTTAAAAGTTAAAAATTTCTTGATATGTTTCGAGTAATTTTTCAGGAATAGGTTCAACAGTATATTCCACCGCCTGGGACAGATTTTGAAATTCTTCTTTTGAGAAGTTCTTATCGTATGCAAACACATATACCGATACTTTTTTGTCAGTCAGCTTATTTAATACTTCGGTAAACTCTTTGAGGTAAAAGGTATCAAAAAGAATAGCGGTATATTGGTTACTGTTTTCGTAAATCTTTATTTTTTCTTGGATATTATTTTCTATAAATGTTGATTCTTTCAAGCACAGTATCTGTGTTGACGCTTCAACTATCTTTTCTTTTAAGTCATCGATTGAATTATCTATTTTTATGAAATCTGTTTTGAGATATTTCAAATTACCACCAAGACCTTTAACTTTTTCTCCTTTTTTATTTTTATATCCTTGAGATACTCGTTTGATGCGTTCGTAAGTAACTTCTTCACAAATATTACTTTCATTGTTTGTGCAGAGAATAAATTTTCTATTACCGCCATCTTCTTTATTAAGCTCAAGAACAGCATGACCTGTGGTTCCTGACCCAGCAAAGAAGTCTAAAATTATTGGATTTTTAATCTTTTTCTCTAAGAGAGTAATTATGTCTTTTACCGTATGAATAGATTTCGGAAAGTTAAAGGTATTTTCTTTAAAAATTTTCTTTAATAAATTTGTTCCGTGAGAATTAGCATCATATGAAGGATCTACCCATAATGTTTTTGCTTTATTTGTTGATCCTCTGGTAATCTTTCTATATATTTTCCATTCTCCAGCACTTTTTTTAGCAAAAATTAAATTTTCATCTATTTCTTCTTGTAATGAATCTTTAACTAGCTTCCATACTCGATCACCATTTCTGTTTTTTGGATAAATTTCATACTTATATTTTTTATCTTTAACAATGGAGACATCACCATTATCACTGACATATAGAGGGTAATATAGATTAGGTCTTGTCTCTGGTGTTGCATCTTCACGAGATCTTATAAGAGAATCCACTTCTTCTTTTTCAGCAGTTGGAAAACAAAAATCTGATTTAACTTTTGAAATATCTTTTGCATAAAATAGTGCGTATTCATGTGTCGTAGAGAAGAAATTACTTTGTGTCCTACCTCTTGGGTGATGTCGAATAGCCAATAGTCCTATCTTATTCTCTTCTCCGAAGATATTAGCTAATAGCATTCCAAGGGTATGTATTTCGTAGTCGTCAATCGCCACACATATCATCCCACTATCTTTCAAAAGATCTTTTGCAATTCGTAAACGTTTATCCATAAAAGATAGCCATTTTGAATGTCTAAAAGAATCTTCCTTATCTACATAATTATTATTATATTTCCAATCAGTTGAACCAGTGTTATATGGTGGGTCAGCGTAAATTACGTCGACACTATTTCTATGCGTATATTTCAATACCGAAAGAGAGTGATAGTTATCACCCTCTATAAGAATATTAAAATCACTTTTTTCATCAGAAATAATATCACTAAATTTCTTTTCTTTTTCAATTAGTACAGGTAGAGCATTTTTTGATTCTTCATCAAAAATCTCAGGTTTATTTTCCCAGACTAATCCATATTTCTTTTGCTTCTTAATTCGAGCATTTTCTTCTTGAAGACCTTTTATAGTTTCAAGCAATTCTTCGTATTTTTGAGTTGCCATTTTGTGATTAGTTTTTAGAACCACTCATCGTATAAATACGGCGGTTGGGCTCTGGTTGATTAGTAATAGATTTAGAAAACAGAAATCTCCCCACGAGAGATGCTAAGATTCTAAGAATCCATATCCATTCCTGAATATGACTAATCACAGTTTAAACAGCCTCATGAGGAGGTTTCTACTGTGATTAGTTTTTAGAACCACTCATCGTATAAATACGGCGGTTGGGCTCCTAGTTACGTCAGTAACTCTTATTCAATTTACAATGTATATTGTATCAGAATACGAAGATATAATTAAGGAGGTATTTTCTTAAAAAGTAGGTAAAAGTTCATATATTCAATATATTTTACTTATTCATTAGCGTTAACTCTTTATCCTCATAAACAATCCTCGATCTCAGATTCGATAGCAACAATCTCTTTTCACTCGTCGATCCCTCTTTGAGAAGATACTTTGCATAATTCCGTATATCTGTTTCTGGATCAACCTCCATTTTATCAGTAACACCAAGCACTGATCTTTGGAATTTGTTAAATCGTTTCATCTCATCTTCTAGCTTCTTTTTCATTCCAAGTTCGTTAATGTCTATCTCATCAATAAATGAAATGATTTGAAGGATGAGGTCCTTTTCTCTAATGTATTTGTTTTTGCAATTTCGATCTCTTGCTCGTGAACATGAATAGTAGACATATCTATTCGAGCCACCCGCCTTGAGTTGTTTCCACTTTTCTTCGGCTGATATTCCTGAACCACATTTTCCGCAGGTGAAGAGTTTTGTGAAGGCGAATTCTTTTGATTCTCGCACAATCTGATCTCTCTTGAGTTGCTTCTGAGCAAGATCATATAATTCCTTAGTTATAATAGGTGTATGTATTCCTTGGTAGACCGTGTCACTACTTCTTGGATATTTGAATTCTCCATAATAAAAAGTGGAGTCTAGTACTCGGTAGACTCCACTTAAGGTGAGATGTTTATTTCCTCGTGTGTAAAAATTTAATTCATGTCGTAGCCAGTTGTAGACTTTTCTACCGCTCCAATGCTCGTGAGCTACTTTCTCAAAGATCTTTTTAATAATAGGTGCTCGAATCTCGTCTATGACAACACGACACTTTTGATCCATGTGTTTTTGATTGGAATATCCAATAGGTGCCATACCAGGCCATAATCCCATTTCACATCTCGTTCGTAGACCTCGTTTTACGTTGATACCTCTATTATCGTTTTCTAGTTTCGCTTGTGAACCTAGAATCATGAGTAAGAATTTCTCATTCGGATTATTACTGAACGTCTGTCCGAAAGTTTGAATATGGTGTAGTTTTCCTGCATCCATCATATCAACAATGGCTCCGAGGTCTCCTGCGTTACGACTCAACCTGTCTGGTGCCCATGTTAATATCGCATTAAACTTCTCATCTCGTATATCTTGCAATAGTTCATTAAAAACAGGACGTTGTCCTGTTTCTTTTGCTGAATGAGATTCTTGTTTAATTGATACAATTTCAAGATTATCTCGTTCAGAAATTTTCATCATTTCTTTGATTTGTGAATCAATTGACATGACCTGTCGCTCTTCTGATTCGGTTGATTTTCTTACGTATAAGCAATATTTTAGTTTTTCTATTTGTGTTTCCATACACATACATTAATGACACAACGGTGGTAGGTATCTAGGGCGTCCCAAGTGCATCTGTTGGTAACTATTTCCATTCATTTCCTAAATATTTTTTTGCCGTCTCTTCAAAAATATCAAGACTCTTTCGTGATTGAGGTTCTATTTGACTAATATCAAGTTTGAAATCATCAAAAAACATTTCAATAGAAAAAGTGAATTTATTCTTCATAAATAAATCTTCTCCCATTTTATCTCGTATTCCGTATATATAGAGGTTTAATTGCTGAACCTTTTCCTGAATCTCATTTAAATAATAATCTGCGAAATCTGTTGCTTGTTCACCAACAATCTCAGACATTTTGTCAGTTAACAAATCAAGAGAGAAAGACATACTTAGAAATATTTATAAAGAAACATTAAAAGAAATATGTAAAGACATATCGCAGTACATATATCGATAGAACAATGACTAATATGTTAAAAAATATATTAAAAACTTTTTTAAATAGGTCCATCATACAGATAGTAATTCTACCTTGTTTATCAAAAACAAAAAAGCCTTATGAGGCTTTTTTGTTTTTGGGTAATTCTTTTAGAGGAATACCGTATTTTTTAATAATTTTATTATAGGCTTCTTGTTCGAGGGTTTCCACCGTTAGCAAAGTCTCGGCAATTTCTACAAAAGCATCATTATGATCTTCGATTACCTTTCGTGCTTTTTCTAATCCTTCGTGAATGATTCCAGAAATCTCTGTATCAATAGTTTCAAGCATTTTTTCTGATCTGTCTGAACCTTCGACTCTTCCACCGAACATTGTCTGTGCAGGTTTTCCATCAACAACAATAGGTCCGATCGCATCTGACATACCAAATTTAGTCACCATATCTCTGGCGGTTGCTGTTGCAACCTTGAGATCATTTGATGGTCCTGTGGTGATATCTCCAAAGATTTTTTGTTCAGCCACATAACCACCCAATCCCATCGCAATATCGTCTCTGTAGACAGCGCGCGTTGGTAAACGACGTTCATCCAGAGGTAATTTCATGGTGAATCCACCTGCACGTCCACGTGGAATAATCGTCACCTTGTGAACAGGGTCCGCATTTGGTAATACAGACGCAACAATAGCATGTCCTGCTTCGTGATATGCGGTTACTTTTTTCTCGTGTTCACTGGCAAGGTGTGATTGACGTTTTGGACCAATCATAACCTTTTCAAGTGCCTCAAGAAGGTCTTCTTGGGTAATAGTTTTTCTGTTATGTAGGGCTGCCATGATGGCTCCTTCGTTCATCAGAGACTCAAGATCAGCCCCAGAAAATCCTGCAGTTCTCTCGGCAATGACCTGCAAGGCTACTTTTTCTTCGAGAGGTTTTTTTGATGCGTGGATTTCAAGAATCTTTTTTCTATCTTCTCGATCAGGTAATTCCAAAATAACACGTCGATCAAATCGACCCGGCCGCATTAATGCTGAATCCAATACATCAGATCTATTGGTTGCTGCCATTACAATTAATTTTTCGTTAGCCTCGAAACCATCCATTTCAACCAAAATTTGATTTAATGTTTGTTCACGTTCATCATTTCCACCACCAATACCAACACCACGAGAACGTCCAACCGCATCAATTTCATCGATAAAGATAATTGCTGGTGACATTTTTTTTGCCATTTTGAAGAGGTCTCGAACACGTGAGGCTCCGACTCCTACAAACATTTCAACAAAATCTGAACCTGAAAGATAGAAAAATGGTACTTTTGCCTCTCCTGCAACAGCACGAGCCAGCATTGTTTTTCCTGTTCCCGGTAATCCTGTCATCAGGACGCCTTTTGGAATTTTTGCACCCATTGAAATAAATTTCTTTGGATTTTTGAGGAAATCTACCATTTCTTCGAGCTCTTTTTTGGCTTCTTTATTACCAGCAACATCTTTGAACGTAACACGTTTATCTTTTTGACTGGGAAGAATAATACGAGCCTTTGAATTACCAAAAGTCATTGCCTGACCATTGGTTCCTTTTACCTGCCGCATAAAGAACCAAATAATGAATAATAACCCCAACAACGGCAACAAAAACGGAGCCAATTGCCCTAGCCAATATCCAAATCCTGAAGGTTGATTAATTTCGATACTAATTGCCTGTAATTGTTGTGGTGTTACACCATAATTAACCAAAGTATCTGAAAGAGGTGTTGTGGCTTCTTTTTTTGATTCTTTGATTATTTCTTGTGCACCTTCTGCCTCTGGTAATAATGTAATCTCTAGGGTCTCACCCTTTACGATAATTCCTTTTACTTTTCCTTCGGTAACCAAGGTTGCGGTTTCTGATATCGTAATTTGATTATCAGGTTCTGGTGTAAAAAATGAATCCACCAAAAACCCAATAAGAACAAAAATCATTAATGCCGAAATAATTTGAGTACTCATTGAGGGAGTTTGATTTTTGTTCCCTTTTTTCTTTTTTGTTTTCTTTTTCTGATTAAATAACATACCTATGATTATAACGATGCACAGGATTGTGGCAAATAAAAAAGCTACCGTAGTGGTAGCTCTTGGTTAAAATTTTCTCGATTTAAGTAAAACTATAATTATTATTATTTTGTACAATAATAACCATATTCTGTTTGCCTTTTTTTCTTAAAGATTCTACTGTTTTTTTTAATTGTTTAGTAGTATTAACAATTGGAGAACCAGATTGGGAAATTCTTTTCTTTGCCATAATATACGTAGATTTGATTCTTTATTATTATTTCACACATTCCATATTAAATTAATTGATATTTTATTAAATATATTGCATAATAATATTCTTGAAATATTCATCACATCTATAGATTAGTTCATTTATTTCAAAATTCTCTTATACTATGAGTATGAATGTATTGGTAAATAAAACAGTTCGTCGTAGTTATGAAATAATAGAGACGCTCGAGGCTGGAATTAAATTGGCTGGCTGGGAAGTAAAAACATTGCGTAAAAAACATGGCTCATTAAAAGAAGCCTATGTCACCGTTAATGAGGAAGTCTGGTTGGTCAATACCTATATTCCTCTTTTTCAACCCAATCAACCGACCCATGAATCGGCTGATCCTTATCAAAAAAGAAAACTTCTCGTTTCTAAAAAACAAATAGCATCATTAAAATCATCATTAAAACAAAAAGGTTTGACTATTGTACCTATGCGAATATATACAAAGGGTCAGTTATTAAAAATAGAAATAGCCGTTGCCAAGGGTAAGAAAAATTATGATAAACGCAAAGACCTCAAAGACCGAACCAGTAAACGTGATGCCGAGCGAGCTCTAAAAGAGTATTAGAAATTTATTCTATAGTTTTTTTATTTTAGTATCATGATTAGTACAGTATTCATTTACGGTGATTTTATTTGGTGTATCATAGTCAATGTACTCCCCTTGGTTTGATTCGCTAACGCTCATATCAACCATCCTTCGGAGCGGGCTGAAACTTCCCGCCAAATTATCACCAGTATTCATTTACGGTGATTTTATTTGGTGTATCATAGTCAATGTACTCCCCTTGGTTTGATTCGCTAACGCTCATATCAACCATCCTTCGGAGCGGGCTGAAACTTCCCGCAGGGGAAGTTTCAGGGGATGACAGGCTTCGCTAGGGAGACCGTTATCTTTCAATTGCATATCCAGTTGGTCGTGAACTGGTAAAACGCGACACCTTCTAAATGGAGAAAAATCAATTGCTTCACCATACAACGTGAACACTTTCGCAATCGCGTAACATACCTCGCAGCGAATGCATCTTAATCCAATGTTCCTGAGGATTAATGATGTATAATAACCATGGAACTAGAATAGTATAGCTGTCTCCTACCCTATTTAAAACAAAGAAGACTCGAGCAATTACCGCTTTTGTTTGCCTTTTAGGTAATCTGCTCTAAATAAATTAAGGTAAACTATATATGTAGACGTTGAGAGATTTCCTTCTTACACGGCGGTTCAATTCCGCCCATCTCCACATGTGGGGAGTTTGATGCGTCAAACTGCTCAAATAACCTTATATAACAACAACTTTTCGTGGTTCGATAACCTTCAGTACGTGAGTACCGTAATTTCTCTTGAAAGATGAAATAAAAAAGTTTGTGTTTTTCATCAAATGTTAAACTGGTCCATATTTTGTATGGGCTTTTTAACATCGTCATTGATTTTTCTAATGCGGTTCGATAAGGAATATCAAAATCGATATTTTTTGTTGTAGCTTGTTTATTCTGTAAACTTCTTAATTCGTTACCCAGTGACTCAATTTTATGCTCATATGTTGATCTCAGACCCTCTGAACGAGCATTCAATGCCATATCCATAACATCATCTATCTTTTTCTCCAGAACCCGTATTATGTCGTTTCCGTTATCTTCATCTTTTTTAACAGACTTCATTTCCCTTGCCCATACTCTATCAAATACTTTTTGTACCAAGGGAAAAATATCTTCTTGTAAACCAAGATCTTTTAACAACAAATCAAATTCAGAATGTATAGAGATTGCACTCATAGATTTTCGATAACTTGGACATCCTTTTTTCTGACAAATGTAATATCCATATCTTTTATTTCTACCTCCACTATATGCCCCAGTTAAATGATTATCGCAGTCGCCACACAACAGTAGATTCCTTAGAGGAAAATCTTCTGACCTATCAACTCTAGGCAAACCACCAGAAGACTTTCTATCTAATCTCTTTTGGTTTCTCTCAAATGTTTCAACTGAAATAAGGGCTTTGTGGTTTCCAGACCTTCTTTCTACTTCCCATTTTGGATATTCAATATACCCTGCATAGAATGGATCTCGAAGAAGTTTTGCGAATCTATCAATATATTTATCAGGACTTTGTTTTTTCCAAAACCCTTTCTCAACAAGGAACCTACATGCTTCAACCTTATTAATAAATATTCCATTAGAAAATCCTTCAAGTGCTGGCTTTAACATTTCTAACCCTTCATCATTTACTATTGAAATAGTTCCATGGATTTTACTCTTAGTCATTTGATATCCTTTCTTGCTTCCGAAAGCCCAATACCCTAATTCAAGTCTTGATCTTTGCTTTTGAATAACCTGTCTTTTATTTTGTTTACGTTCTAATTGAGCTTGAGCAGCAAAGATAGTTTCTGAGAATTCACCTTCTGGAGTATCAACAAAGTTATAATTTAAACACTTCAACATAACCTCACGTATTCTGAATGTAGATCTTAATTTAAAGTGGAACTCAGTATCTCTTGCAAACCTTTTAAGGTCATCAAAAATTACCATTATTTTTTTATGAGGGTTTTTATCGATATATTCCAATAGACTTCTCATTGCAGGCCTTTCCATAAAGTCACCACCACCAGTGAAGCTATCTTTAAATGTTTTTAAATGAGGTACTTGTAAGTAATCTAATTCTTTTAAACACCTTCCCTCCTGGCTTTCCAATCCACTACCTTCATTCTCTTGTTTTTTTGAAGAAACTCTACAGTAAACAATACCCTCGAATCCTTCGAGAGTATTGTTTGTATTTTTAGGTTGTCTCTTCGCATGGCTCATAATATCTTTTAAGTTCAAGATTGATTATGTTCTGGCAAAATGCCTCAAGGTAATCAACTTGTTTTTTTATTTCATTATCTGAAATAGTTTTGTTCTGAGTTATCTTGCGATACTCTTCTGTTGAAATTATGGCGCGATTCCTATTGGACGTACACATAATTAAATAATTAAACCTAGAATTCTTCTCTAGGCTGAGTCTTATCTTTTAAAACTTTTATTTTATCTGCCAATATTGATAAATCTTTTTCAACAAAACTAATACCACTAAGAGCATTGTGAATGTTTTTATAAATATTTACGTAAAGAATTTCTAATTCTGGAATTTCAATATCTGATTCCAGATTAATAATTTCATTTTTAATTGCATTTTTTTTCATGATTTTGTTTAGTAAGCTCTGTTTCGACCCACATCGCACAAAAATGTTAAAAGTAACATATTCGTATTCCACACAAGTAACTTTTTGATATGGAGAGATATAGAGCTCCAGAGAGCTAATTAATTTAATAAACTCTTAGGTATCTTTTCAAAAAGAAATACCATAAGATTACTCTCATCGTATTTTTAAACGGCTATTCTGTATAAGAGGTTTAAGTTATCACTTAAGTCTCGCTTTTTTCAATTAATAAACTCACTTTCAAAATCATGGATATCATCTGGATCATGCCCTACCTTATCTGTATCATTTTGGTATCCATTTATATACTCATTTGAATTGTTTATGTTTCTCTTGTCTCTGTTTATAGTTCTATATCTTTTTTCAATTGCTTCAGATGATAATCCTTCAATGTCTCTTTTAATAATTAGTTCCTTGTATTCATATTTTTCAGTAGTGGTTATATTTTGCCATGAGTTAAATATTTCTATATTTTCAAATAAGTTTTTAGGAAGCCTTATTCTGTCTCTTTTTACAGCCATATCTCCATTTACTAAATGCCTACCTCCTTCAATTCCATTATTTTCATATATAAGATTTATATATTCAGAAATTTCATGTTTAGTTGCAGACAGTGGTAACCTGAAATTAACTTCTTGATTATCATAATCGATATGATCATCACCAAAATGTTTCAAATAAAAACCTGCATCAAATCTATTAAATAAGATATATTCATAAATAAAAGTCAGAATAAAATTTTCACTAAATTCAGGCAAGAAATAATAAAGATTAATTTTATCAATATATGATTTTAAAGCATCCTCATATTCAATTGGAAATACTAATTTCGCCTTCTTTGTTTGAAACATAATATTTAAATAATCGACTACGACGTGTTCCTTGAAAATTTTATTACGCTTATCTTTTGAGATTCCGATTTCAGATGTACCTACTTCTGCTAAACCATTCTTAGGTATATCAAATACATCTCGAAAATCAGATACTAAATCCTTAAAATCATCATGCAAAAGTAAATGCCTAAAAAGAAGAGCACCTCTTCTACCGATATTCTTTTGAGATATAAGGTCAGCATAAGCCCTTTTATCTTTTTCACTATATGAGATTTCTTTCATAACTTAATAATAATTCATATAAACATTAATAACCAATTAAAACCCCACCACTAGGTATTTCATTTTGTCTTGTAACAGCATCTTTCTCTATGTAATAACAATCAGTTGCACTTGCGACGACGCAACATCTAAGGTTCTTTGTTTCAACTATCTCTTTTGCTTTATTAATCAGTTCATCTACTGATAGGTTTTCACCTTCATATTGTCTTTGGTAGACTGCCGAGAACATTCTGATTACGAGATATGGATAATTGTTTTTGTTTGTTTGTATAGTTTTCATAAAATAAAAGTATATTAATTAAATAATATACTTTCATCGATTCTCTCTGAGTATGTGGGTCATCAGCTGTAAATGGAGCACCTTGTAATTACTTATAGGTTGCTGGTAGGTCTTAGAGTTACATCTCTCGCTACACTCTCGATGAAAGTGCTTTAATTATATACGTTTTTGGGGTTTTTCCAAAGGGCCGGAAAACTATTTTTCAAAGCATCGAAAAAATAATCTTAAAGAGTGAGAAAACTATTAGTTTTAATAACCAAACCAAGAAATAATTCGTTTCCAAAAAGAAACTTTCTTTGGAGTTTCAGTTTCAGTTTCAGTTTCAGTTTCAGTTTCAGTTTCAGTTTCAGTTTCAGTTTCAGTTTCAGTTTCAGTTTCAGTTTCAGTTTCAGTTTCAGTTTCAGTAATATTTTCTTCGATTTTGATATCTTTTAATACTTCTATTTCTGCAACTACTGGAGCAACTACTGGAGCAACTACTGGAGCAAAGTAATTATTTACCTCGTCAAAAGAATCGTCAAATGTGAGTGAGGACGATGATACATCACAAACACTAGTACCTATCACTAATTTATCACCAAAATCTATACTAAAATCTGTACCCATATTAATTACAATTCTATCTCCTGATGTGAAATACCAGTCATAGCATCCATAGGAGTAATCGATTTCATAGTTACTGTAATCATATTCACTTTCAACAATAATTGCATTATCGTCTTCATTTACATCTAGTATGGTGAAATAAGCACTATTATTCTTTTCCTCACACGAACCATTTTTTAATGTATATCCATCATCACACTCACAGGTACTAGATAGTGAGTCATAAGAAGAATAGTATCCATATTTATCTGAACAAACAGAATCTGCATTTTCACATTTTCCACTGTCACCAATTACATAACCATATGAGCATTCACATTTATCTCCATAAGTAGATCTTGAATTGAAACCTAGTTGATTTTGACATGCATCATTATCGGAAATACATTTAGTACGACCTATTGAATCTTCCCCTAGTACGTATCCATATGAACATTCACATGAACCAGTTGAGCTATTGTAATCTGATCCATAACCAAGTTTGTCACTGCAAACAGAGTCACCACTTACACAATAATCCTCGCCCATAAAATTTTCTCCGAATACATATCCCGACATACATTCACAATTACCTGCGTAGTTTTCTATTGCAAACGTTCCGTATGCTGAACATCCACCGTATGCTTGAATATTATTTGAGCTAAACATTGTAGCTAATAATATAAAAGTTAAACTAAATAAAATTTTAGACATTTTTTTCATATGATTAATCATTAATAATAAACACCAATCGAGAATAATATCCCGGTAAGTAATCTATTGAAATTATTGCTCTTGTAAAAATTAGTATAGTAAGACAAGTAACCATCAACGATAAGAGGAATCACAAGTATCGCTCTAAAAAGTAATGAATAATTCATCTCTAAGTCCAGTAACGACAATAATACAAAACTAATTATAACACCTGTACATCTCCAGCAAAGTAAAAAACAGTATCCAAAAATGACCGGCGCCCTGTCTCTACATTTATTACAAATTGGAACCTTTCCTATTAATCTAATATAACTTAATAGGAAATCTTTAATCTTATTAAAAATGTTAGTCATTATTCATTGATCCGCAAATACAACAAATAATTATCGTAATGATAATCCACATTGGTATATACATAGGCTATTTATTTGCTTTTATTATCAAGAAATATGTCCCAGCAAATACAATTGGGGATAATAATGCTACATAGTCCTCAGTGCCGTATTCTGAAAATAATATGTATGAAAATACAAACAGGAGTATTGTATTAATTATTGGTTTTTTACTTTTGATATATCTTTTAAATTTACCAAAGAAAGAATCTCTTTCTTCATTATTTTTTGTATCATTATTCATATCATTATTCTTATTAGTTATTTATAATTATTTATTTGAACATTGAGGTAATCAAAAAGCCCACCACCAAAGTAGAAATAAATTTCTCATACACAAGTTTCCAAGGTACGGCACTAGAAAGAACACCCCTGATGATGGGGTTTTTACTTTCTAGTGACTCTTGTATTTGGAACATATCCTTATTAAATAAGGGGTTAGCTCACTGGTTTGTATTTATATTATATGCTAAATGTAAAATATATAAAATAAAAAACTTAAGTAAATAAGTTTTTTATTTTATATATCTCTTTTGAAAGGCATTTCTAATTGTCTCGCCCTACTTCTATGCTCTAAAACTCTTATAATTCTATATTCCGTCTTCAAACCAGAACCTGTAATATACTGACTTTTTTCAAGCTTAACTTTGAGAATGTCATCGTGCGCAAATGCTGATTGATTAGATTTAACTTTTGAGATAAAATCTTCATCATCTACAATTGCATAAAAAGTAGTTGCTCCGTCAGTAAATCTCCATTTATTATTATCCTTGAATGCAATATTAACTATTTCCAGAGAAACCACCTCTTCTATCATAGATAAATGTTCATCAACATCTTCAGGGGCTTCAAAATATGAAGCATTACTAGAATCAATTTTATTTACGACCGTTTTATCATTGTCTTTATATATGAAACTAATCTCCTTAGCACCTTTTTCTATTCTTTTTTTAGTTATAGTTTCTACAGTCTTTCTTATTTTAACTGAACGAAAAGCTTCTAATTCAAACTTAGTAATTTTCCTTTCTTCAGAATCTTCTGTTTGGACACTATAACCTTCAGAACCATCACTTAATACGGTTGGTTCAATATTCTGTATTTTTCTATTCTTTAACCATTTTATTAAGTCCAAAATACCTTCATTACCAAATAATAATCCTATTATTTCATTTGCATTAAGAACAGCACCCATAGTATTAGAGCCAAAAACCTGAACAAACTGATCAATTAATGGAGCTGATTGCTGATAAACATCTAATAAAAGTTCAAAAGATCCAGCCTCATGAGCCTTAACGTTTACAATAATGTTTGCTTGCTTTGAATTCACTACCTTATTAGTTTCTTCAATTAACTCCCCTAGTGCCACTAATGCCTCAGCTAATTCAGAAGCTGATATTGAATGTTCATCATATTTATTACCATCAAACTTTACAATTAATTCTTGCGTAGATTTCATTAATAACATTATATAGCATTAGTTCATATTTGTAATTAGAATGACATATTACTTAGAAATATTATAATAAAAATATGAAAATTAAGTTTACAAAAGAAAGAGCAATAAAGATAGATAAGGAAAAGGAGAAGATTGAAAAACTACTGAAATTAACAAAATTAAGTGAAATTAATGATGAAGATAATCCTACTTACACTTTTTCATCTCTAAATTTCCAGCAAGTGAAGTTGGTACATTTGATTATATTAGATGGATATCTTCAAATAGATGCAAAAATGAGTATCTTAATTAACGATTTCTTTTTTGATTATTGTCAAAATGATTATGATAGGGTTGAAGAAATAAGCAATTCTAATAAATTTAAAGTTTTTCAAAAAAAGGTACTGAACCAAATGCCTTTTTTAAGAAAAGTATCGATTTTAAAAGAGCATATGAAATTATCAAAAGAAATAATCAAAATAATTGAAAAAATTAATGATTTGAGAAATGCAATTACACATTCTTTAGTTCCTAAAAATCTTGGAGTAGAACGAGCAACCTATAAAAAGAAAAGTATTTATGAAATAGATACAGCAGAAAAAATAAGTGAGGACATAGACAGCGTAATGAAAATACTACAGAAAAAATTTGTTCTCTCTTTTGATGAAAAATAAAAAACTATTCTATACCCTACATGTGCTAACTAATATATCTAAAGCACTTGCTCTGTAAGGGCTTTTTGTATGTATTCATTGTTTTGGTAGTAGTTCCAGAACCCTACAAGGTAGTCTTTTAATTGGTTCGTTAACCCAGCATGTGTGTCCACGAGAACCAAAACCAAGGCAGCTGCCTTGGTTTTGTTGTTCAAGTGAGAGATGGGCGGAATTGAAAAGAGACTTCTGCGAAGCCATAATTTTTCATCAAGAAAAATTATGTAGAAGTCGGCGTGGTCAGGGCGATGAGATATTTTAAAAATCCTTGATTTGAGAAAATATCCAGAGCGATGACCAATTCTCGCTATCTCCACAACTTGACAATTATATTTGTATATGATAATATATTTATATTCTAGTTACTAGAATATAACAATTAAATATACAAACATGAAAGAAGTAATAGAAATATTAGGATACAACAATGTGCACAGTTTAGCTGATTTATCAGCATTTCAAT
>Ga0307932_1000320_pt1 | contig 19718 bp, 30 predicted proteins | sample OrgLakmetageno48_FD_201843 | JGI IMG/M metagenome (GOLD analysis project Ga0307932, IMG submission 201843) | Saline water microbial communities from Organic Lake, Antarctica - #48 | ecosystem: Environmental > Aquatic > Non-marine Saline and Alkaline > Saline | place: Antarctica: Organic Lake...
GCAGGCTGTAAATTGCCTGCGTCGGTCAGTACAGGTTCCTCATCTTCCAGTGCAAGATAGCGCTTAATAAAAGTTGTTACATCATATTCAGATTTCATTTTAATTCCCTACAATGTTGTGTTGATCAGTGGTGCTGCGGTACGCCGTGTGCGTCCCATGGAATATGCGCGATAGAAGCATGAGGCATTTCCTTTGCAGCCAGCGTGGCTGCGGGCGCTACTCTGCGATTAATGGAGATTTGAATGCGCAGGACGCTGCAAACTTTGCATAGCACCACAAAATCAACAACTGTATCTGTTGGGTTCAACAAGGAAAATACGCGGTGCTGGGCAATCTTGGTTTGAGAGGCTAACTCCTTAGGAGTCAACTTTAATCTAAGCATCTTATTAGTTAGCGTGGAAGAAATTTTCAACTTCAAAAGTTCAGCGTTCATTGTATGCACCTGTAAACAAAAAATGACCTACAATCACTGCCACGGGATTGTAGGTCATTTGAATTATTCTAAGCCACTCAGGAAAGAACGGCGTCTTTCAACTTCTTCATTGGGCGAACTTTTATGCGAGTAGTCGCGGGCTTAGGCTTGGTGACGATTTCTTTACCGAAGCTCATTTTCGTTTCGCCGCCTTTCTTCTTCGGAATGTGCTTGGTCACGATCTTAAACATTCCCGGAAGCATGAACTCGCCTACGCCTTTCTTCTGTACGGAAGCCAACATGGTATCTTCGAGTGCTGCCATGACAGCTTTCACTTCATTCTTATCAACTCCGGACTGTTCGGCCAGGTGCTCAATAAGCTGGGTCTTCGTCATCTTATCTTTTATAGGCTTGGGGAGATTTACAACTTTCTTAGCCGGGGTTTTCGTGGCCGGGGTTTTCTTGGTCTTGGTAGCGGAGTCCAGCATTTCTTGGAGCTCAGCCATCTTCTTGCCTCGAACATCGGTGCGCTTAGACACAACACCTTTAGTTATAAGGGCTTTGATAAGAACTACTCGGTCTGAATCTGTAGACACCTCAGTGGAGGCGTTCTTGCTAACTTTTTCGGCGCTAACTTTCTCGGCTTTCTTGGAAGCTCTATTAGCTTTAGCGTCGGCTTTCTTGTTAGCTTTCTTGATCGATTTATCTAGCATGATCCGAAGTTCCGCAACGGTATTGCCGCTAGCCTCTTTACGCATACTCAATGTGCCGTTTGCGACCAGCTCGGTCACGGTCTCGCGTCGGGTCAGTCCGCTGGAGTCTACAACTTTCTCGGCGCTGGCCAGCATCGTTGGTGCACTCTTTGCGTTCTTAGCGGCGGTTTGAGCTTTGTTGGTCTTGGTTGATTTCTTGATAATAGCCATGATTATATTCCCAGATTATAATGTATAAAGTTCGTACAATGTTTACAGTTTTAATTGCGGGGAACAAGTCCCCGCACAGGTAGAACTATTTACAGGTCTTCGTCGAAGTCGGCGAAATCATCATCCTCGTCTTCGTCTTCGTCTTCGTCTTCGTCTTCGTCTTCGTCTTCGTCCTCGTCGGAATCATCTTCGTCTTCGTCTTCGTCCTCGTCTTCGTCTTCGTCTTCGTCCTCATCTTCGTCTTCGTCTTCGTCTTCGTCTTCGGAATCATCTTCGTCTTCGATCAATTCGTCTTCGTCTTCCTCGTCAAGGTCTTCCTCGTCAAGGTCTTCCTCCTCCTCTTCGAGAATCTCCATGCGGGCTACTTTAACGATGGCGAACAACTTAATTTTCTCATCGTCGTAAATCCAAAGGGCTAACTTTCCTTTAGCTTCAGAGTAGCCGATAACAATTGCAGAGCTTCCGTCGCATTCGAGCATGGTGCCGACCATCACTTCATCGCCGAGCTTAGGCTCGATGACCTTGGTGTAGCTGTCATCAAAAGCCTTAATCAATTTGCGAACTTTTTCTACGCTCAATCCAGTCAACGCGGCAAGATCGTCGGCTTTGTTTGACTCGGTTGCGTCGTCGTCGTCGTCGCCGTCGTCTTCGTCTGATTCATCCGTTTCTGTGGAAGACGATTCGGCTCGCTCCATGTCGGCAGCGTACGCTTCAATGTCGGTGTCGGTTGCGTTGGTAGGCAACAGGCCGATCTGGATAGTCAGTCGCTCATCGTTGAACACTCCACCGACACAGGCTACAGTGAAGTCGTGGCCTGTGGTCTCGCGGATGAACTTTGCAATCTTAGCATCAATGCTGGATTCAACTTCGCTTGCCAGCTTATCGGTGATACGCTTTACGGTTTTGATCTTCGTTTCGCCGCCTTTCTTGGCAGCAACTTTTTCTTCTTTCTTAGAGGACGTTTCAGTCTGGCGACGGCGAGTAACTTTCTTCTCGGGCGCTTCCTCTTCCTTCACTTTCTTGCTGCCGGTCTTCTTGCTGCTAGGCTTCTTGCTGCTAGGCTTCTTGCCTGCGCCTGACAACAACTCTCTCAGGTCTTCGGTTTCACGTCCCTTGGATTCATAACGGAATTTGAAAATACCTTTTTCGAGAAGATCAGTAACTATTGCACGGCGCTCTGCTCTAGCTGCTTTCGCGGGGCTAAGCCCGGCGTCAACTTTCTTGCTGCTGGGCTTGGCATCAACTTTCTTGCTGCTGGGCTTGGCATCAACTTTCTTGCTGCTGGTCTTTTTCGCACCAGCTACGATCAGGCCGCGGCCTTTTTGCGATACGTCAGCAGCGTCTAGTGTGACTCCGCCTTTGGTCTTGTACTTGGTCTTCATAACTTTTGCGATACGGTCTTTAGTGCCGTCGGTCAGGGTTACGCGCATGCCGTTAAATTCAACGTTGGTCTTAGACATATAAAAAGCTCCTCAGCTTTGGGTATTTCTTTGATTGATTGATTGCAAACTTTTCAGTGCGATCACGAACGTTAACTAACGCCGTAACCGCATTATCGTATGATCGACTTCGATTTCTTCTACAACTCTATTATATCATACCACAGCGCATCATGCACTAATTCATTTGAGGGCGTGTGGGCTGTGGAGTACGCTGATGGGTCACGGATGATAACATTCTCATTTGAGAGCGTGTGGGCTGTGGAGTACGCTGATGGGTCACGGATGATAACATTCTCATTTGAGAGCGTGTGGGCTGTGGAGTACGCTGATGGGTCACGGATGATAACATTCTCATTTGAGGGCGAAGTAACTATACGGGCAATAGGGTCCTGCACAACATCATCTAAGTTTATTCCGACCCCGACTAGGGATACGGACAACGATAGAAACGAAAACACACTATTGGACATACGCATAACTATTTACCTACATTGGATTAGGTGATCCGCAATCAACAATGCGCTAGGCGCAAATTCAGGCCGATTGGCTATGGACGTTTTGTTTTTATTTAGGTACTCCATGTAATCAACATCGTGGAGTTCCCACATTCGCTGTTCATTACTCGGTATGGTGGTCGCCTCTGCATGAGTGCGGATAGAAGAACCCTCTCGGGAGCGAACCAGTCGTATGTAGCGGTTTATGCTGTCCGACTGGGCAAACAGTATTTCCTCAAACACGTTCAAGCTTATCCGTATAAAGTTTATACGATGTAGGTCAGTCTTAAATACCACAGGCATATCGACATAGATTCTGGACGTTGAATGTTCTTGCCCTAGAAAGTACGACGACATTCGCAGAGGCAGCATAACGTCCGGACGAATGGGGTGTGCGAACCAACGCAACTGGTGGGCAAAGTAGTTGCTCAGGCACTCTCTACGGATCAACGGAAAGAAATCAACGCCGACAGATCGTGCGGGTCGCTCAACAAACCCTGACCCGGAAAAGTAGAACGGTCGAGGTGGGCTTATAATGCTAGGAGCTTTCGCGTCCACAACAACGTAACCCTGAGAAGAAAACGCAGGCTTAGTACCCGCTATCGCCATGTACTCTAACAGCTTGCGGGGTGCTTCTTCCGAACCTGTCGTACCAACAATATCATCAAACTTTTCTTGCATAAGGCCAAACGAGAATTGTGTGCCGGGCACGTCGAATTTGTTCTCAGAAACGCTGCGCCCAAGTTTTACAAAGGTGCTGTCCATTGTATTCTCCTGCTTACATGATTAGCCATCTAGGGATTCATCGGCGCAGGAAGGAGAACAGGACTGCGCATCCAAATACTTAGTCTCCATTTCAAAGTATAGTTGTTCTTTTCTTGCCTGTATGCAAAGTTCTAGCATGGATAACTCACGGAAGGTCATCATGGCCACAATCAGTTCGGACGTACTTGTCTTATTCTTTCTGACCAGTTCGTAGGACTCAGTGTTGACTTTACTTTGCTGTAGGGTCTCGGTAGTTATTAGTTCACTGCCGAGAGAGAGCCCGATGCGATAACCGTAAGCGGCACGGCCACCAGATAGTTTTGGTGTAATGCGATTAGGAGTCCTTCGTACGTTGTCTGTGACTCTGGAGCAGGACGCAGCAAGCGCTCCACTAACGCCGACCGTGAATCGCTCAAGGTCGTCTTGAGGTATTGATTTCGGATCAATACAAGCTGTCTGCAAAAGTTTGAATGCAACATCAGACGAGGTGAAGTACGCGCAGGAGTCCGTATTCACCATCACACCAAGGGCAGCTACACATCGCGAACGGATGCGGTACATAAGAGGTGCCAATCTTTTATCTCGGATATTGTTGGACATTTTAATACCTATTTATAATGTTTGCTTGCTTACGTGCTTGGTTACTTCAGTCTAATTCGCGTTTCTACCTAGACGTTCTTTTCTAGCCTCGTGTTCCATGTTAGCCGTCAGTCCTTCTATAAGAGTCCAGAGAAGGGGCGCCATGTAAGGGTCTATAAGTTCCATTGCCTGTCCTGATTCAAACCAACATCTGTCACGAATCTCGTTCTCAGGCCACCGGTCAGCGTAGTGGTCGAAGGGCATGGCGAATATCTCTATATCGTGCATCATGCCGTTTTTGAAAGTTCTTACGGAACCAAGCGAGCGCCCAGGAACTCCTACGATACCGGATTCTTCGTAGACTTCTTTGGCAGCACTTTCGCGGTCGCTAAGGTGCATTTCTACACCGCCTTTAGGTAATACCCATTTGTTCTTGTCTTCCGTAGCTGTTACCAGCAAAATCTTTATCAGGTTGTCTTCTTTTTTATACACGACACATCCGCTAGATTTTCTAGTCAGCATTCTTATTCTCCATCTGCTTCGGGTAAGAGGCCTTCGCGTTGCGCGACACGGATAGCTTTCTGTGTGGCTTTCAACAATGCAGGCAGGTCTTCAACGCGCAAGGATATGCCTTTACGCGTAGGTGCAAACTTTTCCATTCCGGCTTTCTTGTACCACTGGCGAATGTCTACGAATGGCTTACCCCCGAACTCCGTGACTACCATGCGCATTTGAGTACCAGGAGACTTGCTCAACAGTGCAATTTTATGCTCAATCTTTTTCTCTGCTTCTTTCTTGGCCATGATAGCTCTCAATATAATTGTGTGTGGTCACTGTATCCGCAACGAGTACATTGAACGTCGATGACTCCGCTCTCTGGACCAGCGTCACCGTAATCTTCAAACTTATGTCCTTGTGTGCGGCATCGGTAGTTGGCTTGGGCGTTACGGCAGGAAGCACGAATAAACAACAAGGTAAATTCTGTGCGGCTATGGTCAAGTTTATATGCTTGATGGTAAGTCCTGTATTCCGCGTATTCGGATACAATGTGAGCAACAGGCTTTTTAATCGTGTTCAACAAACTTTTCATGGCGCTTTCTTCTTATAAGCGGGGCGGATATATCCGCCCCGTGGGTGCATCAGCCGTACGTGAAGACGAATGTTTTATCGTCTTTGTGTGCGACAGTGAAACGTGACAGAGGACCGAAGCTGTCTCCGTCGCCCGTGTGCCAGATTCCCATCGTGCTGTACCCAGCTGCGATCAGCGCAGGAGTGGCAATCTCCTTTTCCCACTCCTGAAACCCCTTTGTCAACGGAGGCAATCCCTCCTCCTTGCGAATAAGATTCTTAGCCCGCCTATCCGAATAGGTGACGAAGCAGCCGTCCTCAGTTTTCCAAGTAAGGCCTTCCAGGTCTTCAAGTTCCTTGTATTCTTTTTCTATTCCGTTGCTCATAACTTTATCCTTCAATGTTTAATTGGTTACTTGGTTTATTGCTTGCTAACTTTTACCAGTCTTCACCAGCATCCAGTTCGTTGCAGCCTTGACCGAACTGCAAACTAATGTAGGTTGCTGATAGATACTTGCGCTCTATCTTAACACAGTCCGTTAGCGGGTCATACACAACCCGGATCGTATTCGGCAGTGCCAACGGACGGTCACTGTGCACGGCGAGAATGCCGCGATTCTGCGAAGTCAGGTCCAGCAGAACAAACTCAGACCCCTGCGATTGCGCTTGTGCATTTATGGCAGCCAAGGACTCCGTCTTGTTTGCCTTGCCGTCGGAACGATTATCCATGAACTGCTTTAGTCCGGCGTAGTCAACGATGAAAACACCGACACTTTGGAATACTTCACGCAGATCAAAAACCAATTCACGTATCACTTTGCAATCTTCCGTGATCGCGTCCACGCCCACCGTCGCGGTTGTCGCTTCAGGAAACAAAACATTTGTTCCTTTGTTCGCACTGACTTTTGTTCCTTTGTCCGAGCGAACTTTTCTTACTTTCTTTGTTGGTTGGGTAGAATCGCGCAATAGTGGCTTGTCAGATTTTTTAGTAGCTTTTACTGCTTTCGGGGACTTGGTTTTAGTGCTCATATTATTCTCCGGGCTTGAGTTTGGTACGTGCTTTAACGGCAGTGTCTAAACTTTCTTGGATCAGGTACTCAACAACATTTATTCGTGCGGGTGTTCTGGACAGTGCAACTTTTGCTTTTCTTAACTGCTCTTCTATATCCTTCAGGCTGGATGAAAATCGGACACACATTTCATCCAGCGCATCCGCGTGGTGAATCTCTTGGTGACGCAAGCGTTGTCGGAGCTCCTCGTTCTCTGTCATAAGCCACTACTAATCTGCGAACAAAACGCAACGTAAACTAATTCTACGTTGGTCAGCCAGGCGGAGCTATCATCCCGAGTTTCTGTTAGGTCGCGTATAACCTGTTTCCACTCTAGGTGTGCTGCATCAATCCGGACCCTAACAACGGACTCTCTTATACCGCCTTCGGGTATACGTAGGCAAACTTCAAGAATTTCTTCCATGTGGAGAACTTGCGCGTCTGCAATTTCCATGTAACACCGTGCAGATACGGGGCTGTTATTAACTTGTTGTGTGCCAGACCTTACCTGATTGTCGGATTTCATTTCGTACGTCCTATGCTAACTTTTCAAATAGAGTTGAACGTTATCTATTGGCGTAACCGCATTACTATGAGCTTGACTTCGATTTCTCTCTCTACTCCATTATAGCACATTTTTGTCGTGTATGCACGGAAACGTTTCTGCGCCTTTCTCTATATCGCGAATAGGGAATGTACAGTTAGGTTCTAATAAATAATTCAGTTTAGCGTAACTGGCATAGGACCTACGCATCTCGGCAATCAGCAGTGCGAAAAGAGAAAGTTCGCAAGCCAAGAATAGAGAAAATAACAGGCCACCTAAACTGGTGAATGGTCCCGCATACAGTGTGGCGAAAACGCCGACGAACCACAGGGCTACCATAGAATACAGAATACTCTTCCTTCGCTTGTGGCAGTGACGTATAGAGCCTTCGAGTACCATAGCCATAAGCTTCTGTTGTTGTGTGGCTCTAGCTTCCATGATTTCTTCCTCAGTTATGTTGGCGGGTAGCATAAAAATAACAGGTCGTATAACGTTACCCTCTCTAATGCAAAGGCGCTTTGATTGTTGTTCTTTCATTGTTGCGTATGTCATAGTCTGCAAGTGCTCCCCACTTAGGTTTGAGACGATTTGGCCTTAGGGTCTAAAAGTTCTTCGGAAAGCTTGGCAAGTATGGCGTAGTCTCCGTGAGCATTCACCGGGTGCTTTCTGGGGGTTAGCGTAACAATGCCCGCTTCGGCAAGAGACTCTTCAATGCCTTCGTTCTCGCTCCAAGTCTTTAACCAAACGTAGCCTTCAGGCGCTTGACCCCTTCCTCCGAGATTGACGCTAGCGGTAGCGACAGGCGCACCGTCCTCCGCATCGACAATCAACAACGCCTTCTGTCCGTCTTCGTACGTGACCAATACAGCCACGCAGTTAAAGGTGTCACCAAAGCATGTGTGTGTGAATTTCATAACGTTCTCCTGATTACTTGATTGTTTAATGCTTGATTGGTTTTCCTATTCCTGCATAGTGCCTGGAAGTTTTGACCATACTTAGGGTATTAGTGGCGCGGTCTATGCTTAACACAATGTCAGCACCCGCGCCTGGGAACTGGGCAAGGAATACGTAACCTAGTTTTGTTTTACTGCCTGTAAAACCAACAAACTGGGTAAGATTACGAAAGAAATATATTATCTCCCTGTTGCGTACGCGAGTTCCTATCTTAGGTGCCATGATATTACCTACAATAAAAGTTTGTAGCTTATGAGCGCATGGGCCGTTTCGAGACTGAATCGTCCGTGAACTACTGTCCATAATTCTTCTTCGCTTGTAAACTTCTCGGCCAAGAAGGGCGAACTAACCCAGTCGTGTGACCACGTAACATCGTCCGTTTTAGTGGTGGAATAATAAGGCTGCACCAACCGGGATAGATCACGAATGACGTATACTGGCTTAGTAATAAACGGTGTAATATTTCCTCTGTGGTTACTTGAATATAGGGAAAGAAAGGTAGCTGCCTTTTTTGCTGTATGGAGTATAGCTCCTTCAGAGTCAACGTCAGTCATTACTTTTTCCTTCCGAGGTCTGATAGGTCCGTGTCGTCTGTTATGTACTGGTATCCGCCTTTGTTATATAGAGGAGCGGTGCGTAACTTCTTACGTTCTACCTCTTCTTGGGCTAGTCTTTCTCTTTCTTCCATTTCACCGTCATATACTGTGCGGGCCTTAGGCGCTGTGGGTGGAGAGGAGAAACTCGGGATGTGGTCCACACTGGAGCGTCTGTAAGTCTGGCTGGCAACCAGTGTAGAACTTTTATCGCAGCCTTTCTTTCCTTTCTTTTTCTCCTTGGGACTGTAACTAAACAGGCCCTGACTTCGGGACGCTGCTAACTCTTTATCCAGTCGCTTCTTATTTGCAATATCCGCTTTTTCCGATTTCGCGGCTTGCGAGTTACGGTGCATTCTTTTGCGCTTTGCCATTAGCGCACCTCGATAACAATTACAGTTCCGTGTAAGGGTTTTCTTAATTGACTGAGTTTTAATATTTTGGTCTTCGCTCTAATTGACAGCAAGAATGCGGAAGCCAAAGTGTTGCGCATACCGCTGTCTTTAGCATTCTTTTCTCCGATGACAACAAACTTTTTATCGCCTTCGTGCAGGATGCCTAGAGTACGGGCTTCGTACAGTTCGTAACTAAACTCTATCTCGGTTAGGTTCACAGGGTCGTACTGTCCAGGATAATCTTCCTCATCCACTTCGAATATACCATTCGGATAAAAAGCATATCTACGGGTATTGTGTTCATTGACATTTAACATAGGTAATCCTAGATTGCGGATTAGTTAACGTGATCTATTGTCGTAACCACATTGTACGGAGCTCTCGCTCTATAACTTCATTATATCACATACAGAGCGCAGTGTAACGCATATTTTTAGGCCCTATAGACACGAAAAGACCGTGAATCTACACGGTCTGGGGCCATTTCTAGGTAGTTCTTTTTCGTTTGTGCATCATCTTACGCGAACTCTTCCTTTGCCGCAGGAGCGACACGGCGTAGGCATTGCTGTACGATGTACCATGTTATATGTGCGGCTTGTCGGAACAGCATTCATATAGGGAGCGTCCACATTGCCGTGCTTTACGGCATAGCGTTGCTTGACCAGCTCTGTCAAAAACATTTCTTGATACGGCCAAGATTTCTGGTGCTCTTGCTCCCAAGCTGGAACGTCCAAAGAATCGAGTCGGACAGCTTGAATCAATCCAGACGGAATAGGCTTGCGTGGCTTATTGCGTCCGATCTTCAGCACCATGTTTTCGTCTTCGCCCAGCACAATAGGGGCCATCATTTCAATGTTAGAATTGATGCATGTGTAATGCGGAATGCCAGATTGGCCTGCTGCGCGTATAGCAGGTACGCGCAACCATGTGTCGTCCATAGGTTCATCATTTTCTGACCAAGGCATATACCAAGAGCGAACAAAGATCAGAAGGTGAGTATTGAACTGTAAGTTACCCGGATTATTGAACACATATATTGGTTGATTCATCGTACGCCCTAAACGGTGAGAATGTTTTACGGCAAAAATGGAAAGTAGGCTTTACCTTTATTACAGCCAACATAAACAGGCTCATCAGAGTGTATGCTGTACGCGTAGGTGGGCCGAGAGATAGTTTTAAATTCTACCACTTCCAATTTTAAATGCCGCGGTTGTGTGTATGCCTGTCCGAAGAAAGAATAGGCGCGATAACATTGCCCTACAAATATAGAACTCGCACCTATAAGACTAGAGGCCAGCAATGCCTTGCTGAGACCGAAACTGTATTTGTTACCGTCGCTGTCTACCATGACAACATTATGAGTAGTTTCACAGTAAGCGGTTATACTGATTTGCGCGTTAACTAATCCGCTTGGGCCCAGCAAAAGTGTAGGGCTTAAATTGTTCTCGACTATATACCGCAGAGAAACTGGGGTCGACGGCGCTACTAACACGCGACAACTACCCGCTGCGGTTGCAGCGGGGGATAAAGTTTGCATTAAACCTCCAGGCCCGATTTAATTTTGTCGGGGCTCTTAATGTAGGCTTTGACTCGTGCCAACGTATCTTGTGCTGCACGGTCGCCCGGTCGCGCCAGATCGATATTTAGTTGCTTCAACTCTGTGCGCAACGCCGCAATCTTTTTACGCAGGTCGTCAGCCTCTAGCTGGGCTAGCTTACGTACCTGACGGTTGAGGATAATGGTTGCGTCTTCTACGGGTAGCTTAATAGCTTTAGCTAGAGTAGCATCAGGAGTCTTGGACTTCAAGACTTTCGGCAATGTCTTCAGCAGCAGGTCCATGTTCTCAACAGCGAACAGATACACTTCCTGCAGGTGTAGGTCTTTCTCTGCCTTCGCAATCAGGGATTCTATCAATCGAAGTTCAAGAGCTAATCGATATTTTATCCAAGCTTGAAAGAACTTCACGTAGCTCAGGTATTTAAAGGTGTTCCGGTCATTGGCCTTACGTACAGTTATACCTAGGCGATAACTGACGGTGCTTCCTACCTGCTTCTCTACAGATTCCAGAATATCGTAGAACGTGTCGGTAGTGATATTTCTCTGGCACTCGACGATAAACAGTGCGCCGTACGGTCCGCTGCCAACAGACTTCTTACCTTGCTTACTGTAACACCGCTTAACGCCATCGTGGTTACTGATCTTCTCCAGCGTCTTGTCGATGCTGACCTGCGAGGACAGCCCAGCTGGAACGAACGAGCGCACTTGAATAACTTTTTTGTCGTAATCTTCCACGATAGACGGAGCGTAGTTGATGCTACCTTTGCCCGTAGCAATCATTTCTTCGTAAGCTTCTTTGGCAGTTACATTATCGCAACCCCAAGCATGTTGAATTTCCAATGACTTGGCCAGTTGCTTAGGGCTGTACTCTTTACCCTTGAGCATAGCGACAACAACTTTTGCCACGCTACGGAAGCTGAAGCTCGGGTTGCCTGCGCGTACACCGTAGGCAGGTGCAGGTGTGCTGCCGTTGAACAAGGCGTAAGGCAGCAACGCAGGCAGAAACAGGGGTATCGTATCGTCTTCCGAGAAGTTTGGTATCATCGGAACAACGTCGAGGTATTCTTTGTCAAGCAGAAACGAGTGCGCAAACTTACTCATTCGTGCTTCGGTATAACGCATTGCTGCGGGCGGATTGATTGGCGTGCCCCAGTTACCTTGTCCATCAACAGCGGGCGGCATGGTGTTGGCAATCGTTACCATTGCACCGTAAGCAGCGCCGTCACCGTGTGGGTGAAACTTACCGATCGTATCACCGACAGTACGCGCAGACTTTTTATAGCCGGCAGTCGGACGTAGATTAAGCCCGGCGAGTGACCAAAGCAATGAACGGTGCACGGGCTTCAGTCCGTCGCGGTAATCGGGTACTGCGCGATCTTCTACGACGTAGGCACCGTACAAGGCCAATGCTTCTGCCGTAAACTTATCAAGACCAGTGTCGATGATTACAGTGTCTTCGTGTCCTAACATAGGATAGATGGACAAGTTATCAGGTGTAACTTCTTTCTTCGTTGCTTTTGCTTTCTTCGTTTTCACTATTGTCTTAGGCATGTTGACCTCAATTCCGAATGGGTGTCGTGCGGGCAATCAGTCAGCTAGACCCAACAGGCGGCGACGGTAAATAGCATTCTCTGCGACAACACCGCGGAAGAATCTTTCTTGCTCCATGTCCGCGAACGGATTGATACGGATCATCTTACGCGTGGCAGGATTGAACGCGATAGGCTCAAGGAACGTTTCGTCTACTTCGCCCCAGCCCTTGATGCGAACTATATCACGGTCACGAACTTTAGCAGGTGCTTTCTTTCTGCACTCATCCCACGTCATCGCGCCGTACAAATGTCCACCTGTAACGGCAGCAAACAACGGAGCTTCGATACACCAGACCCGGCCTTCTTTGAACAGATCAGGCAGCAGGCGAAAGATTGCAGCTAGATACAGGACAGCAATGTGGCCACCATCAGGATCGGGATCGACCAGCAGTATGACGTTAGCCACACGCAACTTTTCTGTAGACAGAATTGGGTTCTCTGCTTTCGGATCGAGGGTGCGAACGTCTGCGCCTAGAGCGGTCAGCATTTGTTGAATCTCTGCGTGGGCCAGAACTTTCGACAGCGGAGCTTTCAATGCGTTTAGCGGCTTACCGCCAGCAGGCAGAACTTCTTGGTAGTCAGAGTTACGCGCATCAATAGCTGTGCCCGCAGCCGAGTCGCCTTCCACAATAAATAGTTCGCGCTCGTGTGGCTTTGCTCGATCCGCTACAGCAAGGGCAGAAGGCAATGCGCTGCCTTTCGTTTTCTTCTTCACGTTGGCCATAGACTTAACAACGGCAGCAAGGTCTTCGCGGCCTTTGCCCATTGTCTGTGCGCGTTTAACAATGGCTTTGGCAACGCGGCTATTCTTTTTGAAATACTCTTCGAACACCGGCAGCATTTCATCGTAGACTTCACGGTCAACTTTGGATGCCAGCTTGTCTTTCACTTGTGACGTGTATTGGGCACCGTGCATACGCCAGTCGAACAGACCAGTCAGGCCGATCAATAGGTCATTACCTTTGAAGCCCATGCCCTTCGAATTAGCTTTAGCTTTGGGCATATACGGCTTGATCGCTTGAACTACAGCGTCGGTGAATCCCTTAACGTGCCAGCCTCCGTCTGCGGTCGGACTGGTGTTCACGAAGCTCATAAAGTTGTCAGTATCGGAGTGATCTGCCCAGGCAACAGCACAACTAATGTGGTCTGACTTGTGTGCGATTGGCTTACCTATGAGATTCAATTCGCGAGAATCGCACATGGACTTTGGAATCCACGCGAGGTCTTTCTTGTTGCAGAACGATGCGTGTTTGGTCTTGCCTTTGCGGACTACTGCAAACTTCACGACTAGACCAGGATTTAGATTAGCCATGTACTTCAGCCACTCGACAACTTTCTTAACGTCGGGTTCGGCTTTCTCGAACTTCTTGGGCAATGTTTTACCCCGTCGGGCAGAGGATGACACAACACTCTGGTCAAGACGGCTGGCGATTATGGTGCCGTACTTGCTGGACTTAGAAGTCAAGTCCTTCATTACGTCGGCATCAACTTTCTTGGTCTTAACCGGGTGCGGGCCCTTGCTAGTGATTTCACCTTTAGCAAACGTTTGCACAACCAGAAGACCGTTGTAGTTTGACCACACACGCATTTCTTCACTGACGGCATTCGCAGCAGCTACGCCGACACCGTGCGTACCAGCAGAGGTCTTGTAGGACTTGTCGTTGAACTTTCCGCCCGCATGCATTCGGGTAAATGCTGCGGTCATGATGGAGGTCTTCTGACCAGACTTCAGATTCTTAAAGTCTGTCGGTATGCCGCCAGCACCATCAGCTACAATCATCAGGTCTGTGTCGTAATTAACTACGACTTCTATCAGGTTATTACGGCCAGCAATGTGTTCATCGTATGCGTTATCAACTTTTTCCTTGAGTACGCGGCGCGCCATTTCTTCGCCAAGCTCGCCCATATACATAGTGGGGTTTGCGCGAACGCCATCCAGATTTTCGAGGATTTCAAAGCCGTCTTGTGAAGCAGACTTTCTGCCGCGGGGTTTCTTTGCGGTGCCCGTTACGTCTATTTCCGTAACACCGCTTTTACTAGGTTTCTTGGCCATGGTGTTGGACTCTTAGTTTGGTGTGCTGTATTATATACAATGTTTACACTTGATGAAAAAAGTATAGCAAGTAAATGATAAGACCCGCACAGGGCGGGTCTAGGCTTATTATACCAAGTCAAAATAGGTGTCGAAGAACGTTACTAGGTTTTCTACCTGAACGTCCGTTACCCAGAACTCCATATTCTTGCAGTACGTACGAATAACTTTTTCAAGTTTTCTCTTGTAGTGTTTACCTATTAGGGCATCGTTGATTGCAAAATTTGTCTGTTCCTGTACATGGTCAAACAATAGGTTTTCGGCGAACTCTGCAAGAATGGCACGAGGCTCGTCCGGCAGTTCGGCGGCGCAGAATTTAGGATGGTCGGATAACATCATCACTATATGAATGATGTTGGCCTCTGTAGGACCTGAGAACAATGCGATGAATGCGCAGGCATATACTTTAGACTGGTACAACATATTTGACTATACCTTTGCGTGATTGAGTAAGAGATTTTGTAGTCCAACACGATGTTCGCTACCGGCCTCGCGTAAGGGTATTAGGTTGCATAGAGAGTCTCACTGTAGGTTGGTCTACCTCAACCTGCTGGAAACAGGCATCCGGCATATCGTAACAGTTGACAACTTTCAAAGCTTCTACCAGATCATCCTTCCGCCCGGTGAGTCGAACCACGATCGCGGGCCCGTGCGGAGCATAGGCATAGGAAGCAATCGTACAAGACGCAATTCCAAACGTATTAAGCGTGGCAATAAAAGGTGAGTTACTATTATCTTCTGGGATAGGCGGACCGCTGAAGTCTTCCTGTTTATTTGCTGGAAGTTGGATGTCCACAGTAAACAGCGGAGTCTTTGCTACGGTACGGTAGGCGTATACTTTAGACTGGTGCAACATGTTTAACTATACCCTTGCGTACTTGATTATGAAAGTTTGCACAGACCAGAAGACCCGCACGAGGCGGGTCTTCGTTGTATCAACCTAAGTCGAAATAGTTGTCAAAGAAGTCTACAAGGTTTGTTACTTGCTTCGTGGTCGCCACGAAACCTATCTTGTCACAGTAAATTCGAACAACTATTTCTATCTTGGCCATGTGCTCTTTTTCCTTCTGGTCGTCATCGAGTACGCCATCTATCAGGTCGCTACCGATTGCACCATTTGTCTGTTTCTGTACATGGTCAAACAATAAGTCTTCAGCAAAATCCTCTAGTATATCATGGTGATAACGTCTAACTGAGCGAGTGCAAAAATCGGAATGGTCAGCTAACATTTTGACGATGCCAACAACGTCTTCTGATTTAGGGCCGACAAATAAGGCAGCGAAAGCTTGGGTATAAAGTTCTTTGTTGTTCATGTTTAATTCCTTGATTACTTGATTATGAAAAGTTTGCACAGACCCGAAGGCCCGTACAAGGAAAGTCAATGAAGGTACTTTACAATCCGAAGTACGTATCGAAAAATGTCTCCAAGTTAGTTCGCTGGTCATCCGACACTTGTATGTCGGTAAGCTCGCAGTACAGACGAACCGTTTCCTTCATCTTTGTCTTATTTGTCGTGGTGTTGCCTGCGCGCAAATTACCTGTTTTTGTTATTTTTAGTACATGCGTGTATAACTTGTTTTCAGCGAACTCTTCAAGAATGGAAAGAGTTTCGTCCGGGACGTCCGAAGTACAAAGGTCGGGGTGGTCAGATAACATTCTAAGTATGTCTGCACGGTCTTCTTTAGTAGGTCCCGTAAGAAGGGCATGGAATGCGCGGGCATAAACTTCACTTGTATTTTCCATGATAACTTTACCTGTATAATGTTTAATCGATAGAATATTTGATTATGCTAACTTTTCATTGGTCTCTGTGAACGTTATCTATTGTCGTAACCACATCGCTGTAAGCTCGACTTCGATTTCTCTCACATCTTCATTATATCATATCTACAAGCGAATTGCACCATTGATTTAAGAGCAGTATCGGACAGCTACTCCTGAGTAGGAGCGTACGATTCTCTCTTTTCAAGTCCGTGCTCTTTCATCAAATCTGTGAGAGTGACCGGATTCTGTAAGTCTCCACCTAGGATTATGTCCGCTATCCAACGACCATACTTGCCGCTCTTCTCCGTGATGATGATCACCTCTTTATCGAGGATAAGGTTGGTGACTAGGCTAGTGGCCATTTCACCATGCACCTTCTCTGCATCGTTCTCCGCCCGCCATGTAGTTTCCCCTGCGTCGAAGCCAGCAAATCTAAACTTTTCGGTTATACTAATGTTGAACCCAAGGTCGATGGTGGCTTCGACAGTATCGCCATCAATAATTCGTATGATACGCGCCTTGTAGAAATATAGGTCGCCTGGGTGTACGGTTAGAGAATCCTGTAGTTCCTTGAACCGCTTCACGTACGACACGCGCCAGATCGCCTCTAGCTCCGTTCTTTTATACTCGACGTGGCAATAAGTGCAGGTGGCTGTGGCGTCAGGCGTGGGGAACCACTCTATAGAATTTTGACAGTACACGCACGTTGTTTTCAGCATGGTGATCATTCCTCTTCGTCCTCTTCAGGCTCTTCTAGCTCTTCGTCACCTTCTGACTCTTCCTCGTCGCCAGTGTCTTCGTCTTCGTCACCTTCTGACTCTTCCTCGTCGCCAGTGTCTTCGTCTTCGTCTTCCTCAACACCCTCGGGATCATCCCCGTCTTCGTCTTCGTCTTCCTCAACACCCTCGGGATCATCCCCGTCTTCGTCTTCGTCTTCCTCAACACCCTCTGGAGCATCGCCGTCTTCGTCTTCGTCTTCTACACCCTCTGGAGCATCGCCACCGTCTTCAGGATCAGCATCCCCGTCTTCTTTCTTCTCCGCTTTCGGCTCTTTCTTGTCTTTAGCTTTTTCTTCCTTTTCTTCCTTTTCTTCTTTTAACTCTCTCTCTTTCTTCTCTTTTTCCTGTTCATCTGACGGAAGTTTCTGAACAACGGTGCCTGGATCAGGCGTACCGTATAGGCCAGCAGTAGATTCTCCTACGCCGGCTAATGCTATTTGGATATTAATCATTGATACGCCTCTGGTATGGAATAGGGGTTATTTCGCAACACTGCCTTTCTATATGTTGATAGCTTCAATTATCAATTTTCTGTCTTTTGCTTTAGATGGAAATTCAATAACATGCTGCGTTAAGGAAGCGTCCAGTTTCTTTTTATCGAAACATACGTCTAGCAGGGGACATTCCGTATAGAAGGCGATCTCCTTCTTATAGAACGCTAGAGAAGTACATGGCTTATTCTTAACAGCTTCAGTATGATCCATAGAAGTAAAACTGTCCACACTGGCTTTAAACTTGGCACGCTCCTGGGCTATCATGCGGCCGCATTTATCATTCCACTCCTCTGTCCAATCTTCCGCGTGTTCGAGATAGTTGAATGGATTATCACGGCTGAAGTACAATAGACTAAAGCCTGCTATTTTCATCTTATACTTTTTCTGTAGCACCCAACAATAGGCAGGCAACTGTTTAAGGTGGGAGCGCTCGGGCAATTTATTGCTATCCAGTTTGTTCTTTGTGCAGGTTTTATAGTCAGCTACCCAAAACATTCCGTTGTCAAGTTTAACGATACAGTCTATATGGCCTTTGAGACCTTTATAACGAATCTCTTTTTCGACGTACTCCATGGCCCGATCGCACTTCGGGCATTTATGCACAGTGGTATTCCTGCTAGTTAGTCTACCTTTGTGAACAACGTTGCCTTCTTTATCGAATAGAGTGCGGCCTTTAAGCCCTTTGCTGCATTCCATATTACGGCACTTCCAGTCACCGAATATTTTACCAGAAAAACCCATGTGGAATTGGATATTTTCGTGTGCTTGAGTTCCTATAGAAGTGAAGTAATCGCCGGCTGCGGATCGCTTTTCTTCGAAATAACCTACAGAAGCGCCTTTAACCATCTTTCTATACAGTAGAACACTGCACAAGGGGAACGATGACGGCCTATACTCTGGCTTTCTACCTTCCGGAGTGCTGTACGTGTTCTCCATGGCCTTATCGTAAAGGCGCCCTACAATAGACTTGGCTTTCGATTTACGGGGAGGAAAACCCCCTTTAACGTAGCGTGGCTTTTTAGGCATTCGGGTGTTAAACACAGGCGTGCCCCTGTCTAGTGGTATTTCGTTATATTTACATTTTTAACAGTGTAAACAACATGTGAACGTAAATTACAACTAATCGGGGCCTTACTATGAGTGAAGCGCGGCAGATCATTTTTGACGAGATAGTGGGTAAAGTCCACGGCTCGAAAAAACTGACCGGTGACTCATACATGATACAGTGTCCGTACCATACAGATGGTACGCCGTCAGGTGGCATAAATCTTACAGTAGACACGGACGTTCCGCTAGGCTTCTTCCATTGTTTTGGTTGTGGAGAGAAACGTAGGTGGAACGATCTAGCGAAGACTCTAGGTCTGCATCAGTTCAAAGACTGGGAACTCGGATTCACCGGCAACGGTTCTAAGAAGGACCAGAGAAAGAAAAAGGTTGTCGTATACGAAACAGCTACAGAAGAACTAAAGCGGTCACTGAACACTATGGAAGTGATTAGCTGGCCTGCCGTGCAGAGCTGGAGAGGCTACCCTGGAACTATTATTAGAAAGCTGGGTGGTTTATTCTACAACGATCCTATAACAGACGAGGTGATGCTATTCTTTCCTATAACGGTCAACAAGAAGTTCAAGGGCGGTGTCCGTGCTTATCTGGAAAAGCAAGTCAACGGTCTTAGCTATCTTACAACGTCGGGTCCTTGGGTAAAAGATTGCGGCATTCTTGGTTACGATTTTATAAAGCGTATCATACGGCGCAATAGATACACAGCAGTTGTGATAGTAGAAGGTCCTAGAGATATGTTGCGGCTAGTGAAGAATAGAATCCCTGCAGTTGCTATATTGGGTTCCGAAAACTACTCGCATAAAAAGATGTTGCGCATACTAGGTATGAGCAGTAAGATAGACACCATTTACGTTATGCCTGATAATGATAAAGCCGGTACCAAGATGTACCAGAACGTAAAGAAGATAACAGGCGATTTCGCGAAAGTGAAGCAGTTGAAGTTACCGAAAGATAAAGACGAGGAAGGTAAGTTAATAAAGATGGACCCCGACGATGCTCCGCAAGAGTTGATAGATACGGTGCGTGATATACTGAATACACATCGTACAAAGAAGTGAAACAAAGCCTGCGTATGCGGGCTTTTTTAGGTCTGCAAGAAAGTAAAACAGCGCGTGTTCGAACAAAAAAAAGGCGGAACCCTAAGGGAACCGCCTTTTAAA
>Ga0307932_1000324_pt1 | contig 19589 bp, 16 predicted proteins | sample OrgLakmetageno48_FD_201843 | JGI IMG/M metagenome (GOLD analysis project Ga0307932, IMG submission 201843) | Saline water microbial communities from Organic Lake, Antarctica - #48 | ecosystem: Environmental > Aquatic > Non-marine Saline and Alkaline > Saline | place: Antarctica: Organic Lake...
AAATCGAATGGGTAAAAAAACACTCGATAAAGATATCACCACCAAAGAAATTTAAATTTGATGAAATTAATAAAAAATCTGCACGACGTGTTCGATCGTTTATGATGTCTATTGGAGCCCTCATTCACCACATAAAATCATTCGAAATTCCAACGGCTGGAGGATGTAAAATGGGTGAACGAACGATTGCGGCTCATAAACATGGGATTGAACAATTTGGTGTTGATATCACGACCCGAAATTCGGGATATCTTGTTGAAAGAAAGAAACTAAAACCAGCAGAAATCGTTATGTACGAGGCATCTGATACCGCAACGGAAAATATATTGATTGCTGCAGCAGGAATTCCGGGCACAACGACTATTCATTTTGCGCAACAAAATTATATGGTCCAAGACGTCTGTTTTTATCTTCAAAAATTAGGCGTTAAAATAGAAGGAATTGGTTCGTTAAAATTAATCATCCACGGTGTTAAGAATATTAATGTAGATGTTGAATACCATAACAGCGAGGACCCTATTGAATCCATGATGTTTATCACAGCTGCCATTGCAACTGATTCACAATTGACTGTCACTCGATGCCCTATTGATTTTATGAAATTAGAATTATTAAAATTAGAAAAAATGGGAGTCATCATTAAAAAATCAAAAGTATACACATCAAAAAACAAAAAAACGGAACTCGTTGATGTAACCATCATAGAGTCAAAAAATCTTTTCGCCCTCAGTGATAAAATTCACGCACAACCCTATCCAGGAATTAACACCGATAACCTTCCCTTTTTTGTTCCAGTCGCTCTCAAGGCAAAAGGAACAACATTAATTCATGATTGGATGTGGGAAAATAGAGCCATTTATTTTACCGAGTTGAACAGACTAGGTGCATCAATAAAAATAGCCGATCCACATCGCGTATATATAGAAGGCGGAGAAAAATTATTTGCAGGTGAATTGGTATGTCCTCCGGCGCTGCGTCCATCGACGATGTTGTTGGTAACCATGCTGGGAATCCAAGGGCGATCAATATTACGTAATGTGTATTCAATTAAACGCGGATATGAAAATATCGTAGAGCGATTAAATTCTATTGGTGCCAATATCGAAGTCGTAAAAGAGATTTAGGAAATAAAAAAGCAAGTCCGTATGACTCGCTTTTTGTTTTATTTTTTTTCTACATATAGTTTGTAGTCGCATCAAGAGTCATTTCCTTATGTAGTTGAGGGCGCTCTAATTGTAAGATATCCAGAATATTTTTGATTTCATTTTCATGATAATTATCTGGATTTACCTCCAGAAGAATCATTTTAATTTTGCTATCAAGGTTCTTTTGATCTTTGATAGCATCTACTATTTTTTGATATTCCATAGTTATGATTTTAAATAGATTAATTTAAGGTCTAGACTAGTTTAGACCCTTATTTTTATTAGTTCATATATATTAAAGCATAAATAAAATTAAAAACAATATATTGCTGGTCTGGGATCTTACCCGTACACTGGGTCTATGCAAATTCTTCATGTGACGCCGATTGCGCGATCAATAACAACTGAAGTCCTAACATATTTTTCAGTTAAATCTGTTGAACCAGGAACTATTGTGACGGCACCTCTGCGTAAACAAAAAATAAAAGCCCTGGTCGTTTCCAGTACCGAAGTAACCAATATGAAAATTCTTCTTAAAGGTTCTTCATATCAAATCAGAAACATTCATGAAATCCATGATGAACAGGTTTTTTCACCTGAATTTTTAAATACATGCAATACATTAAAAGGTTTTTACGCAACAAATACAGGTAAACTGATCAACCTTGTTTCACCGCGTTTTATTTTAAAAAACATCGAATCGTTTAATCGTCCCAAGGATATTGCTGTTAACACAGAAGCAAGTATTTCATTAATGCAAAAAAATTACAGTGACAGAATTATTTATTACAAAACATTATTAAGGGAAAAGATGTTGTCCAAAGAATCATTACATATTATCTGTCCCACACAACAAAACGCCATTGATCTTTTTCATGAACTTGAAAAAAATAATGAAAATTCTGTCTACATATTACACAGCAAAATTACCAAGAAAAAAACAACAGAAACTTTTCAGATACTCCATGAAAAGAAAAACAGTAGCTGCCTCATCTCGACGCCAGGATATATTGATACCTATCTCTACCAAAAAACAACCATCATTATAGAAAATGAAAATTCAGAATTCTATAGACCTGTTGCAAAACCTCATATTGATATGAGAGAATTTATTATTGAATATTCAAAACAGCTGGGTATTAATTGTATACTCGCAGCAAGCATCTTGCGTCCAGAGTCGTGGCACCTAAGGCATCAAACTACAACACAGTTAGTAGAACCACTGAACAAAAAAGTATTCAAATCTAACGATATTATTATCAATAATCTCCACGTAAGAAAACCAGGTAAACAAACTGACCAAGAAAGAATCCAAGAACTTGACGATGAAAAATCTTTTAGTTGTATTGCAAAAGAGAGTCTTGAGAGTATCAAGCTATCGCTTAACAATAACGAGAAAATCCTTATCTACAGTCATAAAAAATCCCTCGCGCCAAGTATCATATGTAGAAATTGCGGAAATATGGCATGTTCTCCTGAGTCAGGTTTTCCCTATTCTTTGTATATAAAACAAAACCATCAAACAAAAACCAAAGAACGTATTTTTATCTGCCAAAACAGTGGTGAGAAAATTCCTGCCTTTGATGTGTGTCAATTTTGTAGTGGACATCATTTAATTACATTTGGCATAGGAACAGAAAGAATACACGAAGAATTATCAGCCTTGTTTCCCGAAACCCAAATTCAAATACTTGATGCAAATAGTGCAAAAACAAAAAAATCACTCGATGCAATTATCAAAGATTACTCTCAAAGTAGTTCAGGATCAATATTGATTGGAACACAAAAAGCCTTACCATACATAGACAATACCGATTTAAGTATTATTAGCTCTCTAGATTCATATTTCAGTAGAATGAGTCATAATACCTTGCCACAAGTTATATCCTTGGTCAAAGAAATAACCGAGAAAACATCTCAACCAGTTATCATTCAGTCACGTAATATTCTTGAATCATATCTCCCAATTCTACAACATGGACTCTATTCTCAGTACATAAAAAATGAACTATCAGAAAGAAAAGAATATAACTATCCGCCGTTTTCAACTCTTGTTGTTATTAAAAAAAGTACCAAGAAAGAATTCATTAAAAAAGATTATTACAGTTTGAATAATTTACTGGACTCATTCAGTCCGCAGATACTGATTCAACCAGGAAAGAAAAAAGGTTTTGTCGAATTAGTCTGTGTATTACAATTACCAATTAACGAATGGAATATCTATTACCAAGACCAAAAATTACGTGAAATACTTTTTTCACTTGACCGTGGTGTTGATATTTTTATAAATCCAAAAGATATTATATAAAAGACTTGAGTATTTATAAGGCTATGATAGTATTTCGTGTATATGGCTACAAATGTTGATATAAAAAGAACAAAGAATGATAACAATCTAGGACTGCTAAGGAAATTTTCACGTAAGGTAAAAGTTTCTGCAGTACTTCCCGAAAAAAGAAAACGACGATATTTCGAACGTGCATTTTCAGATTTCAAGAAGAAAGCTAATGCATTAGTAAAAATTGACAAACGTAAAGAATACGAAAAACTAGAAAAAATGGGACTTCTTAAACCTAAAAAAGGACGACGACGATAATTATGCAAACGGCTGAATATAAAAATTTTACAATTATTCGCCAAAGCAGAGGCAGGATTCCAATCCTGCCTTTTGTTAATATAAAAGAGGCAATATTAGGTAAAAAATACGACCTTTCTTTGGTTTTTCCTTTATTAAAAGAATCAGAAAAACTTCATATGGAATGGAAAAATAAATCTGGACCGGTCAACACCCTTTCTTTCCCCTACGACAATAATTCAGGTGAAATTATCATTACCCTTTCCCAGGCACGAAAAGAAGCCAAGAAATATAGCAGAAAATATACTGAACATTTGGTTTTTTTGATGATTCATAGTTGCTTGCATTTGAAAGGTCTTAATCATGGTGCTAAAATGGAAGAACAAGAAAATTATTTTATGCAGCAATTCACTCTATAAACACTATCACCCCTCTCTATGAACAATAATACTACAATAGGAATAGATTTTGGAACCAACACTATTAAAATTGTTGTTGCTGAATCAGTGTCAAATGGTTCACCTCGAATCATTGCGAACATTGAATCTCCCTCTCATGGTTTTCATCACGGGTATATTGTTGACCAAGAAAAAGCTACAGAATCTCTTAATCTTGCTCTTATCAAATTAGCTACTACAGAACACAAAGTTACAAACGCTCGTATTGCTTTTGGTGGTGTTGGATTAAAATCACAATTTGTAAAAACTTCGATAGATAATATCAAAAATAACGAAGTCACAGAACGACATGTTAACGACGTCGTACAAAAAGCAGAAGATCTTTTTGTAGCAAAATATCCTAATAAGAAAGTCCTCCATATTATTCCCATAAAATATCGCGTGGATAGTCGTGATGTATTAGGTACGCCAATAGGAATGTATGGAAAATCTCTTGAAGTAAAAATTATATTTATTACAACGCTTGAATATCATTATGATGCAATAATGACGAGTCTTGAAAAAAATAATATTGATGTTATTGACACTCTTGCTGCACCAATAGCTGATGCAGCAACAAGCCTTACCTACAAACAACAAAACCAAGGATGTTTACTGGCAAACATAGGAGCTCAAACAACATCATTATCAACCTTTGAAAACGGAATAATCACCTCGCTTGATGTTCTACCAATAGGGTCCGATGATATTACTAATGATATAGCCCTGGGCTTGCAAATTCCACTGGAAGAAGCCGATGCTATCAAAAAGGGTTCAAAAAGCAATCATCCAAAAAGAAAAATCGACGAAATTATTCATGCACGTATTGCTGATATACTAGAGCTTACCGATAAACATTTGATTAAAATAAAAAAGAGCCGCCTTCTTCCTGCTGGAATTATTTTTTCAGGAGGAGGGTCGCATATAGCTGATATTAATGAATACGCAAAACAAGAATTACGTCTTCCCTCAGAAGAAGTCAGTCTTAATAAAATATCAAAAAAGACAAAACGTTCATTACGCGTTCCTAATCAATTTTCAGTTGCCTATGGTCTCTGCAGCAGCGATTCAGGAAGAAATATTTCACGCCGTAAATTTTCATTTAAAAAACTTAGAAGAAACGCTAGCGACTTTATCAGCCAAATAATGCCCTAGCCTATTTCCCTTGCAGGAGAGTATCTTTTTGCTAGAATAGTGTTATCAATTAACCATAAATTATTATGCCCAAAATAAACCCAGAAATAGAAACATTTGCACGAATTAAAGTCATCGGAGTTGGTGGAGGAGGAACAAACGCAATTAATCACATGATTGACGCAAAACTCAGTGGTGTTGAATTTATTGCTATAAATACCGATACCCAAGACCTCCATCACTCACAAGCAACCAAAAAGATTCATATTGGTAAGAATCTCACAAAGGGACTTGGATCAGGAATGAATCCAGAAATTGGTCAGGCTGCCGCAGAAGAAACAAAAGCTGAAATCCAAGAAGCAATAAAGGGTGCTGATATGGTATTCGTAGCCGCGGGTATGGGAGGCGGAACAGGAACAGGTGCTTCACCTATTGTCGCAAAAATTGCAAAAGAACAAGACATATTAACCATTGGAGTGGTAACAAAACCTTTTTCATTTGAAGGAGCACAGCGTCAAAAACTTGCTGAATCAGGAATCGAAAGTCTTGAAAAAGAAGTTGATGCTTTGATTACTATACCTAATGACCGACTTCTTTCTATAGCCGGCAGTGACATGAGTTTTAAAGATGCCTTCAGTATTTCTGACGATATACTGAGACAAGCCGTTGAAGGTATCTCTGAATTAATTACAACTCCAGGAATTATTAATATTGATTATGCAGATATTAAAACGACTCTCTCTGGTGCAGGAGCTGCATTCATGGGTATCGGACGAGGAACTGGCGAAAACCGCGGAAAAGACGCAGCTCTTGAGGCTATCAACTCACCGCTATTGGATATTGCTATTGATGGAGCAAAGGGCGTATTATTTGCAATATCAGGTGGGGACGACCTTACCATGAGCGAAGTAAACAATATTGCGTCAATAATAACTGAATCAATCGACCCCAGCGCTCGCGTTATATTTGGAACCATTCGAGACAATAAATTGAAAAATGGAGAAATAAAGGTAACCGTTATTGCCACAGGATTTGATGGAGTTCAATCAATCAAGAAACCTGCATTTACAGCTTTTAAAAAGAACGAAACAGAACCAATTCCAACCGAGGAAACAGCCTCAAGAAATAAAGGAAAAAAAGAACTTGTAGAAATAGAAGAAATTGATGATACTGATGATGATTGGTCAGCAGTACCAGCCTTTCTTCGCCGAGGTAAAAAATAAAAGGAGGTATTAAAAAAAATCCAATGTATATACATTGGATTTTTGATTATTTAAATGTGATATTACTAGAATCGTGTAACGACAATAGCTCCACCTTGAGGGCAAGGAATTATTTTTCCTTCCTCTTTTTTTGCAACCTGTTGAACAACTTTTAATAAAGCCGAAACAGGGGTGCTTGGACGAACTAGATTAAAATCTATATTATAGAATTTTCTAACACTTCCATTCGTAATTGTTTTATTCATAATAATAGCAGATACCTTATAGCTATTATTTCTTTTAAGTCTGCGTAAGTATTTTGGTTCACCAAACACAGTAATATTCACAACTACACCTTTCCCGCAAGGAAGACTAAATCTACGGTAAAACCTACCATCATCTAATTTTGATATTTCATCACTAAGGTTGTTCATTTTGAAATTAACAATTCCAACATGATATCTTTTTTAGTACGAAACGAAATAATTACCTGCTTGAGCGAGTGCATCTGACATTTTTTGCATAATAAAAATATTTTATTTTTAGTTCTTGGGTACAGCCAAGAAATACCTGACTTGTTTATTTAACAAGATTTGATTTATATATAACATACACTATATAAATATTATGTCAATATCTATACATCAATTCCCTATCAGATATACTGAAAATATACTTTCAAGTATTTAATAGAACATAATCAAAAATAATCATTATGTACGATTTAATCATCATTGGTGCAGGTCCAGCTGGTACTGCCGCAGGAGTCTACGCCGCACGAAAAAAACTAAAGACATTATTAATAACAGAAGACTTTGGTGGTCAATCGGTTGTTTCGGAGACTATCTATAACTGGATTGGAAGTCCAGAAATCACCGGTAGAAAACTAGCCCAAGATTTCAAAGACCATCTTGAATATTATAATGATGGCGATACGCTGACTCTACAATCAGGAGCTCGAGTGCAATCTATTAATAAAAACGATGATGGAACCTTTACGGTCATTGATCATAACAACACAGAACATCAAACCAAAACAATTTTTATAGGAACAGGTTCAAACAGAAGAAAACTTCCTGCAAAAGGCGCAGATATATTAGAACACAAAGGTTTGACCTATTGTGCATCATGTGATGGTCCCTTGTTTTCAGGTATGGATGTTGTTGTTATTGGTGGTGGGAATGCAGGATTTGAATCTGCAGCTCAATTATTAGCCTATTGTAAATCAGTAACGCTCTTGCAACGAAGTAGCGAATACCGAGCTGACGCAGTAACCGTTGAAAAAGTCCTAGCTCACCCTAATATGACAGGTATATTAAACGCTACGACTATTGAGGTAACCGGAGATTCTTTTGTTGATGGGATTATATATCAAGATAATATAACCAATGAAAAAATAAAAATGGATGTTAAGGGTATTTTTGTTGAAATTGGTCAAATACCCAATTCAACAATTGTAAAAGATATTCTTGAATTAACACCAACGAATCAAATTATCACTGATCCGTATACACAGAAGACGTCGGTACCCGGTATATGGGCAGCTGGAGATGTGACGGATGTACGCTATCATCAAAATAATATTTCAGCTGGCGATGCGGTCAAGGCACTGGAAGATATCTATAATTATCTTCATGCATAAATAAAAAACTACATATCAAACTATGTAGTTTTTTATTTATCGAGAAACGTTGATAGAATATCTAATTGTTCGGGGGTATTTGCACCCAATGCTTCCCTCTCGTTAATCTGAATTGAATGAATAGGGTGCTGTTGATCAAATGATATTTTTACCAAATCAGTTAAATAATATTCTCCCTGTGCATTATTGTTTTTTAATGATGCTAATGAATGGAACATCCAATATCGATCACAACAAAAATAAGCAGGATTTACTTCATGAATACCTAATTCACTATCTAAGGCATCTTTCTTTTCTACAATTTTCGTAATATCACCACTATCATCCCTAACGATACGTCCAAAATTATAAAATTGATTCATAAAAAGATTTTCATCGTCAATGATCGCTGTTGCAATAGAGAGCGGGGTAAGAGAATTTTCTTTATTTAAAATGATTTTATTTATTGTTTCTTTTGAAATAAAGGGTTGGTCTGCATAGAGAATCAAAACACGCTCTGTAGATAGTCTTATAAGGCTCTGTGCGCTCATTACTGCATGCCCTGTACCCTTTTGTTCATCTTGGGTTGCATAGATGGCTCTATCGCCTAATACTGAGGTAATCATTTCAGCCTTATAACCTACCACAACGATGGGTGGTTTTGAATATTCACCAATGGATTCAAGGGTATCAATAACATGTTCAATCATTGATTGATTTCCTAGTTGAGTTAGGGCTTTTGGGATATCACCTCCCATACGAGATCCCTTTCCTGCTGCTAATATAATTATTTGAGTATTTTCCATAAAGGCAAAACAAAAACACGCCTACGTGTTATTCATTACTAAAAGTATAGAAAACATTAATAAAAAAGCAATAGGATTATCGAACAAATACTCTTTGCAAATAGAGGGCCCTATGCTATACTTTTTTTCGTTGTAGAAATAAATTTAACTACTACCTCATTTATGGTCCCATCGTCTAACGGTTAGGACGCCAGGTTTTCATCCTGGAAATCGGAGTTCGATTCTCCGTGGGATCACCGTCACGAGCACTAGTTCGAGCGCTCGAGAGGGGTCGAAAGACTTCTCGCAAAAATACACCTTTAATTAGGTGTATTTTTGTTATAATAGATTTATGAAGTTATCAAAAACAAATTACCTCACATTTCTTAACTGCAAAAAAAATGCTTGGTTAAAAATTCACAAACCTGAGGTATATTATAAATACCCACTTTCATCTTTTGAGTTAAATATTATTGAAACAGGAAATGAAATTGATGTTCTTGCTCGTGATCTATTCCCTGGAGGGGTAACGGTTGAACACCGTGAAGATGATAAGCTTACACGCATGCTTATGGAGAAACAAACTCCTGTAATTTACCAGCCAGTATTTATAACTGATAAGTATATTACTGCTTGCGATATTTTTGTATGGAATTCTGAATTGAATATTTATTATCTTTATGAAGTGAAGTCTTCGACAGGGTCTTCAGAATCTGAAGGTAGCAAAAGGAAAACAAAAGAATACTCGATTGATATCGCTTTTCAAAAAAACGTTCTTCATGGTCTTGGTATATCTACCGGAAAGACATTTCTTATTCGCTTGAATAAAGAATACGAACGACAAGGATCTATAAATCTAGATGAATTATTTCTTATAGAAGATATTTCTGAGGAAGTAGATAAAATTCTTGACGATACAAATAAAAAAATGATTGTTGCACATGAATATCTTTCACAAGAGTCTGAACCTAAAGGATACTGTGATTGCATTCTCAAAGGCTCTAATGGCCACTGTACGACCTCAAAGTACTCGATTACTGATCTTCCAGAATATCCAATCCATGATATTAGTCGTCTTGGTCATTCAAAAAAAAGCTTTTCTGAACTTGTTGATAGTGATACGTTGGATATTCATGATGTTGATTCTGACTTTTTTAAATCCGATAGTAATTACGCACTTCAAGTAAGTATTGCTCAGTCAGGACAGGAACGCGTAGAGCTTGATGATCTTTCAGGATTTCTTGAAGTTATTAAATACCCTATTGCGTTTCTTGATTATGAAACTTATCCATCGGCACTGCCACGATTTGATGGGTATCGACCGTATCAACAAATCCCTTTCCAGTTCTCTGTACACATAAAGGAGTCATCAGAAAGTGAGCTTACTTATCATGAGTTTCTATATACTGGTTCAAATATTCCTGATCATGAATTTGTGAACGCTCTTCAAGAATATCTCCCAACAACAGGGAGTATAATTGTTTGGAATAAAACGTTTGAATGTAAAATAATCAACGAAAGACTTATTCAAAGGCATTCCGAATATACAAACTTCTTGGATGATCTTAATGGCAGGGTTGTAGATCTTATGCTTCCATTTTCTGGAAACAAGAAAGAAGGTCAAAATATTATTTATCAGCACCCAGACCAAAGAGGAAGCTATTCCATTAAGGCAGTATTGCCAATATTTGCACCCGAACTATCTTATAAAAATCTTGATATTCAAGAAGGTGGAACCGCCTCTGATACTTGGAACCGCATCACTCAGGGTAAATTTTCAAAAGAGGAAATTTTAACAAAAGAAGAGGCCTTGCTTAAATACTGTGAACTTGATACTTATGCAATGGTGAAGATATGGGAGGTATCAAAAAACAAGACTTAGCAGTCTTGTTTTTTGATAACCTATTATTCAGGTTTAATATTTAACTCATCTAGCTTTTTCCACAAAGAATCTAATGCTTCTTCTTTATGTCTATAGAATGCACTTCCAGCTAATCGCCAGAATTGCCATCCGGACCTTTCAAGAATTTGTTGTCTATCAATATCTTCTTGCCACTTATCTATTTGATTATGATATTTATCACCATCGCATTCAATTGCCAATTTTGATTTATCTCCCTGAACAACTAAATCAATGCGGTATCCTGCTACTTCATATTGAGGAATGACAGTGTAGCCTTTACTAATTATAATTTCAGCAACTTGATATTCAAACTCTGAAGCACGCCCTAAATCAACTTCTTCTCGTATTCGCTGAAGACCAGCCTCCCTGACTTCAGTTTTATTATTATAGAACCAATCTAAGATTTTCTTTCTTAAATCATCTGGGTTTGATAGCATGTCTTGTGGAATTGAATGAAATAGAATCATCTTGTTCTTTGCGCGTGACATCGCAACATTAATTCTTTGTTTGTAAGCTTTATTAGATACAGTATACGGGTGAATTGCTTTTGATGGATTATTCAAATCAGGTGCTTTTACCATGGAGAGTAAAATTATATCTCTCTCATCTCCTTGGAAAACATATGGATCCCCACAAATAATCTCTCTCTTTTCAATTTCCTTTGAAGAAATATTCTCACTGATCATTTTAGTTATCAGTTTTGATTGATCTTTTCCAAGCAGAGAAATCACCCCAAGTGTAATAGGTCTTGTTTCTCCTTCTTCATCTGTGGTTGCATATTTTTCATCATTAATAATATCCTTAATTTTTTCCACAATTGCCTCTGCTTCAGGTTTATTTATTTTTCCATTTGTTTCTTCATATCCAGTCTTGACGTAAACAGCTTCTAAAACAGGGTCTAATCTGTAATCAGGTAGTTGATCTCTTAGTACTTTTAAATTACCGTTGTACGATAGATAATTACTAAAACCTATTATCTCTTGAACTGAACGAAAATGCTCAGTAAGTGTAATGATTTCTGTCATTTTTATCTTAGCAATATCAAACAAGCTTGAAGTATTTGAGAAGTGATGACTATTTGGAACATCTGATATGAAACGCGTGATAAGATCTGTAACTTTATTTTGATTTGTAAATGAAGTAGGGCTAACCTGTTCGTCGTCACCGACGACAAGTAATTTCTTTCCTATATATGCAACATTCAATCCTCTTGCATCTACCTGACTAGCTTCATCAAAAATCACAATATCAAACATTGAAGCCTTTGGATCAGGAAACAATTGATGAATGCTATTGATCGGCATAATCCAAACAGGTACAGCATCCTTGCCAACCGCGAGAGTTTTTCGTGCATCTTTTAAATGTTTTGGTGCATGTTTACCACTTCCTTTACCATACTTTTTCATACTCAAGGCAAATGAAGCCAAAGCCTCTTTTTGCTTTTTAGTAACTCTTTCTTTTAAGTGTAACCACGCAGAAATTTGAACTAATTCAGATATAAGTGTCTTTTCTTTATTTTTTAAAATAAAGAGGTCTTTATTAATTTTTGAGAGAGTATCTCCAGCATGCAGAAAATCTAGCCAAGATATAAGTCGCTGTGTTTTCCATGCGTCTTCAATGTCTATTGAAAATTGAACACTATCTCTAAGATCAGATTTTATCTTAGAGATAGTAAGCGGAATCTTATCTCCCAAAGCTTTCTCAACTTCTTTTATCTTTCGTGACTTATTCTGTTTATCTAATAACTCAGGAAGTGTTTTGTAAAATGATTTAACTCCTTCTATGTTTGACTCTTGAATATCTTGAAAAAATCCGATAACAGCCTTGTGATTATTTCTTTTATTTCTGATTTTTGATAAATATTTTTCGTCTATATCTTTTTTATGTTTATTGAAAGTAATTGATTCCTTAGATCTTAAAAGCAACCTACTTAATTCCTCTCTCTTTTCTTTTATCTTAGTGATATTTCTCTCCTTAATCGCTTCGCCGAGTGCAATCGCAAGAGGGTGATTACCTTCTTCCGTAAAATCTTTAGCGATGTCTTTTATAAGACTTAAGTATTGCTTTTCTTTGTAAGTGGACAAGGAATCCTCAAATTGGCCCAGAGCTGAATTAATTTCATCTAGATTTGAAAGTTTTATATCTTTCAAAATATCTAATTCCATAATTTCGCCAAGAAGATTCTTTCTTGTGCTCTCAAAATACAGGATTCTTTTTATCGAATCAAAAATACTTTCAACTTTAATAATATTAAAGTCTAATATATTAGGACTAGAAGATGTTATATTCGTAAAAGCTTGTGACCATAAATTTTTTAGATTATCTTCAATCTGTTTTTGAGAAAACAATGAGTGCACCTTTCGGAGATCGCTTTGTGTTGAAATTTCTTTTCCATTAATAGTAATATTTTTAATTATCTTCTTGAAGCTAGAAGAAAAAAGTAAACTCAAGCCTTTTTTCACCTTAAAAGTATCATCTTTACTATCATCTATGACTTTATCAAGGATATCCAAAGTTTCTGAATAATTCATCTCATAAGTCTCTGCAATAGAAATGTTTTCACCAAGTAGCTCGGAGTCTTTGTCTCTATATTTCTTCAATAGGTTTTCTAGTCGATCAATTATTTTTAACCACCTGTCTCTTTCGTGATCATTTTCAATACCCTTATACAGCTCCTGTTCCCAATCCTCATTAAAACCACTTTGAGTAGTTTTAATATCGTTTATTTGATTATATATATTTTTAATATCATCGTAACTGAATTTTTCATGCAACTCGTCAATGCTCAAAGAATAGCCCTGTTTTTTGATGAGTTGAAAAAAGCTATGAGATTTCTTTGAGTGCTCTTCATATTCTTTAATGTGTCCATCCCCAACGATAGATTCTTGAATAGTTTTTTCAGTAGGAAAATTATATTTAAAAAGATTTAATTCTTCTTTACTTAATCCGTCTTTTAATTCGAATAATCTTCTTAAGTCTTCAGTTTCAGGAAGACTTTCTGGTGTTGGAATATCATCAAGCTCTGAAAAATACCAGACATTACTGTCTACACTATTCAATAAAGCAAGATAGCTCTCTATTTGTTTTTGAGTGACAGTTAATTCATCTACGTAATCAATCTTATCTAAAATATTAGCAGTACTATTTTTTTGAAAAGCTTCGATAAATTTTGCAGCTTGCATTGGTGATATCTTTTCAGTACCTATCGTGATATTTTCCCTAGAATCTATTAAAGACTTCTTTTGAAACTCTGCATTTTTTTCTGCAATGCCCTTTCTAATAATTTCTAACTCACTAGTCTTTTTTATCTTTTTTTCTTCTGTGTAAATGGTTTGGTCTGATAGTACAGTGTTTATCTCAGATACAGAGGCTTGTAAATCTTCACTTCCTGATGCTGATTCCACTTGAGAAACAACCATGCTTCTGATTCCTTTTGGGATTTTATTTTTAAGCACAGACAAAGCTTGACCCGTCTGAGACGTAACTAATATGGTTTTTCCCAAAGACAAATATCTTGATATTAAGTTTGCAATAGTATGAGTCTTTCCAGTCCCCGGTGGCCCTTGAACAACAGATCCGTAATTAGAATCGATCTGGTTAGCAATTTTTTTCTGCTCGTCATTATAGGGAAGAGGAAAATATAATTCTGTATCAGATATGCCTTGATACTCATCATTAGTTTCGGCACCCTCTGATTCAACAATTTCATCAAATACAAGATCTTGTAAAAACGGAGTTAATTCCATATTATTCTTAATATCCTCTTGTATTTTTTTTGAATATTCTGCCCAGCTCTTTCCGCTTTTCTTCAAAAGAAATAGATGATGCGTATTAAAAAATGTTGGATTTTTTGAGACTTTTAACTCTTGATCTCTTCTGTTATAAAATGATCCTCCATCGGGCTGTATTAAGTGAGCAAGTTGTTCAAAATACTTATGCAATGTTTCAAAATCCCAAACATCAAAATCTCCATCCTTAATAGCGAGTGTTATTCTCTCAGCTAGACTATCGATATCGTCTAAGGCAGAACTATCCTCGCTCAATGCTTCTCTTATAAAAGCAACATCAAAAAAAGTCTGTGCATTTTCATCGGACCTTAATGTGATTATGTTACGTTCAGCATTAAATTCGATAACCAAAGGGGTGAATAAGGTTGGGTGATAAATTTCTTCTGTTCCATTTTTCCAAGTTAAAATATCATGACCCCACAATAAGTCATAACTGTCTCCCTCAGTCTTTAAAAAAGATCTTAATCCATAGAACTTGTCATAGGCCTGGTTTGAGATAAAAAACTCCTTATTTTTTTCTTGCCATTGACTCCATTTGTTTTCAACCCATTCATTATATAAATCCAGAAGTTCTGGAAAATCACTAAAAAATATCTTCTTAGACCTAGTCTCAATTTTGTTGTAGTTTTCATTATTTGATTCTCTAGTGACCCAGCCTTCTAATGATGATGGTACATCACTCTCGTTATCAAGATTACTAAAATCTTCTTTTCTCTTTTTTGATTCATTAAAATCTTCATCAATCGTCCGATACTCATAAAAATCTGGTTTTACAAAAGATATGGATTCATAATCAATCCATTCAATTAAATCTTTTGGTAGTTTTGGGGGATTTTCTATCTTATATCTTTCTATCTTTAAAAAGATATCTGACTCATTTACTGTTTTTGGATCTTTTTGCTTCGTAAAAATCTGATCTACAACAGGAAGAAAACTCGGATCTTCAAGGTTTAGAAACTCTTCTTCGTTAGACAATTTTTTAACACTCTTTCTTATGTTGCTGTTTAAAAGTGATAAATGTTCGAGGTATTCAAAAAGTTTTATACCATTTTCAATATTCGGTTGTAGCTCTTTTTCTTTTGCCATATTATTTATTGGTTTTAATACTTTTTAAAAAACGTTCGTATTCCCTTACGTCGATCCGTAATTCTTTACCAAGCTTATGTGCTGTAATTTTGCCGTCTTTTATATAACGATATATAGTCATTACGTTTACGCGTAATTTCTCAGCTATCTCTGTTGGTGTATAGAATTCAGTGTTCATATTTATAATATATCATAGTTTACATGAGTTTACATCGTAAAAACTATTTATTTAAGTGAATAGAGCGATCTTTCATAATAATCTCATTCGTAAGACATTCAAGAATAGATCTCTTTTCAAACATCGAACCCTCTTTAAGTACAAAAATCGCATACTCTCTCAAGTCTACAGGCCGTATATCTTTTGTTTTTTCTTTACCAAGGAACATTGCCTGAAGTTTCTTGAATCTTTGAATTTCAAGATTTAGTTTTTCATTTAACTGAACCTCATTCAAATCAAGCCTGCCTGCCATTTTCTGAAAAGCCTTTATCAGATCATTTTCATTCAAAGCAGGATTCTTACAGGTGTGATCTTTTGACTTACAGCACCTATAATATACATGTCTATTTACTCCACCTGCCTTGAGTTTTTTAAACTTCTCGTCGGCTGTGACTCCAGATCCACATAATCCACATTTGATCATTCGAGTAAAAGCAAACTCTTTTCCATATGATTTGATTACTTGAGATTTAATTGATGATCGAGCTAGGTCAAAAAGTTCTTTTGTAATAATTGGATCATGCATACCGTCATACCAAACACCGCCACCTTGTGGAAATTCAAATCGTCCGTAGTAGAAGGTGTTATTAAGTATCTTAAAAATATTACCTGCACTTAAATGATTACCTTTTTGCGTTTTAAAATCTAACTCATGTTTAAGCCATATTTGAACACGCCGACCGCTCCATTTATCATATCCAATCTTTTCAAATATTTGCTTAATTACATGTGCACGTTCTGGGTCTTGCTCAACCTCACACTTAGCAATACGTTTGTCGGGCTTCCTGTATCCTGTGGGTGGTATCGCAGGCCATAAACCCATTTCACATCTTGTTCTCAAACCTCGCTTAACATTGATACTTTTATTATCATTCTCAAGTTTCGCTTGAGAACACAATATCATCAAGAGAAACTTATCACTCGGTGAATCGGTAAATGTTTGCCCAAACGTCTTAATTCCTAGTAGTTTCTTCTGATCAATCCTATCTACCAATTGACCTAAATCTCCTGCATTACGACTTAGTCTATCAGGTGCCCATGTAATAATCGCATTGAATAGACCTTGATCAATATCCTTCAAGATTTCATTGAATACAGGACGTGTTCCTGATTCCTTTGCAGAGTGTGACTCTTTGCGAACTTCAGTGATGATAAGATTCTCTCGTTCAGCAATTTGTTTCATTTCTTTGATTTGAGAATCAATTGAGAGAGCTTGTTTCTCGTCCCCCTCAGTAGACTTTCTCGCATAGAGACAATATTTTAAGGGTATTTCTTCCATGTATACATTATGTCGCAACCATTTCTTTTGCTAAGCTATTTCAATAAATATCTGTAGTAAAGAGTTAATACGACTTCTTCAAGTCCAGTTTAAGGAAAAATATAACGAGGATATATTGATGATACAGCTTAAATATACCTAGAAAGTTTTACTACATTATTTCTAATATTTAAAAATAAGTAATTTTAGTAAATTTTTTAAAACAGAAGTATAATGAAAAAGCTACATGAACATTATTAACCTAACCCTAAATCTCACTATGAAAAAACTAAGCATTAAAGTAGTTCTTGGTATCTCTGTTATTTTCTCGATCCTTATAAGCTTCTTGTTCACAAGTCCATTTACCACGAAAATCTCTTATGTATTTGTAACCCCACAACTTGCCGTTGTTGCAATAATTGCTGTTCTAGCGTTTGCTATGTTATTAAACTATCTCCTATCAGACCTTAGAAAAGAAATAAAAATAATACCCTTTGTAATTCCTGTTTTCTCTCTTGTCGTTGCTCTTATGTTTGCGAGTAAGTTCTTTTGGTTTCATAATAAATTTAGTGCAACAGAATGGGTATTCTTTCCAAGTGAATTTGGAACCAATCTAGTACTCCTTACAAGTCTTACTATCATATTTACTACCTTCTACAAACTATACCCAAACATAGATTTTGATCGAAAACTTCCGTAAAAAAAATTTAAAAAGCAGGCCTTAGTCTGTTTTTTATTTTAAAGTTTTTATACCTCATAATTATGTATTTGTTTATAACTTACTACCGTAATTTAAATTCCTTAAGTTTGAGGATACATCATTTTTTCTTTTTAACGTTTTTTAAATTGTAAAAATAAAGATACCTATAATTCATCCAATATATTTCACTTTTAAGAATATATGCTACAATTATATCACTTTCATCGAGAGTGTAGCGAGAGATGTAACTCTATGACCTACCAGCAACCATTTGAGAAATCAAAACGGTGCTCCCTTTACAGCTGATGACCCTAACATACAGAGAATCGATGAAAGTATATTATTAAACTAATATACTTTTATCTTATATGAATTACGACAAAGACACTCTCAACAGAGAAACATTATTTAACTCAAGGAAGAATTTTGGCATGCTGAGTAATATACAGTGGCAGGTCACAGAAGTCTCAGGAGACAAGTTCAATGTACAAGCCAGTTCATCTCGAAAAGATATCGATAGATCAGCTATTGGTATCAACATAATTAAATCAATACATGGGAAATTGCCAGATGTAGAAGTTAACATTCATTGGATAGAATGGAAACCAGAACATGGAAAAGGAGTTATTGTAAAAAACAAGGGACGAACTAAAGAAGAAATTACCAAAGAAATAATGGATAAACTAAATAACTAATATGAGCATTCAAGCATACACTGCAGAATACGTATCACCAAAACATCCCGACAAGATGTGTGATCGAATATCTGATGCCATACTAGAATTATTTACATCCCAAGACCTGAACAGTCGCGTTGCCATCGAAACCCTTGGTGGCCATGGCAAGGTGTTCATTGTTGGTGAGGTTACTAGCACAGGAACAATTACCCAATTGCAATATGAACAAATAGTCGCTGACATCACAGGTTTTAATACTTATGACGTTACGGTGCACATTGTTCAGCAATCACCTGAAATAGCTCATGGCGTGGATACAGGAGGTGCAGGAGACCAAGGAATCGTCATTGGATACGCTTGTAATCACAATGATGAAATGATTCCACAAGAATTATATCTGGCAAAATCATTGTGTAATTATATATATGAGAAATATCCTGTTGATGGAAAAACTCAAGTCACCATCAATGCGAAACATGAAATCACTCATATCGTCGCAAGTTTCCAGAATACAAAGACGCCGCAACTGACCGCAGATATTATTGGTTGGGTTCGAGATAAGAAAATGCCTATTGATGATATTAAGCTATTAGTAAACCCAGCTGGAGAATGGCACGTTGGTGGATTCGAAGCTGATGCAGGTTTAACAGGTCGCAAGATTGTTATTGACCAATATGGACCACGTGTTCCTGTTGGTGGTGGTGCGTTTTCAGGTAAAGACTGGACCAAGGTTGATCGTAGCGGTGCAAAATATGCACAACATATCGCTCAACAATTATTGCAAAAACATAATGCAAAAGAAGTTCGCGTAGAGCTCGCCTACGCTATTGGTGTTTCTGAACCTGTTCAGAAAATTGCCTATATAGATTCTGTACCAATCAATATTGCTGAATATGACTGTAGTATGAATGGGATACATAAATTTATACAAAACAAAAACACTTAATTGAACCGTACCCCATAAAGCAGACATAAAACAAAAACATGTCTGCTTTTTTGTTGTTAAAATTACCCAATCAATCACAATACAATCATGAGTAAAGACATACTAACAAACGAAG